>ERZ1292633.586-Hain-H41-02um-R1-586-length-41908-cov-7_pt1 | contig 41908 bp, 32 predicted proteins | sample MGYA00564406_ERZ1292633 | MGnify/ENA primary metagenome ERZ1292633 (study PRJEB36523, sample SAMEA6512639) | groundwater metagenome | collected 2019-01-08 | study: AquaDiva: Metagenomics assemblies of 32 groundwater samples | reverse complement strand
ACGGGATCACCAACGCCTCGGACGTGCAGCTTGCGGTTGATCAGGCGCGGGGGCGTTAAAGGATCCGCGGTCCCCCGAGATGCCACGATCTCCTGCTTGGGTCGGGGTTATCACCGGTCGTTGACGAAATGTAATAGAATCCTCCCATGGCGCGGATAATGCTCGTCGATGATGAGCGCGACGTGGTCGCGCTCGTTCAATTCATGCTGGAGCGCGACGGCCACACAGTCATCGCCGCACACGACGGCGGCGAGGCGCTCGCCAAAATCGGAATCGAGCCCCGCGACGAAACCGCTCTCGCCCCGGACCTCCTTCTTCTCGACGTGATGATGCCTCTTGTCGACGGCTACGAGGTGTGCTCCCGTCTTTACGAGGACCCGCGCACGCGCGCGGTGCCCGTGATCGTCCTGACCGCCAGGGGAGCGAGCAAGGAGCTTTTTCACGCCACGCCCAACGTCGCGGCGCACCTCGACAAGCCCTTCGATCCCAAGGATTTGCGCGAGCTTATAAAGGAAATGCTCGGCAGGCACTGATGGCCGCGATTCTTATCGTCGACGACGAACCCGATATCGTCACTTTGCTGCGCTTCGTGCTCACCCAGGACGGCCATCTAATCTTCGACGCGTCCAATGGCCAGGTGGCCCTGGAGCGGCTGGGCATCGAACCCGTCGCCTCGACCCCGCTGCCCGATCTCATCATTCTCGACATCATGATGCCCGTCATGGACGGCTATCAGCTCAACATGAGGCTGCAGACCGAATCCCGGGCCAAGAACATTCCCATCCTGGTGCTCACGGCCAAGGGACAAAAGATGCGCGACCTCTTTGAAATGGCGCCCAACGTCGCGGCCTACGTCCAAAAACCCTTCGACCCCAAAATGCTGCGCGAGCTCATCACCGGAATTCTGGCTTCCTGCGGAGAAAAAAAGAATGTCTGAACACCCCAAGACCCCCGCGACGCCCCCCGCCGCCGAAGGCCATGGGCTCGAGGAGCTCATCGCCTTGAAGAAGGCGAAAATACTCGAACTGAGGGGCCGGGGGATCGACCCCTACCCCGCGCGCGCCGTGCGCCAACACGACTGCGCCAGCGTCGCCCGAGTGGGCGCCTCGCTCGGCGAGCCGGCGGCGCACTCCGCCGAAAAAATCTCCATCGCCGGACGGCTCGTGGAGCTGCGCGACATGGGGAAATCCGTTTTCGGACGACTGGCCGACCTCTCGGGCCGCGCGCAGGTGTACTTCAAAAAAGACGCCTTGCCCGAGGCGACGTTTTCCCTTATCAAAAAAGACATCCACGTCGGCGATTTCCTCGCCGTGTCGGGCTCGGTGTTCATCACCAAGACCGGGGAACCCACGATCGCCGTCGAGTCGGCGACCTTGCTGGCCAAGGCCATCCGCCCGCTGCCCGAGAAATGGCACGGCCTGAGCGACGTCGAAATCCGCTATCGCCAGCGCCACCTGGACCTCGTCATCAACCCCGAATCGCGGGACGTCTTCCTCAAGCGCGCCAAAATCGTCTCGACGCTGCGCCGCGTCCTCGACGCGCGCGGCTACGTCGAGGTCGAAACCCCCGTGCTCCTGGGCCAGGCGGGCGGCGCCTCGGCGCGCCCGTTTCACACGCGCCACAACGCGCTCGACCAGGACATGGTCCTGCGCATCGCCACCGAACTCTACCTCAAGAAGCTGGTCATCGGCGGCCTCGATCGGGTCTATGAAATCGGCCGCGTTTTTAGAAACGAGGGTCTCGACACGCGCCACAATCCGGAATTCACCATGCTCGAGGCGTATGAAGCCTATTCGGACTATGAGGGCATGGCGGGGCTCTTCGAGACCTTCCTCTCGGAGTGCGCCGAGGCGTGCGCCGTCAAGGAGGTCGAGTGGCGCGGCGTCAAGATTTCCCTCAAGCCTCCCTTCCGCCGCCTGTACCTGCCCGAGGTCTGGAAGGACCGCTGCGGCGAGCCCATCGACAACGTGCTGGAGGGCAAGGGCTTCAACCGCCCCGGGCTGCTCAAGCTCGCCGAAAAGATGGGCGTGCACGCGGGAGAGAAAACCCCGAGCGCGAAGCTTTTCGACCGCATCCTGGAGTCCAAAATCGAAGACCTTCTCCAGCAGCCGACGTTCCTCTTCGACCATCCCACGGCCATCACCCCTCTGGCCAAGCTCAAGCCGGGAACTCAGTCCTTGGTCGAACGCTTCGAATGCTTCGCGGCCGGAGTCGAGATCTCGAACGCCTACTCCGAGCTCAACGACCCCCAGGACCAGCGCGACCGCCTCAGCGAGCAGATGAAGCAGAAAGAGGCCGGCGACGCCGAGACCGACCTGCTCGATGAGGACTTCATCCAGGCCATGGAGTCCGGCATGCCCCCGATGGGCGGCATCGGCGTGGGCATCGAGCGCTTGACCATGCTTCTGGCCGGGAAAGACTCGATTCGCGACGTGATCCTGTTCCCGACCCTCAAACGCGAAAAAACGTCCTGACATGGGACTGGAACTGTTCATCGCCCTGCGCTATCTCAAAGCCGAGCGAAAGGGCTTGTTCGCCGTCGTCACCACGCTCATCGGGGTGGCGGGCGTGACGGTCGGCGTGGCCGCGCTCTTGACCACGCTCTCGGTCATGAACGGCTTCCAGACCGACATCCAGAAAAAAATTGTCGGCGCGCAGGCGCACATCACCGTTCTCGGCGCCCGCTCGGCGCGGGACCTCGCCGACGCGCAGGCCGTGATCATGGCCGACCCGGACTCGGCCGCCATCGCGCCCTTCGCCCTGGGCCAGGCGATTTTGACCGTGCGGGAGCGCTCGATTGGCGTCGTCCTCAAGGGCATCGATCCCGCGCGGGAGTTCACGGTCAACGACTTGGCCGCCAAGCTCGCCTCGGGGTCCTGGGACGGCCTGGGCGGCGGGAAAAAACCCGGCATCGTCCTCGGAGCGGAGCTCGCCGACCATCTCGGCTGCCAAGTCGACGACGAGGTCGTTCTCGTGTCTCCCAAAAGCGTCGCCACGCCCTTGGGCCTGCTGCCCAAGATGCAGGCGTTTCGCGTCGCCGGAACGGTGAAAACCGGCTACTACGAATACGACAGCGCCACCGCCTGGGCCGGCCTGGAGGCCGCGTCCAAATTCCTGGGCGTGGACGCCGGCGCCTCCGGGCTGGGAATTCGGCTCAAGGACCTTCGCCGCGCCGACGACGCCGCCGCGCGCCTGCGGGGGGCTTTGGGATTTACCAAGCTCGTGCGCACCTACGCGCAGATGAACCAAACCCTGTTCGCCGCCCTCAAGCTGGAAAAGGTCGTCATGTTCATCATCCTCACCTTGATCACCTTGGTCGCCTCGTTGGGCATCGCCTCGACCCTGATCCTTCGCTCGGTGGAAAAGACGCGCGACGTCGGCCTGCTCAAGGCCATGGGAGCCGGGCCCGGTCTCATCCGCCGCATATTCCTGGTCGAGGGCTTTCTCATCGGCGGCACGGGCGTCGCCATGGGGCTGGGTTTGGGATTTTTGCTGTGCTGGATCATCGCGACGTTTCCGATCGTGGAACTGCCCCCCGACATCTATTACCTGTCGCGCGTCCCGGTCGATATTCGCCTGGGCGACGTCCTTGCCGTGGCGTCCATGGGGCTTATCCTCTCGCTTCTGGCCACGCTGTACCCGTCCTCGCGCGCGGCCAAAGCCGACCCGGTGGAGGCCATCCATTACGGCTGAGACGGCGATTTTCGCCCGAGGCGTCAATAAGTCCTACGGCCGCGGCCCCGCCGCGGTCAACGTCCTGCGCGGGGTCGACCTCGAAGTCCGCGCCGGCGAATTCATCGCCATCCTGGGACCCAGCGGCTCGGGCAAGTCCACGCTGCTCAACCTGCTCGGCCTCATGGACCGCCCCGACGAGGGCGAGCTCCTGGTGGGCGGCCGGCGCGCCGCCGATTGCACCGAGCTCGAACGCGCGCGCCTGCGCTGCGAACATATCGGCTTCGTCTTCCAATTCGACTCCCTGCTGCCGGAATTCACCATTCTGGAAAACACGCTCATGCCCGCCCGCCTTGCCGCCGCCCATTCCTTGATCCGGGAGCCCGCCGCGCGCCTGGAGGTCCGCGCCACCCGGCTGCTTGACTATCTTGGAATCGGTTCCCTGCGCGATCGTTTTCCGGCGCAAACCTCCGGAGGCGAGCGCCAGCGCGCGGCCGTCGCCCGCGCCCTCATCAACAGGCCTTCCGTGATCCTGGCCGACGAACCCACCGGAAATCTGGACCGCGCCAACGGCGATCTCGTCTTCGCCGACTTTCGCCGCGTCGCCCGCGAGGAGGGCGCGGCCGTCGTTTTGGTCACCCACGACGAGCCCGCCGCCAAGTCCGCCGACCGCCTCCTCCGTATGGCCGATGGGCGTTTGTTTTGATATCCTAGTCAAGATGAAGATCTATATCGATGGCAAACACTATGAGAAGGAAGACGCGAAAATCTCCGTGTTCGACCACGGCGTCCTGTACGGAGACGGCATTTTCGAGGGCATCCGCGCCTACAACGGACGGATCTTCCACCTAGACGAGCACCTCAAGCGCCTGGCCGAGTCGGCCAACGCCATCCTGCTCAAGCTTCCGATGTCCATCAAGGAGATCGAAAAGGCGGTCGTCGAAACCGTGCGTCTCAACGGCCTCAAGGACGCCTACATCCGCCTGGTCGTCACCCGCGGCATCGGCGACCTCGGCTTGGACATGCGCAAATGCAAGCAGGGCGCCTCGATCTTCATCATCGCCGACCGCATCGAGCTCTACCCCGAGGAATTTTACGAGAAGGGGCTGACGCTGGTGACGTCGAGCATCCGCCAAAAAGGCCTCGACCAAGTCACCCCGGGCGTCAAGTCCCTCAACTACCTCGCCAACATCATGGCCCGCGCCGAAGCCACCGCCGCCGGCGCCCAGGAGGCCATTCTCCTCAACGTCTCGGGGCATGTCTCCGAATGCTCGGGCGACAACATCTTTTTCATCAAGGATGGGAAAATATTCACCCCTCCGAAGTCCGCCGGCATCTTGGTGGGCGTCACGCGCAACGTGGTTATAGAGCTGGCCGAGAAGAAGCTCGGCATCAAGGTCATCGAGCGCAATTTTCCCCGCTACGACCTCTACACCGCCGACGAGGTCTTCCTGACGGGCACGGGGGCGGAAGTCATCGCGGGAGTCAAAATCGACGGTCGCATCATCGGCAAAGGCGTGGCGGGGCCGCTGACCAAGACCCTGATCAAGCACTTCCGCGAATACGCCAACTCCACCGGAACGCCCGTCTACGAAACCGTCAAGACCAAGTGAGCGCGTGAAGCTCGTCAGCTGGAACGTCAACGGGGTGCGCGCCGTTTGGAAAAAGGGCTTCGGCGACTGGCTCAAGGCCGGCCGCGCCGACGTGGTCTGCCTGCAGGAAACGAAAGCCCAACCCGACCAGCTGAGCCCCGAGACGCTCAACCCCCTCGGCTACCACGGCGAGTGGCATTGGGGCGAAAAAAAGGGCTACTCCGGCGTGGCGACTTTCTCCAAGATTCCCCCGTCGAAGGTCGAGCGCGGGTTCGCCGTCAAGGAATTCGACAACGAGGGCCGCGTCCTCGCCACCCAGCACGGCGACCTGACCCTCTTCAACATTTATTTCCCCAACGGCAAGCGCGACGACATCCGGCTCAAGTTCAAGATGGACTTCTACCGGACGTTCCTCGACGAGGTCATCGCGCGCTACCGCAAGCGCGGCGACGACAAGATCGTGATCTGCGGCGACGTCAACACCGCCCATAAGGACATCGACCTGGCGCGTCCCAAGGAGAACCGCACGATCTCGGGCTTCCTGCCCCAGGAATGCGCGTGGATCGACTCTTTGCTCGCCGCGGGATTTGTCGACACCTTCCGCGAGTTCGAGAAGGGCCCCTGCCACTACACCTGGTGGGACCAGCAGTCCCGGGCGCGCGACCGCAACGTCGGCTGGCGCATCGACTACTTCTTCGTCTCCGAGAACCTGCGGCCGCGCCTGAAAAACGCCTTCATCGAGCCCACGGTCATGGGCTCCGACCACTGCCCCGTCGGCATCGAGCTGGCTTAGCCGCCGGGCAGCGCCGCGGCCGACTCCGAAAATCCGCGGTCTCCGCCCCCAAGAGATCCGCCGCATCATTGCTAAGGCGATTGGACGCGAAGTACCAGTTGACCACTTGCCAGATCAGAGGTCAGCCCGGTCTGGCCGGACCTGAAGGCCACCACCCCACCATATCCCCTTTTGGTTCTTTGCTCAGAAGCATAATGAACCTCCTTCGCGACAAATAAACTCATTTATTTTGCTCCCGTTTGCTTTAAAGCATAAAACCAACGAAGACATGTTCCCCTCCCAGGGGCCCTTGCCCCATCGCCCCGTTACCGCTATTCTAGCCCCATGAAAAGCCGACTGACCGCCGCCATTTTCACGACGCTTTGCGTCATGAACACCACATTGGCCTCTGCAGGGGCCAAAACAAGAGGCAATAAAAACCAACCACAAACATTGCTGGCTATCGCCCAGTATGTGTTGGACCATGGGGTCGACAAAGGAATCAAAGCTCCCAACTCCCATATGCTCGGCTATCAGGTCGATGTTCTCATGACGAAAGCTCTGCGCCAAAAAAAAGATATTGCTCCCGACAATCAAGAGCATTCCTTCCACGTTATCCTCAGCACCGACCCCGCCTCCCCCCGCGCCATCGACGCGATTATCCTGTCCCATGTTCGAGTGACCGACAAGGATGGCCGAAAACACGTCGATTTGATGGATGCAAAAATTACGCCGACAGGTGAGCTCCTGGTCCTGCTTCATGTGACCGGATTTCCGGGTTCAGCAACAAGGACAGCATTGGATGTGAAAACCAAGAAGGCTCTGGTGCTTTACAAAACGGAGCTTGAGTATCAGCTGACTCAAATCGACTATCGCTCAATAAAAAAATGACCTCCGCTCTCCTTTGTCTCTTACTGCTCGGTCCTCAGGCGACTCGGGCTGAGGAAGATTGGGGACGAGACATCCTCGATCAGACGGTTATCGCGGAAAAGATCGTCACCCAACTTCGCAGTCCCAACCTCCCCCCCGAAACCGCCGCCGACCTCCAACGCCAAAAGCAGGACGCCGTCAAAAAGATCGAGGACATCGGCGCGAAGACCTCCGCCAATCCAACCGCCCAGCTGGCCGTCGGTCGCAGCCTGGCCTCCGTGGAAGAGGCCCCCCGCGCCATCCCCTACGCCGAGCGCGGCCTCCAGCTCGCGCAAGCCGGCGGAGACCCGGATCTTATCCGGCAGGCCCTGCTTACGGGCTCCCAGGTCTATTTCAAGGCGGGACGATATGACCTGGCCAGGGAAAGAGCCCAGCAAGTATTAAAGAACAACCCCCAAGACAAAGACGCCCTGGCGCTGTACATGCAGTCCAAGGACCGCACGTCAACGTCCGCCTCGCCATCTGGCGGCGCCTCCTCCGCCCCATCCGCCGGGGCGGCGGATACGGCGCGAACATCTCGCGGCGCGACCACTGCCGCGGTGCCCCTCACAAGCGCCGCGGCTTTGGAATCGCAACGCCGCCTTGCCGAAGCCCGACGCATGCTGGCTCTCGATGCCAAGTCCGCCCTGCGCTCCTTCGACCTGGCCGTGGCCGCCGCCCCCAAAGACGGGGCCGCGCGCGCGGAACGCTCCCGGGCCCGACTGGAAGCCGGCGACGCGGCCGGCGCCCTTGAGGACGCCGAGGCCGCGGCGGCCCTTGACCCCCGCTCGGCCGCGGCCTTGGCGGCGCGGGCCGAGGCCAAGCGCGCGCTCGGGCGCAAGGAAGAAGACGTCCTCGCCGATTACGAGGCCGCGGCCAAGCTCGACGGGCGCTTCACCGAGGCCTACCGGCAGGCGCTTGTGAACATGGGCGCGGGTTCCTCTCAGGAGAACTTCGGCTCGGAGGCCGTCCCCGGGGGACGGGCGCCCTCGAACGCCCCGGCACGCCTCTTCCATGATCCGCTCGCGGCGCTGAAAACGGGCCGATTCGGCTTTTTGTTCCTTCTCTGCGTTCTGATCGTCGTCTTGCTCGCGATGCGCCGCCGATAGGCCGCGTCCGTGACGATTTGTCTATAATCCTCCCATGATCTGCCAGAGCTGTGAAAACCGCGAGGCGACGGTGCTCATCCAAACCGTCGTCAACAACCACGTCACGAAAGCGGCCTTGTGCTCGAGCTGCGCGGCCGAACTGGAGCCGGCGGCGGAGTTCGACTCCCTCATGGAGGCCCTGGCGGCCCTGACGCCCCGCTCGCGCCCGCACCCGGCGCGCTGCGCGGCGTGCCGGACCTCGTTTTCCGATTTTCGCCAGAGCGGGCGCTTCGGCTGCCCCGACTGCTACGTCCACTTTCTCTCTCAGGTCAAGGATCTCCTGCCCCGGGTGCACGCCGGCGCGTACCAGCATCGGGGCAAGACGCCGGGGCGGCGCTGATGCAGCTGCACAACATGCTGCGCTTTAAGACCGGCTGGGCCGAGGACACCGGCCCCGACCACGAGGTCGTGCTCTCGACGCGGGTGCGCCTGGCCAGGAACCTGCGAGCGCCCTTTCCCGCGCAGGCCGGGCCGGCCGCCTTGAAGAGGATCCTGGACGCCGCCTTTACGGCCGCCAAAAGCGCCGGCCTAAAAAACGCCGCTTTTTTCAAGCTGGCCGATCTCGATGAAACCGACCGCGCCTTTTTGGTCGAGCGCCACCTCGCCAGCCCCCTGCTGATCGCCCATCCCAATTCGCGCGGCGTCGTGGTCGGCGAGAACGAGACCGCAGTCGTCATGGTCAACGAGGAAGATCATCTGCGCTTGGCCGCGCTGCTGCCGGGCCAGCAGCTGCACGCGGCCCACGGCGCCGTGGACCGGCTCGACGACGGCCTGTCCGCCGCCCTCGATTTCGCCTTCCGCGACGACTTGGGGTACTTGGCCGCGTGCCCGACGAACCTTGGAACCGGACTGCGCGCCTCGTGCCTGGTGCACCTGCCCGCCTTGACCATGACCGGCGCCATCGGCAAGTTGATCGAAAGCCTCGGCCGCGCCGGGCTGATCGCGCGCGGGCTGTATGGGGAAGGCGCTCGCGTCATCGGCGACTTCTTCCAGTTGTCGAACGCGACCGGCTTCGGCCGCACCGAAGGCGAGATTTTGGCGGCGCTGGTCAAATCCGTCGGCGCGATCGTCGGCCGTGAAAATGAGGCGCGCGCGGCCTTGTCTTCGGGGTCGGCCAAGGTGAGGCTCGAAGACGAGATCCAGCGCTCCTTGGCCCTGCTGGGAGGAGCGCGCCTGCTGTCTTTTGAGGAATGCCAACAGTATCTCTCCCGCCTGCGCTTGGGGCTCGCTTTGGGCTGGCGCCTGGGCGCGGACCTGGCGGTGGTCAATGAATTGACGCTCTCCACCCAGCCGGCGCATCTGGACCTGCTGGCGCAGAAAATCCTTTCCCCGCTCGACCGGGACGCCCTGAGGGCCGGTCTCGTGCGCCGCCGCCTTAAGGTCTCTTAGACTTTGACGTGCGTCAACTCCGGGATCCCGGACGCGTGCTAGAATAGGCCATGGTCAAGGTAAATCACGAGAAACTTAAAGCGTGGGTTGACGAAACGGCCGCCCTGTGCCAGCCCGATCAAGTGGTCTGGGTCGACGGGTCGGAAGAAGAAAGAATCCGCCTGGAAAAGCGGGGCATCGCGCGGGGGCAGCTGATCCCTCTCGACGAAAAACGCTTTCCCGGCTGCTACTACAGCCGCTCCTCCTCCAATGACGTCGCCCGCACCGAGCACCTGACCTACATCTGTACCCGCAACAAGGAAGACGCCGGTCCCACGAATAATTGGCTTTCGCCCGAGGATGGCTATAAGAAGGCCTCCGAGCTTTACAAAGGGTCCATGAAAGGCCGCACCATGTACGTGATCGCGTTCTCGATGGGCCCGATCGGCTCGCCTTTCTCGAAAATCGGAGTCGAGATCACCGACTCGATCTACGTGGTCTTGAACATGCGCATCATGACCCGCATCGGCCAGCGCGTGCTGGAGCGCTTGGGAACCGACGGTGCGTTCACGAAATGCCTTCATTCCAAGGCCGACCTGGACGTCGCGCACCGCCTCATCCTGCATTTCCCCGAGGACAACACGATTTGGTCCGTCGGGTCGGCCTATGGGGGCAACGCGCTTCTCGGCAAAAAATGCCTGGCGCTTCGCATCGCCTCCTGGCAGGCGAAAAAAGAGAATTGGCTGGCCGAGCACATGCTGATTCTCGGCGTGGAGCATCCCGACGGCCGGATCGAGTACGTGACGGCGGCTTTCCCCTCGGCCTGCGGAAAAACCAACCTGGCGATGCTGGTCCCCCCCGAGGGGCTCAAGGCGAAGGGATACAAAATCTGGACGGTCGGCGACGACATCGCCTGGCTGCGCGTGGGCCCCGACGGCCGTCTGTGGGCCTGCAACCCGGAGGCGGGCTTTTTCGGCGTCGCGCCGGGGACCAATGCCAAGTCCAATCCCAACGCGATGGCCACGATCAAGAAGAACACGATTTTCACCAACGTGCTCCTGGGCGACGACCTGAGCGTCTGGTGGGAAGACGGCGAGGGCGAGCCCCCGGCCTCGGGGACGACCTGGAACGCTCAGCCCTGGAAGCCCGGAATGAAGGATGCCGCCGGAAAACCGCTCATCGGCGCGCACCCCAACAGCCGCTTCACCGTGCCCGCCGCCCAGTGCCCGTCGATCTCCCCCAAATGGCAGGACCCTCAGGGCGTGCCGATCTCGGCCGTCATATTCGGGGGACGACGCGAGCGCCTGGCTCCCCTGGCGTTCGAGTCCTTCGATTGGAACCACGGCGTCTACGTGGGAGCGACCGTGGCCTCTGAGCGCACGGCCGCGCAAGTTGGAGCCGTGGGCGAAGTGCGCCGCGACCCCATGGCCATGCTTCCTTTCTGCGGCTACAACATGGCCGATTACTTCGGGCACTGGCTCGACATCGGCGCGCATATCCCCAAGCCTCCCAAGATATTCCACGTCAATTGGTTCCGCAAGGGCTCAGACGGCAAGTTCCTGTGGCCGGGCTACGGGGAGAACCTGCGCGTTTTGGAATGGATTCTCGCGCGCACCCGAGGCGAAGGCAAGGCGGTGAAAACGGCCATCGGCTACACGCCCACGCCGGACGCCCTCGACCTCGCCGGCCTCGACCTTCCCTCCGGAGTCATGGAGAAGCTCTTGGAGGTGCGGCCCGAGGACTGGCGCAATGAACTCGTCGATGTCAGTGTGTTCTTCAACCAGTTCGGCGCGAGGCTGCCTCCGGAAATGCTCCGCCAGCTCGAGGCCCTCAAGGACCGGCTGCAGGCCAAGGTCGGCGCCGCCGCGGCTTAGACCTTAGGGGGTCTGCCGCAGACTTTTTGGATTCGAGGGAGACGACGAATCCGGCCGGCTGCGGCCGTTGGAATCGGGAATCGCGGTCTCTTTAAACGGTCCGGCGCGAAGCGCGTTGATTTGGTCGGGATTGTTGTGGAGCTGGCTGTAAATGTAGACCCCGATGCCCCGTCCGGGAAACTTGCGCAGGAAATACTCCACTTGCTGGGCTAGGAAGGATCCCGGCCGCGGCGTCACCGCCACGCCGCCCGTCCCATTGGGGACCCAGTTGTAGTTTCCAAGAAGCTTCGGAAACCGCTCGGGATGCGGGGACGTCTCGCGAATGAAGCTCATCACGCTGATGTTCGGTCTTTGATCGTAGTCCATGCCGTAGATCAGGTCGACACTATCCGAAGCGACCCAGTTCCGTTCGTTGCGCCCCTGGCTGCTCAATTGCGGCGACGGAAGCGGATGCCCGGAAATCGAGAGCACGAGCCATGGCTTGTTCGCCTTGATCCACGCGCTGATCCTCGACACCACGTCGGTCACCGCCGCGTCCTGCCATTCCAGAAACCTCTGGGTCACCGCCGGAGATGAATAGGGGTTGGAGAGCTCGTCGATGCCGACCCCGTATTTTTGCAAATATCGGGCGCGGGCGACGTCGGTAAACGAGGTCCCGATCGTGCGAATGTAATCCAAGTTGATGCCGTCGACGTCGTAGCGCCGCGCGACGTCCAAAATGACCTTGTCGACGATGAAATCGCGAAACGCCGGATCCTGCAAATCATAAGCCCCGTTGGGGGTTCCCGCGGGCGCGAATTCCGGGAAGCTGTTCGTCTCGCGCAGCGCGACGGTAAACCAAGGCTGGACCTGAACGCCGCGAGAGTGGGCCTTCTGAATCAGCTCGGCGAACGGATCGGCCGAACCCTGGAATTGCGACGCGTACCGCGCGTCGAGAACGACGGTCGTCGATGCGTAGATGGCCCCGCGACCGTGCCAGATGACGGGAATGTAGACGTTGAAGCCGGCCTGCGCGATTTGGTCGACCACGGAATCCACCCTGTTCCCCAAAAAGAACGGAGCCTCGTCGAGAATCGCCCGGTTTTCTATCAGCCGCCCCGCGGCGTCTCTCTTGACGAGGCGAGTCAGACCCGTATCACGCTCGGGCCACGCGAAGGTGGTTGGAAAGGAGACGGGCGAAGAATTTTGGGCCATATCGGCGAAAGCGACGGAGACCCTCTCCCCCTTGAGTCTGGTCACGACAACCCCAACCAGGTCGATGCCGTTCCAGCCGGACACGCCGCTGGACGCCCAGGCATCGCGCATATTCAACTCGAGCCGGTTCCAGCCCTCGTACACATTCAGGTTGGTCCATGAGTAATAACCGAGACCGCTTCTCAGGTTCAGCCGGATGAACCTCACAGCCGCGGCATTTTCGACGAAAACCCATCCCGAAATCGAGCCGGAGGGCGACAAGGACAGTGCTAAACCGCCCGCCGTCCATAGGCATTGTCCGGAAGGCAGCCCCTCGGCGACCGGAATCGGGTCAAGCCGGGAAAAATCGCAGGAGAACGTCCAGCCCGGGCCTTTGGCTAAGGTTCCCGCTTTTGCTGTTTCCGCGGGAGAAGTCGGGCGCCAGAAGGTTGAAGTGGAACTGAAAACATCCGCGAGATCGGACTTCCCCACGCCCCAACTGGAGGGCATGATTCCCACGGTGACGAAAAGATGGGCGCGCCCCGAACCCCCGGCCGCTTTCCACGGGCTCACCCGGATTAAATCGATGGCGGCCAGGCTTGTCGGCGATCCCTCGACGCCCAAACCCGGCACTTGAACCACGAATCGATTCCACCCGTTTCCAAAGGCCGGCTCCGATTGATTCGCGCGGTACCAACCCCCGCCACTGCGAAAATACAGGGTGAAAGCTCCGATGGCTTCGGCGTTTTCGACATGGATCCACACATCGGTCGTCGAAGAGAGGGTCAAATCGATCGACGCGGGCGCGTCCCAGGTGCAGCGGCCGGACACCGCGGTGTAGTCGCAAGAAAACAGCGTGCCGGGCAGCCCCTCGCGGACATCGTGGACGGCGGGGTCCCCGCCCGAGGCGGTCCAGACGGTCCGGGTCGAATGGAACACCTCCGCGAGCGTGCCTGCGGCCGCCGCCCGGCTTGGCCCCAAAAGCAGCGCCCCGACGACGATAGGCAGAAAACCCATGCCCATGAGGGTAATCAGAAACGGAGCCTATCGCAAGACCCAGGGATCAGCGGCAGGCGACCAGAGCCGAGTCCAGGCTCGCGCTCAAGGCCCGGGCTTGGTCCGCGTCCTTGATTCCGCCGAGATTGATGCGAACGTTTTCGGCCGCGCATTGGGCCGCGGCTTTGAGCAAATGCATCGCGCAATGTATGTCCGAGGCCACGGCCGCGCCCGCCATCGGCGCCGCTTGTTTGGCCGCGCTCAAGGCTTGAGCCGACGCCTGCGCGGTCTTGAGGGGCACCTCGGCGGCATGCTTGAGCGCCTCCTGCATTTTGGCCGGCCGCGAGGCGTCGTCTTTGGGCAAAGACATGGCCGACATGAAGCGGTCGAAGGCGGCGGCGTCCTCGCGCGAAAGACGGTCGAATTGCGCGCGCAGCTCTCCCAAGGCCGCGTGCGCCTTCGTCAGCGCCGGACGGTTGGCCTCCTCGAGCTTCTTGGATTTCAGAGTGATGCCGATCGCCATTTGCCCCAGGCCGCAGCCCATGGCGCCGGTGATCGCCGCGGCCGAGCCGCCGCCGGGCGTGGCTTCGGTGTTGGACAAAGCTTCGGCCACGACGCGGCCGGCCGTCCTCCAGTCCCCTCCTCCCGAGGCCGCGCCCACGGCCTCCAGACGATTTTCCAGAATCTGAACGTCGGCGTTGAAGTTCTCCAGTTCCAGCGTCTCGAAGGCGAAGTCCAGCAGGGCTTCCCGGGGGAGCAGTCCCACGATTTCCGTGCCCTTGATCTTGGCGCCGTGTTCCGAGGACAGCCGAAGGGCCTCGTCGAACACCGTCTTCATGGAGGTCTTCTTATAGTCGGTCAGCACGGTCGAGATCTGCGCCTGGCCGCGCGCCGCCAAGTCGATCTCCTTGGCGCGCACCGCCGGCAGGCCGCCGCCCGAGGCGCGCAGGCGCTTGGCGATGTCCTTGCCCGCCGCCATGTCGTGGGTGTCGAGGTTGAGGTTGAAATTGACGATTTGCCGGCGCGCGCCGACGGCGACGGCTCCCGCCGTGGGATGAATCCGGTTCGGGCCGAAATCGGGGGCGCGCGACTCGTCTTTGCCGATCAAGTCCCTCAAGCCCTCGAATTGGCCCTTGCGCACGCTGGCCAGGTCCTTGCGCTCGGGACGGCGGGCGGCGCAGTCATAGAGGTAAACAGGGATATTGAGCTCGCGGCCGATGCGTTCTCCTAGCTTTTCGGCCAGGCGGGCGCAGTCCTCGATGCTCACGCCCTTGACCGGAATGAACGGGATGACGTCGACGGCGCCCATGCGGGGATGCTCGCCTTTGTGCGCGTTGAGATCGATGAGCTCGGCCGACTTTTGAGCCACGCGAAAACACGCCTCCACGCAGGGGTCCGGCTCGCCCACGAAGGACAGCACGCAGCGGTGATGGTCCGCGTCGATCTCGACGTCGAGGATGGTCACGCCCGCGGACTTGGCCGCGTCGACGACCATTTGCACCTTGGCCTTGTCCCGGCCTTCCGAAAAATTGGGGACGCATTCGACTTGTTTCATTGTTTTCTCCTACGGTTTGACGACCATGGTCCGCAGATCGGTGAACTCCGAGATCGCGTAGCGCACGCCCTCGCGGCCCTGTCCCGATTCCTTGACGCCGCCATAGGGCATGGCGTCGGAACGATAGGACGGGATGTCGTTGATGATCAGCCCGCCCACCGAGAGGCGGTCAAAGGCCTCATGGGCGAAACGGAGGTTGTTGGTGAAAATGCCGGCCTGGAGTCCGTATTTCGTGTCGGCCAGACGGTCCAAGGCTTTTTGAGGGGAATCCACGGCCTCCAAAACGGCGACCGGGCCGAACACTTCCTCGCAGCACACCTTGCAGTCGGCCGGCGCTCCCTCGACGAGAGCCGGCGGAACGACCAAACCTTGGCGGGGGCCCCCCGCCCACAAGTTTCCCCCTCGCCCGACGGCCTCCTTGAGCCATTGCTCGACGCGAACGGCCGAGGCCTCGTCGATCATCGGCCCGATGTCGGTCGTTTCCACGCCGGGATCGCCGATCTTGAGCTCCTTGATGTTGGCCACGAGCAGGCGGCGAAACTCCTCGTGAACGCTTTTTTCCACGAAAATACGCTGGACGGAAATGCACACCTGGCCCGAATAATAATAAGCGCCCCAGGCGCAGCGCGCCGCGGCCCAGGCCAGATCGGCGTCGGCGGCGATAAACACCCCCGCGTTTCCCCCCAGCTCCAGAACGACGTGCGCCTTGGGCGCCAAGGTTTTCAAGCGCCAGCCCACCCGCGAGGACCCGGTAAAGGAAATGATCTTGAAGGCCTCGTCGGACGCGGCGGCCTCGATGGCCGGAATCGGCCCGTCGGCCAGAATGGCGGCCGGCGCGGGCCAGCCCGCGTCGAGAAGAATTTGGAGCAGCTTGGCCGCCGTTTTCTTGGCGCGAGGATCGGGCTTGAGGACGAAGGGCAGGCCCACGGCGATCGCGGGCGCGACCTTATGGACGACCAAGTTCAAGGGAAAGTTGAAGGGGGTGATAAACAGCGCCGGACCGCGAGGCACGCGCTTGACCAGCGCGAAGCGCCCCTCGGAATTGGCGTCCAGGTCCAAAGGCAGCAGCTCCCCGGAAATGCGGCGGCACTCCTCGGCGGCCCAGCCCAGGCAGAAGACGGCCCTGGCCACCTCGCGGCGCGCCTCCTTGATCGGCTTCTTGACTTCCTCGACGATCAGGCGAGCGAACGCCTCCGCCTCCTTCTCGACGGCGGCCGCCGCCGCGGACAGAATGCGCGCGCGAACGTAGGTGGACAAGGCCGCCTTGGCCTGGGCGCTTTGCGCGCTCGCCGCCAGGCGCTGCGCGCTCGCCGCGTCGGTCAGCTCAACTCGAACCAATTCAGCCATGTGTTGATGTCCTTGTAGTCGCGCGCCAGGTGATCCGGCTTGGCGTCGACGAGCTCGGCCCAGGGCGAAAATCCCGTCCCCACGGCCACGGTCTTGTAGCCCGCTTTTTTGCCGGCGGCCACGTCGAGAGGCGTGTCGCCGATGACGTACACGTCGCCGGGCGAAACGGGCTCCGAAACAAATTTTTTGGCCCGCGCGACGGCCTTTCTCAGCAAGGTCGGCCGGTGAAACGAGTCCGAACCGAATCCCCCGAAGAGGAAATAGGCGTTGAAGCCCGAGGGCTCGAGCTTGATGCGCGCCCCCCGCTCCATGTTTCCCGTGCCCAAGCCGAGAAGAACGCGCCGATCCCGGCTCAAGCGCTTGAGCAGCCTTTTAAGACCCCCCGGCACATGGTAGGAGCCGTTGCGCAGCGCGGCGCGCACGTAATAGGGCAGATGCGCGAGGTACTCCCGGTGAAGCCTCTCGACGGCGGCGCGCGTGGGCTTGCGGCCGGTGGCGGCGCGATAGGCCTGGCCGAAATTGTACAAGTCGGTGCGGCCGGCCAAGGACAGCTCCGAGCAGGCGTGGTCCTTGCCGTACAGGCGCTGCGCGGCCTTATTGAGCGCCTTGCGCCCGGCGCCTCCGGCGCGAATCAAGGTCCCGTCCACGTCGAAGAGAAGGATTTTCATGCCGCTTGATAGACGACCTTGCCGGCCTTCATGACCCAGCGCACCAGGGGCGCGCCGAACCAATACGCCAACTCCCGATGATCCTCGGCGTCGAAGCAGACCAGGTCGGCGACTTTTCCCGCCTCAAGCGAGCCATGCGTCCGGCCCAGGCCCGCCGCGTGAGCGCCGTTGATGGTCGCGGCGACCAAGGCCTCGGCCGGGGTCATTTTCATCTGCGTGCAGGCGATGGAGATGATCATGCGCATATCCCAGCAGGGGCACGTTCCCGGGTTGTAATCGGTGGCCAGAGCCACCGCCGCGCCGCTGTCGAGCAGCCGGCGTCCGGGCGGATAGGGCTTTCCCAGAAAGTAATTCGAGCCGGGAACGAGGCAGGCGACGGTTTTGCTGGCCGCCAAGGCGGGCAAGTCCCCGTCCTCGACGCAGTCGAGATGGTCGACCGTGACAGCGCCGCGGCGGATGGCCGCGGCCATGCTGCCCAAGCGCGAGAGCTGCTCGCTATGGACTTTCAGCTTCAGCCCGGCTCGCGCGCCGGCCTCGGCGATGGCCTCGAGATCGGCCACGTCGAAGTAGCCCCCTTCGCAGAACAGATCGACGAACACCGCCAGCTTCTCGGCGGCCACGCGCGGGATCATGTCGGCGCACACGCGCGCGACGAACTCATCCTTGTTGTCTTTGAGCTCGGGCGGCACGGCGTGGGCGCCCAGAAACGTCGGCACGATCTCCAGCGGCCCGTGGGCGGCGACGGTGCGAATGGCGCGCAGCAGCTTGAGCTCGTTGTCGAGATCCAAACCGTAGCCGGATTTGGCCTCGATGACGGTCGTGCCCGCGGCGATAAAATCCAGCGCGCGACGCCGAAGCCCCGCGGCCAGATCGGCCTCCGCGGCCCCGCGCACGCCGTTGACCGTGGAGAGTATTCCCCCGCCGCGCCGGGCGATTTCGGCGTAGCCGAGCCCCGAGAGGCGCGCCTCGAAATCGGCCAGGCGCGGCGCCGCGAACACGGGGTGCGTGTGAGCGTCGACGAAACCCGGCAGGACCACGCGGCCCTCGGCGCTCAAGACGTCGGCGCCTTTGGCCTTGGGATGCGCCAAAACCTTGGCCCGAGGGCCGGACTCGAGTATTTTTCCCTCGTCGACGAGAACAGCGCCGTCGCGCACAAGCCCGAGGGCGGCCTTGCCCATGCCCGCGCGGGGGCCGTCGTAAGGACCGATCATGGTCAAGGTTTCGCAGGCGTTGAGAACGAGAGTGGCCATCGGCCCTATTCTACGAAATCGCCGGGGCCTGGCGCGGCGCCAGGTCCGGGGGTATAATGGAGTCCAGGAGAAACCCCTATGTCCCGATTCGTCCTGGCGACGTTGTTGCTGTTTTGCCCGCTCGCGCCGTCGGCGGCGACGCAAGTCCGGGCCAAAGCCGCGCCCGCCAACGTGGCGATCGTCCCCTCGCTGACGCCGGGAATATCCTTGGCTCCCCTGCCCGCCCGGGTACTCCCGCTGTCTGCGAGCCTCCCTTTCGCGGCGCCCCAAATCCGGCCGGCCGCCGCGGCTATCGCCCCGCGGGCGTTCACGGCCGCCAAGGAAGCGATTTTACCCGCGCTCGGCGAAAACAAGAGCCGTTCGGACGAGGAACAGGCAGCCGCGGCAGACGCTTTGTTCGACTCGCGCCGGCTTCATAACGACGACCGTCTTTCCCTGTTGGTCGGTGGATTTCGAGAGGCCGGCCACTCCCTGCTCGCGCCGCAGACCGGCCTCCCCATGACGAACGAGCAAATGAGGTCTCTCCAGAATACGTTTCTTGAGTCCCGCAACCGGACGGCCTTGCTGCGTTTGGCGCAGGACCCCTCTCCGGAGAAGAAAACCAGACTGCTCGCCGTCAACAAAGACGCGCTGCCCCGCGAAGTCCTGACGGGAGCCAAGGCCGGACCGGACGTCCAGCGCTCGCGAATCCTGCGGCGATTGTCCAGCCTGTACCGGCGCTGGATCGGCAAGGACGCTCTGGAGGTGGCCGAAACGGTTTCCCCCCCCAACGCCGCCGCCGAGGAGCAGCTTGGCGCGCTGATCGCCCAGGCGACCATCGAACGCTTCAAAAAAGATCCCGAGGGACAACGCCTGCTGGATCAGCTTCGCGATGAGGCGGGCGTCCTGCGTCTGCCCACCTTCCGCGTCCTCAAAATTCCCAACTCGAGCGCTTTTTACACCTCCCACGGACGCCAGCTCGTCGTCAACCTCGAGTATCTGAGGGACGTCCTGCTCCCGCGCCTGACCAAGGAGGAGGCACCCGAGGTTGTCCGCATTCTATCGAACGAGACGGACGCTCTCGAGTACTTCTCGCGAAGCCCCGCCCACGCCGCGCGGCTTGTCTCGGCGATCGAAGTCACCTTGTTCCACGAACTGATCCATTTCCGCCAAGACCTCGAACGCTCGATGCTGAAATCCGTGCTGAAAAACGAAGTCCCATTCGTGTTGACCGTCGACATCGAATACGAAGCGTATTTTCGGCAAAGCCTCTACGTCCACAGCCTTCTCCAAAACCGCTCTGCCTCTCTCGATATCGACCGTCTCGTCGATTACCTCCAGCTGATCAACGATTTTGAATCCTGGAAAATGATGATCGACGGCATGTACCTCACGACCCATCTCAACACCTACGCAACGATGCAGGAGCTTGAAAATCTGCAGAATGACTCCGGCCGGAAGACGCGACGGCTCTCCTCGTCGCAAGGCCGCCTGTCGGAGGCGGGCGCGCGGAGGCTGGCCATAGATCAGCGCGGGACCGAGGCCATCGCGGCGGAAAAAAAGGCGGTGGAGGCTCTGATGGCCGAGTACCGTCGCCTCTGGCCGGAGCTGGCCCGCACGGGGCTTGAGCGTTGGGCCGAGCTCAACGCGGACAAAGGCCGTTGGGGGGAGGTGGTCAGCGCGCAGGACCGCCTGTCCGAATTGACCCTAAACCCCGGCGAGGCCGCGGCCTGGAAAACCAAGGCTTCGCAATCGAGCGACCGCGCGCTGATCCGCCTGGCCGCCGCCGACGGTTTGACCCTCAATGAACGGATCGATTGGATCAATAAACTGGCCGGCCGGGCCAACAAATCCAATACTCCCTGGAAAAAGGAACTCTGGATCTCGCTTCTTCGGGATTATCCGGAACAGGCGCGGGAGCTGGGCGCCTTGGCCCGCGGCTTAAAGAACGGTCCCGAGAAGAAAAACCTGTTGAAGCTCGCACAAGATTTCGAAAGCTCCGCCGCTAATGTCCGCGCGACGCTTCGCAGCCACTGCGAGGAAAATCTGGCGACGGCGCGCGTGGAACAAGACGCGCGTCAACGCGGCGTTGTCATCGCCTGGGGATCGATGCAAGCGTCGGTTCTCGGCGATCAGGCTTTGATCGACGCCTTCAAGGCGCTGGAGCCGGAGACCGCCGAATCGTCTTCGACTCCCGGTTTTTTGCGCCGACTGCTGGGCCTGTAATGAGCGCTCGAAGCCTCCAATCGTCCCTCACACGGACATTGATCGCCGCCCTCGCCTTGGCGAGCGCGGCCCACGCCGCGTCGGGACGCTCCCAAATCCGTCTTAAGACATCCCTGGAGCTCCAAACGCCGAGCGTTTTCCCTCTTAACCCGGCTCCGGCGGCCGCGCTCGCCGTGCCGGTTGCGGCGCTCGGTCCCCTGACTCCCGTTTCCCCCGCGCCCCGAACGCCGACGCCTTCCGCCGCCGCGGCTCCCAGGGCCCCGGCGCAGCCCGCCGCTCCCGGCCCCGCGCCCGGCCCCGCCGCGCCCTCCTCCGATGAGGAGGCCCGCGCGCAGGGCGACCGGCTTTTCGACGCCCGCCGCCTTCAAGGCGATTTCGTCGATGGCCTCCTCGTTCAGGGCTTCCGATTCGACGAATCGGGAACGCGCCTGCTCGAACCGGGAACCGGGCGAGCTCTCACCAACGCCGACGCGCGCTCGATCAAGAACTCGTACAGCAGGGCCCGAGCCCCGGACGTCCTGCTTCAACTCTATCGCGAAGCCCGTCCCGGCGGTTCCAAGCAAACGGCAGCCGCCTTGCTGGAAAACAATCGCGACATCCTGCCCGGGGAAGTCCTCAAGGCCTCCCCTCAAAGGGAGCGCGCGACTCTGCTGCGCCGGCTCGTCAGCTTGTACCGGCGCCAATTGAATCGCGTCGATGGCGCCTCTGGGGTCGATATGTCCGCGCCCGACGCGGCCCTCGAAAATAAACTGAGCGCCCGAATCTCCGAGTTGATCATCATGCGCTTTCTGCGCACTCCCGAGGGTCGGCGTCTCTTGGACGACCTTAAAGACGGGAGCGCAGATGTGCGCATGCCGACGGTGCGTGTCCTGCGCCTGCGCAAAGGCGCCGGAGCCTTTTACGCTCCTCCCGGACAGCAGCTTGTGATCAACCTTTCCTATGTCAAGGAGTCCCTGCTTGCCCGGCTGCCGGAAAACGAACGCCAGATCGCCGATCGAGCCCTATCGACCGATTCGGGAGCGCTCGAATTTCTCTTGAACAACGCATCCATGCTCAAGAGCTTTGTGCAAAGCATCGAAACCGTCTTATTCCACGAACTCGTTCATTTTCACCAGGAGCTGACCCATCCAATAGAAAAAAATCGCGCGGACGGCGACATCCCCGGAGTCCTCGCGCTCGAAGACGAATACGAGGCTTTTTTCCGACAAAACCTGTACGTGCACGGCCTCCTGGCCCGGCCCGACGCGGACGGGGACATCAATGAAGTCGACGGCTACATTTCCCTGCTCGCCGATTTCGACGAGTGGCTCAAGAACATAGAAATCACGTACCGCCAAGGAGCCGCCGTCACCTGGCAGGAGCTGGGCGACCTGCAGATGGAACAAGGGCTTCTCGTAAGACGCTTGGCCGCGGCCGCGCCGCGCGCGGCGGCGGCCGCCTCGCGCCTGGAAGGGATCGACCGGGGAGCGGCGGCTCTCAAGGCGGAAACTTCGGCGGCCGCTGAACGCCTCGACGAATACCGTCGGCTATGGCCCCAATTGTCGCGAGAAGGACTTGAACGTTGGGCGCAAATCAATGAGCGCCTCGGGAAACCATCCGCCGTCATGACGGCCCAAAACCTGTTGATCCAGCATGCGCGATCCCGAGACGAACGGACGTCGCTGGAAATTGATGCCGATCGCAACGCCCAAAAGGTCCTGCTCGCTCTCGCAAGTCCAGACGGCCGGCCATTGGAGGAACGAATCGCGGAGATCAACGCTCTCATGGATCATTTCCATAGACGAGGAAACCCCTCTCGGTGGCCGGAGGAGTTTTGGGACGCTTTTCAACGCGACTACGCGCTTAAAGCCGCCAAGCTGCGCGCCGCGGCCGCCGAGGGCGGTCCCGATTCGTCGCAACGGGCTCGCCTTCTCAGGAAGGCGAATTATTTCGAGAATATGCTCAAGATGGGCCTGGATAGCCGCCGCGCCGGGGCTCGATAGCGTTGGCGAAGGACCTAGGTCTCTCGGCCTCAACGACCCACGACGCTATGGTCGATGGACCCAGGCGACCGCATGTCTCAGAGACTACCCTTATGAGGAATGACAAGCACCCTGCCTCGTCGCTTGGGCGGCGCCCTGCGTTTGGGCCTCAGCGTCGCCCTTCTGTGCCCGCATTTCGAGTGCCTGCTTCCCTCGCTCCAGGCACAGGTCCGGGTCGCGCCTGCGGCCGGAGCTTGGGGCCAGCTCTTTCACGGCCTCTCAACCCAGCAGACCCGAGAGATTTCCGGTCATCTTGGCCTTGACCTAAACTCCCGGCAGGTCCGCTTGGCCTTGATTCACGTGATGAATCAATCCGGAGTCCTTCCCGGGGCCATCGCGCCGCACGCATCGGCCGTTCCGATCGCCGAAAAGATTCAATCAGCCGTCGCACGGGAGCTGAAAGAAATCCCGGGTCTGGATGCCCCCGCCCTCCAAGCGCATCTGGAGGCCGTGAACATGTCGGGCATTCAGGCCATCCTGGCCGGCGCCAAGTCCTGGGATGAGAGAGCGCCCGAACTCACGGACGCTGGGCCAACGTCCGCGGCGGAGGGCTCCGGACGTTCCAGGGCGAAGCCGCCCATGGGCCTGGCCCCTCCCGTCGAAAGCGTCCGGCTCGCGAAGCTGGTGAGCTTTCTGCGCGCGATCAACAATCTTCCCGCCGAGCAAGCCCGAAAATACCGCGAGCGCTACGCCGAATGGTTTTCCAGCGAGAAGGCTCTGGCCCGGGACATGATCGAGTTGAGGCGCGGCGAATCCTTGCCGCCGGCCCGGCTTGACACGGCCATTCTCAATCAAGCGGGCGAGAAAGACGATGCGATCGTCGAGATCGCCGTCAACGGAATCGACACCTCGCTCCGCAAGGAAGGGATCACGGCCGCGACGGGCCGCTTCGGAGTGGGAGCGTTTCAGTCCCTGCAGGAACTTGAGAGGCCGGGCGACCTCATCGAGGTGGAGACCGCAAGCCGAAAAGGCCGGACGCTGAGCGTCCAGTCCTCGATCACGGGCGAGCCCGACCCCGCGCTCATCGGCATGCGAATCAAGACGCGTTTGGGTTCCCGAAACGATCCCTCCTTCGACGCGGGGACCCGCGTGCGCGTGAACAAGGAGAAAGGACTCGATTCCAAGCGCCAGGAGGGGCTCAAGGCCAAACTCGCCGACATGCTCGGCGAAAACACCCGCATGCGCATTAACGTCAACGGCCAGACGATCAACGATCTCGGCGGCTGGAAAGACATCGAGGGCCGGCGGCTTGCCCATGAGATCAAGGGCTCGGTGGAGATCGGCATCGACGACAACGGATGGGAGGTGCGCGATCACGGCCTGGGCATGAGCGCCGAGACCGTGCTTGAGAAATTTCTTCTGCCCCGGCAGGGGGGCAATTCGAAACAGGCGTTCGAGATCGGCGAGGACCAGGCGCGCTCGCAGACGCGCCTGGCCTACCGGGGACCCGCGAACGGCCGGCGGCGCGGACTCAACACGATGGAGGTGACGCTGCGAATCGCCGGGGTCAAGGTCGAGCGCTTCCAAGTCTCGGGCCTGAACCTGCCGGAGGCGGTGCTTTTGGAGCTGCCCCACGCGTCCTGGCTGCCTGAATCGCGCAACCGGATGGCGGTGACACCGGAGCTTTGGATCGGCCTCAAAGCCCTAATGGAAAAAATTATCATGGGCGATCTCGAGAAAAACCTCGGGCTATTAAACGCCTTGGCGGCCATCGGCGGCTATCTGGAGAACCCGCGCTATCACCCCGAATCCGAGAAGATGGGCGAGAACTTCGCCCGCTTCATGTCGGAGCGCTTGGAGCGGGTGCCGGGCCTCAAGAGGCTCAACGAGTTTCAAGGCGAACAGTATCGGGCGTACGCGATGAAGCTCGGCACCGACGATGTTTATCTCAGCTACGGCCGGAATCTGATCTTCAATGAAAAATTTTACGGACGTCACAAGGATTACCCGCTGCTCCTGAATCTTCTGCTGAATTACTCCATAGGCTACGGCGAGCGCGAGCCTTCCAAAGGCACGTTCCCGCTCGACGGCCCTCGAGAAGAAAAGCCGTCATCGCCCGTTAAGCCTGATCTGAGCCCCGAAGAAAAAGCCGTGGACGCGGCCCTGAAGGCAAGCCCCTGGCATCAGTCCCTGAAGGACGCGGCCAAATCCCTGGTTCGGACCTATCTGGTCGACTGGATTGCGAGGCAGCCCCACAAAGCGCGGGCGGCGGCTTTGTCGGCCAAAACCGATGCCCTGGGCCGCTACGCCGAGTTCCTGGGCCGGCACGCCCCGCGGCTGGACTGGAGCGCCTGGCTGAGCTCGATATCCGATCGGCCCTATATTGATGAGACCTTCGATCAGATCTCAGAGCAAGTCTCGATCGACGGCAAGCCGGCGTTCACCACGCTCAAGGGCGATAGGCTCACGCTTTATATCGACGGAAAAGCGGTGTGGACCGGCAGCGGTTATCTCGAAGCCGCCGCGCCGGTTCAGGTCGCCGAAGGCTGGGCGCTGATGACGGGCCGGATTGAAGGCCCGGAGGAAACGAACCGATGGATCCTTCTCGTCAACGGACAGGAGCGGTGGCGCGACGCTGAGCTGACTTCCATCCGCCCTCCCCCGCTCATCGAGATCGCGGGCAAGCCCGCGTTTGTACGCAGCCGCAAGAACGCCGTGGATGTTTACGTCGATGGCCGATTGTCAAAGAGCGTTCCCAAGGGTGATAAGGCTTGGCCTCTCCTTAAAAAAATCGGCGCGCATTGGCTGTTGGTTTTGCGTTCGGGGCTGGACGAATCCAAGGCTTTTTACCTGGACGGAAAGAAAATCTGGCAAGGCCGTATCGCGGAATTCAGTCCCCAGATCGTCGAGTATAAAGGCCAGGCCGCCTGGGCGGCGCAAGACAAGGACGAGCTTTGGCGTCTCTTCATCAACGGAAAACCGAGCAGTCCCGCCTTCGATTTCATCGGGCCGGTGAACACGATCGAAGGGGACTTGATCTACATGACCAGGACCCGGGGGAAAATCTCGGTGCATCGCAATGGAAAGAGGATCTGGACCGACACGTCCGGCAGAATGCGTCAAATCATAAACGGAGAGGAGATCATCGTCTCGGGCGGGCACTGGCATTTTGAGGCCACCGCCGGCGATCGTCGATTTCTCGTCGCGGATGGGAGAGTCTTCAATTGGGCCATACGTTTTTTTAGAAATGTTTTCTGGATCGGCGATCAAGTCGCATACTCCACGCTCAATGCCGACCATTCCAGCAATCTCATGCTGGAGAATACCCCGATCTCCCAAGGAAAATTCGTGGAGCGGGCGCTGGAACACAACGGAAAAATCGTCCATTTGGAGCTCACCGATGAGAAAATACCGGTCCGTTTCCTCCACATCGACGGAAAACCGGTCGCGGGCGGCAGCTTATCGTCGATGTTCAAGGACCTCACCTCCACGACCCATGGCTTGTTCTATACCGGCGAGGACAAGAAACTGCATCGAATCACGATCGACAAGGCCCAAGACATCGAGTTCTCGAACATCGAAAATCAAACGGTCCGGAACTTCGCCTCCCGGCATCGCTATGATTTTACCGACGCCGAGCGTCCCTGGGGTGAGAGGTATTTCAGACATTTGTCGAAAAAACTGCCCGGCCATTGGGCCGAGCTCCACGCGCTTTTCCCCTTCCTGGAGGATCGGGAACTCGACGGCCTGACGCCGCGGACCATCCGCGGCTTCGCCGATCTCGCCGCCAAGACGCCCTGGGACCAGCTGGAGGAAATCTCCCGGTTCATCCGCGAGGCCCGGGGACTGACCCGGGTGGATGGGGATTATGATCGCTGGGTGAACCGCTGGCTGGACATCGTCAAGGCGGACTGGACGCGCGCCAAGGAGCTGCTCGTTCAACTAGACAGCGCGCATCACATCGATAAAACCGCAGGGACATCGGTCCGCGGATATGATTTCCTGCGCCCGGAACATGACCCCAAGCAAGCCCCCGGTCATTTGCGCGGCACTCTGTACTACCTGCGCTCGCCGAGGGCGGAACTGCTCAAGGAGCGGGCGCCCGAGAACGGCCCCGCGGCGAAAGTCCTTGAAACGGCGGGACACTTCCCCCTGGCCCTGTTGACGATCGCGCGTCGTCAACGGACGCGGCATTTGGGCGATCCCGAAATCGACCTCGGCCGCTACAAGGACGTGCTCGATAGCCTCGGAAGCTATTCGAGCTCGAACGTCGACGACGAGATCGCCTCCACCATCATGGGACAGGAAGACCAGGACTCCCTGGTTTGGGTGCGCGAGCTGATCCAGAACTCTCGCGACGCTCTCAGAAGATCATGGCGGGAGGGCGCGCTTAAGCGCGGCGAGGGTAAGATCGAGGTGGACAGCTTCACGCGAGGCTCTCAGTGGGTGGTGCGCGTCCAAGACCCGGTGGGCATGAGCCTGCACAAGCTGGTCAACTATTTATTTCCCTTGGATGCGAGCGATCGCGTGGCCGGCTTGGACGCGGGACGCTTCGGCCAAGGCTTCTATACGATTTTCGGCGATTTCGACGAGGTCCGAATCAAGACTTCCGAAGGCCGCGGCAAGGCTTACGAGATCACGGTCGTGCGGCGAGAGGGCAAGCTCTGGGTCGAGAGCTTCAAGGAAACCGCCTCGACGCGGCGCGGGACGACGATCGAGCGGGTCAAACGGCGCGACCGCGAGCAGAGAATTCCCGTGGAATTGGAGGCCGCCTTCGTGTCTCAGGCCGTATTCGAAAACGCGAGCCTGGTGCGCGACGCGGACATCCTTTACCAGGGAGACCGGGCCAACGAAGCCGTCGGCGAACTGGAGTCGCTGTCTCTGGGAGAACTCGGCAGCCTGCGAGTGCTGGAGACGGCTTCTCGCCTGGCCCGCGTCGTCCAAGACAGCCTGAGCCTGAGCGACCCCCAACTCTACGTCGAGATGACGGCGCTTTTGCCCGAATGGGTGAGGTCCCTCTGGAAGCTCAAGGGCTGGAGCCTGGAGCTGCCGCGGGGGCTGCCCCCGGTGCGCAGCCGCTTCGGCTTGGCGAATAAGAATTCCGTGATGGGCGATCTGCAGAAAGCGGTGCTGGCGCTTGGGACCAAGCTGGCCGTCACTCTGTACGTCAAAGAGGGTCTGCCGCTGCCTGTTTTGCCGGAGGACATGTATTACAACCGCAACTATTTCACCGATGCGAAAACCACGGAAGACGCCTCCGCGCTCAACGCCGGTCATTGGCGCCAGATCGACTGGACGCGATACGCTCAGGACGCTTTAGCCCTGGGCCGCCTGATGGCGCTGACCGAAGTCGAGGTCGGCGGCGAGCGTCTCTCGCCCTGGGCCATGCGCCGCAAGATCCTGGACCGCGAAGCCCTGACGAATCCTGCGCTCGCCCCCTCCCTGCAAAGGACATTGGCGATGGCCGGCGTTAAACTGAGCTTGGATGCGCTGAGCGGCTTTTCACGCTCCCGATCGAAGGAATACACGGACAAGGAGATCTCGGCCTCGAGAAGCTTAAGCGGCTTTCGAGACTTGAACTTCAAATTGCTGGAGGCGCTCGGCGAAAAAGGCGGCTGGACCATACGCCTCCATGAGCACGATGACGATGAAAAGGCTAGTTTCCAGGGAAAGACGATTTCCTGGAATCTGCGAAACAACCGCCCCCTGCTCTCGAAATGGAAGTCAATCCTTAAGGGAGACGACTCGCAGTCGGCCGAGTTTTTCTATGAATTCCTGGAAACCTTCATCCACGAGTACACCCATTTCACGGAGAACGACTGGAGCCATCAAGCCGATAAAAGCGTGGTGAGCGGCTTTGCCTGGCGCATGGGACGCAACATCGAGAGGCTGATCAAAGCGGGGCTCGATCCTCGGGAGCTGGCCCATCACGCCAGGCAGCGGCATCAGGTGCCGGAGAAAATCACGCGCTGAGGCAGATCGTCGTGGGACCCGACGGATTCACGATCCTCGGCATCCCGGGAATCGTCCGATTCATGTCTGCGTACGCCGCGGTCGGCTACGCCTGGCGCTGACCAGGCGATCAGCGCTGTCTCAGTCCGCGCGGCTTGAGCGGCGTTTCCGCTAGGCTAATACTGACGTTCGGCGCGAAGGCGCGCATGTAGGTTTCGAGCGGATTGATGACATCATCGGGATAATGGGGTTTGCCCGGCTCGGGCGGGTTCATCATGAGCCCCAGCGCGATGAGGCTCGATATCGTCATTCGGCCGGATCCCACGTGCGCCGCATGAAATTATCCTGGCCTTGCCAGGTGTAACCGCCACCCCGGGACGTGTAATTGACTTGGTTCTCGCCGAACAGCCCATAGAGCCTTTTGATGTCGGGCACCGCGGCCTCAACGGCGGCTTTCACGTCCTCGATCACCGCCGAATACTTGGTTATGATCGTCAGGTACGACAATCTCCCATCGAGCGGAGGAAACCGGGAGATCTCCACGAAATCAACGCCGGGAACCTTCATGATCTCGTGATAGTGTTTGTCCAAAAACTCGTCCAATTTCTTGCGCATCCATGGCCTGCCGGAGCTGCCGGGCTCCAAATCGCCGGACTTGCGCCCGCCATCAAATATCGTCGATGCTTGCGACGGTTCGGAAGACTCACTAAAGGCGATCAAGGGGGCCACAGACGGAAGGACCGCAAGCCGCGCCTCCACGGACGGCTGATGATGGAAGGCTGGGAACACAAAGGAGCGCTTCGAAATGTCGGCGCGAGCAGCGGGAAGAGCGACGGGCATCCGAGGATAATCCGCCGCCAGGGGCTTGAAGGACGCGATCGACGGTTGTTGTCCGATAAAGGGGGTTTGCGAGACCGGTAGAGGGCTGGCGCCATATCTCAAGGCGATCCTCGCGCTCGCGCCAACGGGCAGAAAGAACATCGAGACGCAGAGAAAAGATTTGATCATGAGTGGATTGTCTCAAAGCCGCGCGCGGCACGGATGAGACCTTCGGGAACAATTCGCGAAATATATGACCCAAACTCCCCTGGGTCCAATGGCCCGCTGTTTTTCGTCAGGCGAGTCGAGAAGAAAACCTTCGCCCAGGAAAAAAGTTCGATTATTTATCTAGAAAACGATAGCCGGTGGCGTGCACCGACTCGATCTTTTTTCCAGGAGCGCCGAGTTTGGCGCGGATGTTCTTGATGTGGACGGACAAGTTGTTCGAGGTCCAATTGGGGTTCCCAAGCTTCTCGGCGATGGCCTGAAAAGTGAAAACCTGTCCTTTGCCGCTGATCAGAAGCGCCAAGAGATCGAATTCTACGAGCGTCAGATTGACGCGCTTGCCCTCGCTGGAAGCCGTTTTACTGCGCATATCCAGGCTGACATCGCCGCCGACCACGGAGGTGCTGAGGTGACCGGAGTTATGCACGCGGCGCAGAAGGGCCTCGACGCGGGCGAGGAGCTCGGGCCGGGAAAACGGCTTGACGATATAATCGTCGGCGCCGCCGCAAAGGCCGCTGACCTTGGAGGCCTCATCGTGCCTGACCGTAATCATGATGACGGGAATCGACGCCGCCTTCGGGTCCTTTTTTAGAAGCTCCAACACTTTAAAGCCCGACATCCCCGGAAGTTCAACGTCGAGGAGCAGGAGATCGACGGGCTCCGTCTTCAGCCATTCCAGGCCTTCCTCTGCGCCGAGGAAGTGCTTGACGACATAGCCCGCGGTCTTTAAGAAACCGACGACCAAGCTCGCAATTTCAGCGGAGTCGTCGATGAGGAGGATCTTATATTGCACGACGGCTCATTTTAGCATAAGCCCGCCGATCCAGCGGCCCCCGCGACCACGGGCGACACCAGGACCTTGTGGCGACGCTGAAATCCGGTTATCCTGATCGAGTGAAAAAGATCCTTGCGGTCGCGGTCTTGTCGCTGGCGGTCGCAGGGAATGCCGAGTCCTCGGGCCCTCCCGCGATTTTATCCGATCTCAATTCCTTCTCCACTGTCACGAAAAATTGGCGCTACGATTGCTGGCAGCCCTATTTGCGCGCCATTGACCCGGAGATCGACGTCCATTTAAGGGAGTTCATGGAGCCCGTGATTCTAGACGGCCTGCGCCGTCTCCATCGGATCAACCCTGATCTCGTGGAGGAATCGCTGGAAGCCAAGGGAGGGATGCCCCTGCTGGTGACTTGCGGCCAGAACCCGGGCAAGGACGCCTCCATGGCCCTGAGTTGGGACCGGTCCCAAGGGCTGTTCAAGATCGGGAGTCTCGCCCACGACATCGCCGTCCACCATAGTCCCGAGGCCCTGGCCAAGCTCGGCCGCTCTCAAGACGCCTCCAGATTCACCGAACAACGATCCTATTACGAGAATACCATCCTGCATGAATATCTCCATGCCTTGGAATGGGACAATATGACCGATGACGACCACCGCGCCGGAATCACGCGCCAAAGCCTGCGTGAAAAAGACGTCGTCTATGCCTGTTCGGCCCAGGCCTACCCTTGCGCGGACTGCATGATTCTGCGCCGCGCAAACGCCGTCCTCTTCAACACGAAGACCGCTTGCGAGAGCTGCGCCCGGGCCGTGTGGAACAAGGGCGGCGGCTTGAGCGTTCTCGATGACGGCCCTCAGGGGGATCGGCGAGCGGCCCAAGCCTGCGGGAATTTCAGGAGCGAGGATTTCCAGGTCGACGAGTAAGACCCGCGGCAATATCGTACAATAGTTCGATATGCCAGACCGCGTCCTCAAAGAGGTTTTCGGTTACCCGTCCTTCCGCCCCGGACAAAGGGAGATCATCGAAGCCGTGCTCGCGGGACGCGACTGCGTGGGCGTGATGCCCACCGGGGCGGGAAAGTCGCTCACGTACCAGATCCCGGCCCGCCTATCGAAAGGCGCGACCTTGGTGGTCAGCCCGCTGATCTCGCTGATGAAGGACCAGGTCGACGCCGCGGTTTCGGTCGGCCTGCGCGCGACCTTCCTCAATTCCAGCTTGACCTCCGAGGAACGCCGCGCGCGCATCGAAGGCCTGCGGCGCGGAGATTACGAGCTGGTCTATGCCGCCCCCGAAGGCCTGGAAGCCGGAGCGGGCGCGGCTTTGTCCGGCGCCAAGCTCTCGATGATCGCCGTCGACGAGGCTCATTGCATCTCGCAATGGGGACATGATTTCAGACCGGCTTATCGAAATTTAAAAGGCTTGAAAGAACGTTACGGAGTGCCCATCTTGGCCTTAACGGCCACGGCGACGATTCCGGTGGTCAACGACATCGTCGAACAGCTGGCGATGAGCGAGCCGCTGCGGGTGCGCGGCTCCTTCTTTCGGCGCAATCTGCATCTGTCCGCCTATCTCAAGACCGGCGCGAAAGCGGCCCCGCGGCCGAAAACGGTCACCGACACCAAGAACGCGATCCTGCGCCTGGTGCGCGCGCGCGCCGGCGAAAGCGGCATTATCTACTGCCTCTCGCGGCGCTCGGTCGAGTCGATGGCCGAATATCTGTCGGAACGCGGCGTAAACGCCCTGGCCTACCACGCGGGAATGGACGCCGCCGAGCGCGAGCGCGTGCAAAGCGCCTTCAAACAGGATGACGCCGACGTGATCGTGGCCACCGTGGCCTTCGGCATGGGCATCGACAAGCCCGATGTGCGCTTCGTCATCCACCGCGACATGCCGCGGTCGGTGGAGGCCTATATTCAAGAGGTCGGCCGCGCGGGCCGCGACGGCGCGCCCAGCGACTGCGTGCTGTTCTACTCCTGGGCGGATGTGATGAGCACCGAGCGCCTGGTCTGCGATCTCGAGCCTCGGCAGGCCGAGTGGCACCGCGGCCGCGCCCGCGAGATGTTCCGGTCCTTCGACCGCAAAGCCTGCCGCCACCAAACCATGGCCCGGCATTTAGGCGAGGAGATGGCCGCCTGCGGCTCCTCTTGCGACATATGCGCCAACCTCGATCCGGTGGGCTGCGCGCCCGTGATCGCGGCCAAGCGCATATCCTACGGCGCGCGCGCGCCGTCGGAGGCCGCGCCCGCTTCCGCCGGAAACGCGCTGTTCGCGAAGCTGAAAGCTCTGCGAAAAAAGCTGGCCGACGACCGCCGCGTGCCCGCCTACATGGTCTTCAACGACGCGACGTTGATGGCGATGTGCTCGAGCAAGCCTCGAAACGAGGATGAGATGCGCGCCGTCTCCGGAGTCGGTCCCAAGAAGTGGGTGGACTACGGCGAGATCTTTCTCGCCGCGATCCGCCTCAGCGGAAGTTCTTGAACTGAAGGTCTAATTCGAAAGAGCCCTGCTTGAGAAGATTCATCGTGGCCTGAAGCTCGTCCTTGGACTTGCTCGACACGCGCAGTTGGCCATCTTGAATCTGGGCGTTGACCTTGAGCTTGGCGTCCTTGATGGCCTGCTGCATCTTCTTGGCCTTGTCGGTGGGGATGCCGGAGGCAATCGCCACGTCCACGCGGGCGGTTTGTCCGAGAGCGGCCTCGACCTTGCCTTTCGAGAGATTTTTGATGGGAAGGCCGCGCTTGGCCAGGCGCGTGAGCAGGACATCGTAGACCTGCTCGACCTTGAACTCGTCGGCGGCGCGCACGATGAGCTTTTTTTCCTTGGCGTTGAGCTCGATCGAGGCGTTGGCCGTCTTGAGATCGAAGCGGTTGAGAATCTCCTTGAGAGCGACGGCCACGACCTCGGAGACGAGATTGAGGTCCACGTCGCTGACGGCGTCGAAAGAATAGTCGCTGGCCATGGGGATCACCTCTTCATGGGAATAACGATGGATGGATGTTCGCGCGCGAACGCCTTCGCCTGGGGATAGCCCGCGTCGAAATGCCTCACGACGCCCAGGCCGGGATCATTGGTGAGCACGCGGCTCAGGCGCTCCTCCATGTCCCGGCTGCCGTCGGCGACGGTGACCTGGCCCGCGTGCAGGGAATAGCCCATGCCCACGCCGCCGCCGTGATGAAAGCTCACCCACGAGGCCCCCGAGGCGGTGTTGAGCAGCGCGTTGAGAATGGGCCAGTCTGCCACCGCGTCGGAGCCGTCGCGCATGGCCTCGGTCTCGCGGTTGGGGCTGGCCACCGAGCCGCAATCAAGATGATCGCGGCCGATGACGATCGGCGCGCCGACCTTGCCTTTTTTGACGAGCCAATTCAGCCGCCGCCCCATCTCCGCGCGCTCGCCGTAGCCCAGCCAGCATATGCGCGCGGGCAGGCCCTGGAACGCCACCTTGCGCCCCGCCAGCTCGATCCAGCGCCGCAGCCCCTCGTTCTTGGGGAATGCCGCGAGAACCTCGCGGTCGGTGACGCGAATATCTTGCGGATCGCCCGAGAGGGCGGCCCAGCGGAAAGGCCCCTTGCCCTCGCAAAAGAGAGGACGGATGTACTCGGGAACGAAGCCGGGAATGTCGAAGGCATTGCGCACGCCCGCCTCGACGGCGCGGGCGCGGATGTTGTTGCCGTAGTCGAAGACGACCGCGCCTTGTTTTTGCAGCGCCAGCATCGCGCGCACGTGCGCGCCCATCGAGGCGAGAGACTTTTTGACGTAGCCCGATGGATCCGCCTTGCGCAGGCGGGCGGCCGAAACGACGTCGTAGCCGGCGGGAATGTAGCCGAATAGGGGATCGTGCGCGGAAGTTTGATCCGTCAACAGGTCGACGCCGACGCGCCGCTTGGCCAGCTGCGCGATGACCTCGGCGGCGTTGCCGAGCAGTCCCACGGACAAGGCTTCCCCCCGGTCCTTGGCCCGGCTCACCCTCTCCAAGGCCGCGTCCAAGTCCTCTTCCACGACGTCCAGGTACCGGGTCTTCAGCCTCATGCGCAGGCGGCTGGGGTCGACTTCGACGGCGAGAAACGCCGCCCCGTTCATCGTCGCCGCCAGGGGCTGCGCGCCTCCCATGCCGCCCAGGCCCGCCGTGACCACGAGCCGCCCGCTCAGCGTCCCGTTGAAGTGCCGCCGCGCGGCCGCGGCGAAGGTTTCGTAGGTGCCCTGCAAAATCCCCTGCGTCCCGATGTAAATCCACGAGCCGGCCGTCATCTGGCCGTACATCATCAACCCCTTCTTGTCGAGGGCGTCGAAATGCTCCCACGTCGCCCACCGGCCGACGAGGTTGGAGTTGGCGATCAGCACGCGCGGAGCGTGGTCGTGGGTGCGAAACACCGCGACCGGCTTTCCGGATTGCACCAAAAGGGTCTCGTCGTTTTTGAGCGTCTTGAGGGATCGGATGATGGCCTCGTAGCATTGCCAATTTCGCGCCGCCTTTCCCCGGCCGCCGTAGACGACCAGGTCCTGCGGCCGCTCGGCCACCTCCCGGTCGAGATTGTTCATCAGCATCCGCATCGCGGCTTCCTGCTGCCAGCCTTTGCAAGACAACGACCGTCCTCTGGGCGCTCGAATCGCGCGCATACTCAATCCTCCTCGAACGCCCCGGACAGGATCATCTCCCGGGCGGTCTCGAGCTTGCCGGACAAGACCTCGTCGCCGCGCGAGGCTTTGACTTGAGATCTCAGGATCGCAAGCGCCCGTTCCACGCCGCGCCCCGAACGCAGAGGGCGATGGAACTCGATGGCCTGCGCGGCGCACACGAGCTCGATGGCCGCGACCTGCGCCGCGTTCCAGACCACGCGCTTGAACTTGAGGGCCGACCACATGCCCATGGAGACGAAGTCTTCCTTATTGGCCGAAGTCGGCACGGAATCGGCGGAGGCGGGATGGGCCAGGGTTTTGTTTTCCGAGGCCAGCGCCGCCGCCGCGTACTGCGCGATCATGTAGCCCGACTCGACGCCCGGATCGGCGGCGAGAAAAGCCTTCAAGCGCGGCGCGGCCGCCGCGGTCAGCTGGAAGGAGCGCCGCTCGGACATATTGGCCAGCGCCGTCATGGCGCCCGCCGCCGAGTCGAAGGCGAACGACAAGGCCTGCCCGTGGAAATTTCCTCCGGAAATCACCCGTCCCCCCACGATGAGCGGGTTATCCGTGACCGAGCGCATCTCGATTTCCACGACGCGCCGAGCCTCGGCGAGGCGGTCGAGAACGGCGCCGTGAACCTGAGGCGCGCAGCGAAGGGAGTAGGAGTCCTGCACTCGAGGATCGCCGACGGCGTGCGAGCGCCGGATGTCCGAACCCTCGAGAAGACGTCGCAGGGCTCGAGCCGCCGCGATTTGACCCGGATGAGGCTTGAGCCGCGAAACGGCCTCGTCGTAAGGCGCCGGCGTTCCCGTCAAAGCGTCCAGGCTCGCCGCGCAGGCCAGAGTGCACGCGCGCCACACGCGCTCGGCGGAAAGCAGCGCCAAGCCGCCGACGGACTGCATGGCCTGGGTGCCGTTGAGAAGGGCCAACCCTTCCTTTTCGGCCAGCACGAACGGCCGCAAACCCGCCCGACGAAGGGCCTGCCGGGCGCCGACACGGCGACCGCGACGCAAGACGTCTCCTTCCCCGATCACGGCCAAAGCCATATGCGCCTGGGGAGCCAGGTCGCCGCTGGCGCCCACGGAGCCTCGGCTGGGGATCAACGGCGCGATCCCCGCGTCCAACATGGCGACCAGGTGCTCGATGAGCGCCGGGCGCACGCCCGAAAATCCACGGCTCAGCTCGTTGACGCGCAGAAAAAGGATGGCGCGCGACTCCTGCTGGGACAGCGGCTCGCCCACGCCGCAGGCATGAGACAAGACGAGATTGCGCTGCATCTGAGTCAGCCGTTCCCGCGAAATGCGCGTCGAGGCCAATTCGCCAAAGCCGGTGTTGACGCCATAGATCGCGCGGCCCGCGGCCATGGCTTTTTCCAGAACGAGGCGGGAAGCCGCCGCGCGCCGCCGAGCCGAAGAGGCGAACGCGGCCTTTCGCCCCGCCGCGGCGACCGCGGCTACGTCCTCGAGCGTCGGATTTGAGCCGAGCTTAAACGAGTTCAAGGGCAACGGCCACGGCCTCCCCGCCGCCAAGGCAGATTCCGGCGATGCCGCGCTTGCCCCCGCGAACCTTCAAGGCGTTGAGCAGCGTGACGAGAATGCGCGCGCCCGAGGCGCCCAGAGGATGCCCGAGTGCGACCGCGCCGCCGTGGACGTTGACCTTGTCATGGGGCAAACCCGCGAGCTTGGCCACGGCCAAGCCGACCACGGCGAAGGCTTCGTTGACCTCGAACAGATCGACCTGATCCTTCGTCCAGCCGACCTTCTTGAGGACGCTCTCGACCGCGCCCGCCGGCGCGGTCGTAAACCACTTCGGCTCCTGAGCGTGCGTCGCCCACCCCGCGATGCGGGCCAGGGGCTTGCGGCCGGCCGCGCCCTTGGCGCCGCAGAGCACGAGCGCGGCGGCCCCGTCGTTGAGCTTGGAGGCGTTGGCCGCGGTGATGGTGCCGTCTTTCTGGAAGGCGGGACGAAGCTTGGAGATCTTGTCGAGCTTGGCCCGCCCCGGCTCCTCGTCGAGCTCGATGCCGTCGATGGAGACGATCTCCGATTTGAAAACTCCCTTGGCCTGGGCCTCGGCGGCGCGCTGATAGGAACGAAGCGCCCACTCGTCCTGCATCTGGCGGGTGATCGCGTGCTCCTTGGCGCACAATTCGCCGCAATCGCCCATATGAACCTTGTCATAGGGATCCGTCAAGCCGTCGCTCAGGACCGAGTCGATGAGCACGGCGTTGCCGTAGCGGTACCCCGATCGGGCCTTGTCGAGCAGGTAAGGAGCCTTGGACATCGACTCCATTCCTCCGGCCAGGGCATAGTCCTCCTCGCCGAGAGCAATGGACTGGCAGGCCATCATCACCGCCTTCATGCCCGAGCCGCAGACCTTGTTGACGGTGGTCGCCCCCACGCCGAAAGGGATTCCCGCGCCGACGGCGGCCTGACGGGCGGGCGCCTGGCCGATTCCGGCCGACAGCACGCACCCCATCACGACCTCGCCCAGGGCCTCGGCCTTGACGCCGGACTTGGCGAGGGCGTCGGCCATGGCCTTGGCGCCCAACTGCGGCGCGGTGTAGTTGGCCAGCGTCCCGTTGATGGAACCGATCGGGGTGCGCGAGGCGGACAGAATGAAGGTTTCGCTCATGGTATCGCTCCTGGCGCGTAGTAGAGGGCCCGCGCGGCAAGTCCGCAGGCTATCGAGATGATCGCGCCCATATAGAATGTAAACGTCGTCAAGTCGAACAGCCGTCTGCGCCGCAGGAAGAACATCACGCACAGCCAGGCCGAGGCCAGCGCCGCCGCCCCCGCCGGTCCGGGAAAAAGAAAACACAGGGCGAGAATCAAGCGCTCGGCCATGGCCAGATATTTTTCGTCGTCGCCGGGATACGTTCCCCCCTGAAGATCTTTCTCAAGAAAATAAATGACCACGGTGCAGGTGTGGGTCACCGCGACGAAGAGTACGCCCAACACCGGCCACGTCTCCGGGAAAAATCCCGCCGTCCCGGCGCTGCCCGCCGCCAAGGGAGCGATGGCGAATATCACCGTCAAGTGAATGATTTGGTCCCAAGCCAAAAAGACCGTGTTGTCGGGCATGCCGTACTTGTAGATCGTGTAGACGCGCCACCAATCTTCCAGCAAGTGGGAGAAGAAAATGATCGCGATGCACCACCAGCCGGTGAGACGGAAAAAAACGTTTTCGACCCAGAACTGGTCCAGATAAGGCCAGGTCAAAATGACGTAAAACAACGGATGCATGCCGCAATGCACGAGCAGGCCGACCAGGCTCTTGCGCTTCCAACGATTGATGAAATTGGTCTGGAAGGTGAAGTCGCCGAGCATGTGGCCGAAAATCAGGCGCCAGAATATCTCCATGCTTATTTCGCCGTGAGGTTGAAGACCTGGTCCCAATCGTCGGGCGGCAGGGCCGTGTAGTCGCGAGAGAGGTTCAAGTACAGATCCCCCGGGCCGTCCTTGGGCATCAGCTTCGAAAATTCCTCGAAGGCGGCCAAGGCCTCGGGGTAGCTTTTGCGGTAAAACGCCTGAACGCCCTTGTCCCAAACGGGCAGGGCCTTTGCCCATTGAGGGTCCAGTCCGCCCTTGACGGACAGAGGCTCATAGACCGGCACGGGGGTCGCCTTGCCCACGACCCGCGCTCGTCCGAGATAGCGCACCTCGATGGCGTCCTTGGACCCTTCGTAGGTCGTCGAGCTGATGATGATGTTGGAGTGAAAAAATTTATTCGCTCCCTCGAGACGCGAGGCCAGATTGACCTCGTCGCCGATCACCGTATAGGCCAGCTTGCGCTCGGTGCCGGTAAATCCCACGGCCATGTGTCCCGTATTGATCCCGATGCGGATGGCCGGGATCTCGGGCAGCCCCGGGTCGAGGGTCATATTGAGCTGCGCGATGACCTTCAGGCACTCCAGAGCCGAGAGCACCGCGTCGCGGGCATGGCCGGAGTTCTCCAGGGGCGCGTTCCAAAACGCCATGATGCAGTCGCCGATGTATTTATCGATGGTTCCGCGGCGATCGAGGATGACGAGGCTCAAGGCGGACAGATACCGGTTGAGGAACTCGATGAGGCCTTCGGCGCTCATCTTCTCCGAAATCGTGGTGAAATGGGCGATGTCCAAGAAGAAAACGGTCATTTCCCGCTTCTGCGCGCCGAGTTTCGCCCTCTCGGGGTTGTTGGCCAGCTCTTCGACGATTTCCGGGGACACGAACTGCCCGAACTTGGCCTGGATCAGCTGCCTCTTGGCGCCCTCCGTGAGCACGCGATGCACCGTGAGGACCAGAAAGCCGGCAAGAAGAGTCAAGCCCGGAGCGACCGGGTAGAGCATGAGGCCGGAAGACATCAATGAAATGGAGCCGAAGGCGGCCGCGATCAGGGTGGCGGCGGCGGCGATCGCCCCTGTGGCGGTGGGCAGGAAAGACGTGAAAACATACGGCAGCAGGGCCGCGAACAAAACCAAAAGAAGAACGGTGAGGACGCTGGTCGCGCGCAGGAAGTCACCGTTGAGGATGTTGTCCACGACATTGAGATGGTACTCCGCCCCCGGCGCGTGGCTGGTAAAAGGCGTCGGGTAATGGTCGTAGTAGCCGGTCGTCGTCGAGCCGATCATCGCCAGGGCGCCTTTGAGGGATTTACGCTGGGCCGCGCTCAAGCGGCCGGCGAGCAAATCCAACATCGAGATCGTGCGGTAGGGCGAGTCGATGATTTTCACGGCGGACTTCGCGCGCAGCTCGGGCGGCGCGGCCAGCCAGGCCTCGTCGTCCTTCTCATGACGCAGCCATTCCGTCGGACGTCGATAGTTCAGCACGAAATCCGGCGGCCGCGGGCCGCCGAACTCGGAATTGAGTTCCGACACGGTCTTGCCCAATAGACTCGCTAAAGAGACGGCCGCAAGCGACGCCGTCGGCTGGCCGCCTCCGCGGACGGGGTCCTCGACATCGGCGTTGAATAGCGAGAACGTCCGAATATGCCCGTCGTTTTCCAGGTGGTGCGTGATGATGGGAGAGCCGAGATTTTGGGCGGCGGCGGCCAGAGCGGGTATGGCCATCGACACCTTCGCGGTGGTGCCGTTGGGGTTGCCGTCCATCTCCGGCTCGGCGGTGAACAAATGCACCACGCCCCCATGGCGTTTGGTCGCGGCGGCCAGTTCGGCGTCGCCCTCGCGCTTCTCGAAGAATAAAACGTCGAAGACCACCGTCTTGACGCCGTGCTCGCGCAGCGCGTCGAGCGCGAGCGCGTGAACCTTGCGCGGCAGGGGAAACCCGTGCTTTTGAACGGTCTCGTCATCGACCGCGACCAAAATCAAGCGCGCATCGCCCGTGCGCCCGGACCGGGCGCTGAATTCGAACGCGCGGTCATGCCAAATCTGCTCGACGGAGGTGAACGCTCCCGCGAGATAAGCGAAGCAGGCCGCCGCGCCGTACGCCGCGGTGAAGTATTTGGGGAAATTTTTTCCGGAGATCATCACTTCGCCGGCTTGCGACCGGTCTTGGCGGCCTTCGCGGGCTTGGCCGCGGGTGTGTCGACGGCTTTCTCAGGGACGCCTTCATCCTTGATTCCCAGGCGCGCCTTCAGCTGGCCGCGCGCGGAATCGAGGGCGGAGCGGATCGCGGGGTCTTTCTCGGCGGTCGACGCCGCCGCCAAGGCGGGCAGCGCGGTTTTTTCGTCGCCGATGAGGCTGAGGACGGCGGCGGCCTGCACGCGCACCGAGGCTTCCCCGGAACCCAGGGCCCCCACGGCCGTCGGCAGGCCCGAGGCGTCTCCGAGCGCGCCGAGCGCACGAGCGGCCTGGAGACGCACGAGCGCCTCGGAATCGGACAAGGCCTTGGTCAGCGCCGGCAGCGACTGCGGGTCGGCGATGGCCCCCATGGCCTTGACGGCCTCGGAACGCACGTTTAAGTCCGCGTCGCTCAGCAGGCCTTGCAGGGCGGGCAGGCTCTCTTTGGACTGCAGCTGGCCCAGCGCCGCCGCCGCCGAGCGGCGCATCCCGGCGTCGGAATCGGAGAGAGCTTGCATGATCGCGGGAGCCGCGCTCGAGGCCCGCAAGGCGCCCAACGTGCGCACGGCGGCGTAGCGCACTCCGGGGGCCTCGTCGCTCAGGGCTTTGACGAGCGCCTCGGATGAAGACGGATCGCCCAAGTAAGCCAGGGCGGTGACGGCGCTTTGCCTAACGGAACTGTCTTTGTCGGAGACCAGGAGCTGGGTCAGAGGCCCCACGGCCTGCCCGGCGCGGATCAAGCCCAACGCATCGGCGGCGGCCGAGCGCACGAAGGCGTTCGAGTCCGCCAGCAGCTGCAGCAAATGCTCCGCGGCCTGCGGACGACGCAATTGCCCCAGGGCGGACGCCCCCTGGCGGCGGATCATGGGATCCTCGTTTTTTAGTTTTTCGACGGCGGCCTGGTAGGGATCGGCGGAAGGCGCGGCGGCGGTCTTAGCTGGCTGCTGCGCGGACACGACGGACGCCAGACACAGCAACACGAAAAGAACGGGGGGCTTCATCCGGGGATTCTAGCTATCCTTAATAAGCGATAGCAAGACGCGCGCAATCAGTGGATGACGCCGATTTTGCGGATGACGGTGGCGCTTCCGCTGGAGGCCTTGGCCTTGATGCGGGCGGTGTAGCCGCCCTTGGCGACGAGCGCTCCGGCGTCGTTGCGGCCGTCCCACGGCACGAAGTTCTGGCCGGCTTTGCCGCCTTCAGTTCCGGGAGAGGCGGTGAGGGTCTTGACCAGGTAGCCGAGCGCGTCATAGATGGTGATCGTCACGTCGGCGTCCGAGTTGAGGGTATAGGTGATCTTGGTGCGCCCCAGCTCGCCGCCTTTGCGCGAGTCGAACGGGTTGGGGTAGTTGCTCACGCCCGTGAGAATGTCGGCCGTTATTCCCGTGGCGGCGTTTTGCGCCAGCGGCGACCAGTTCGACGCCACGCCCGCGCCGCTGATGGCGCGCACGCGGTAGCTGAAATACTGGCCGGTCGGCCGCGGCCCCTCGCCGGGGAACGCGGGCCCGCCGACGTTGTAGGTCGTTAGGCGCGAGG
>ERZ1292633.585-Hain-H41-02um-R1-585-length-41933-cov-6_pt1 | contig 41933 bp, 36 predicted proteins | sample MGYA00564406_ERZ1292633 | MGnify/ENA primary metagenome ERZ1292633 (study PRJEB36523, sample SAMEA6512639) | groundwater metagenome | collected 2019-01-08 | study: AquaDiva: Metagenomics assemblies of 32 groundwater samples | reverse complement strand
TCTCGCAGGCCAATCTTCCCAAAACCTGCGCCAAGTGCCACAGCGATCCGGAACTGGCTCGCCGGCACGGTCTTAGCCCAAACGATATGTACGCGGCGTACATGAATTCCACGCATGCCAAGGCCGACCCCAGCGAGCATGCCGCACACTGCGCCAGCTGCCACGGTTCCCACGACATCCGTCCGCCCAACGACCCCGCCTCGAGCATCGCGCCCGGCCGCATCGTCAGGACCTGCGGGCGATGCCATGCCGTTGAAGCCGTCAAATTCGCCGCGAGCATCCACGGCCAAGCCGCATCAAAGGGAGTTCGCGCCGCCCCGACGTGCACGGACTGCCATGGAGAACATGACATCCAGGCTCCTGGCGAACCCGGCAGCCGCGTGGCCCGGGGCGCACGGGCTCGAGCGTGCGCGGACTGTCATCAGTCGCAGAAGGTCATAGGCCGCGGCGTGCCGGGCGACCGCGTTTCGACCTTCCTGGCTTCTTTTCACGGCATGGCGGGAAAATCCGGAGACCAAAAAGTCGCGGATTGCGAATCGTGCCACGGGTGGCATGACGTTCAGCCCTCGACCTTGACGATCTCGTCCACTCACCCTGATAATCTGCCCCAGACGTGCGGCCAATGCCACCCCGGCGCAGGGCAACGCTGGGTCGGGGGCGTGAAAATCCACCAAGGCCTTTCCGACGACGGCGCAAGCCCCATGGCCGGCTGGATCGTCCTGTTCTACCGCATCATCATTCCGCTCACCGTCGTCGGCATGATCCTTCACAACCTGCTCGATCTCTCGCGTAAAATGCGCGGGCCCCGCGGCCTGAGGCATCGTTCGGATGAAACGCCTCTCTCCTTTTTGGAACGAAGCCAGCACGTGTGCAATGCCGTCTCCTTCCTCTTACTCGCTTACAGCGGCTTCGCGCTTCACTTCCCCGATTCATGGTGGGCCTGGCCGCTGACGGTCACCGGCGGCGAAACGGCGCGACGCTACGCCCACCGCGCCGCCGCGTCATTATTTCTCGTCACGGCCGCCGCCCATTTGGCCTATCTCGCCACGACCCCGGGCCGCCGCCGACTCCGGGCCATGCTTCCCGCCCTGCGCGACCTGCGCGATCCGATCCGGCTCTTCACCTACAACTGGAAGGCCAGCGAGAAAAAACCTCTATTGGCGCAGTTTTCTTATATTGAGAAGTTCGAATACTGGGCATTGGTTTGGGGCTCGTGCGTGATGACCGTCACCGGAGGATTTCTCCTGCTCCATAATTTAACGATGGCCTATCTTCCGTTGTGGGTCATCGAAATCTCCCGCGTGGTCCATTATCTCGAAGCGGTGCTCGCCTGCCTGGCCATTCTGATCTGGCACGGCTATTGGGTGATCTTGGACCCGGACGTCTATCCGATGAACTGGGCCTGGCTGACGGGCGAGACGTATCTTCCTCAATCGCAAGAACACCATGATGAAAAGGGGTTGTGACGAAAAATGAAATCCTTCAAATTCGGACGCTGGACCGTGACGCTTCCGTTGACCGCGCTCGGTCTTTTCGTGGTTTTTTTGGCGGCCACGATGGGGTCGGTCAAATACTCGGAGAGCCCCACGTTCTGCAATTCCTGCCACATCATGGGTCCTTATTATAGAGCCTGGAAAAACTCCAAGCACAACACCGTCGCCTGCGTCGAATGCCATTACCCTCCGGCGGACAAGCAAACCTTGTTGTGGAAAAAATTCCAGGCGATGTCCCAAGTCGTCAAATACGTCACCCGCACCTACTCCTCGAAACCATTCGCCGAGGTCGAAGACGCCTCGTGTCTGCGCTCCGGCTGCCACTCCGAGCGCCTGCTCCATGGCCGCGTGGTCGCCAAAACCGGAATCATCTTCGACCATAGGCCCCACCTCGAAGATAAACGGCGCGGCCGCCAGCTGCGCTGCGTCTCCTGCCACTCCCAAGTCATGGTCGGCAGCCATATCGAGGTCACCTATGACGCCTGTTTCCTGTGTCATTTCAAGGGCCAAGGCGAGGGACGCGACCTCAAACCGATCGGAGGCTGCACGGGCTGCCACGCCATCCCGAAAAAAGAATTCAACATCGGCGGAGCCACCTATCGCCACGCCGAGTTCGTCGGCCGCGGCGTGTCCTGCCAAAGCTGCCATCGCGACGTGGTGCGCGGCGAGGGCGCCGCGCCCAGAGACCGCTGCGTCACGTGCCACAACACTCCGGAAACGCTGAAGATGTATGATGACATCGCCCTGCTGCATGAAAAACACGTCACGCATAAAAATATCGCCTGCATCCACTGTCATCAAGAGATCCGCCACGGCTTCGCCGACAGCGGAGGCCGCCTGCCTCCGATCAAGGGCGAGGCCGTGCCCGGCGCCGCCGTTGAGGCCGCCGCCGCGAAAGGGCCGCAGCCCATCTCGGCGCACCTGCCCTCCCCTTCATTTGATTGCGGGTTGTGCCACAAAGACAAGCACGCGGGCGAGATAGACTTCTACTCCGGCCGAGTCAAGGCTCTCGGCCTTCCGGAAATACCCAGCCCGATGTTCCTGGCCCGAGTCGATTGTTCCGGCTGCCACTACCAAAAGGACGCGGGCGCCAAGAGCGCTTCCGGGGTCAGCGAGGTGACCTTCGTGGCCGGAGACCGGGCCTGCGTACGCTGTCACGGATCCAAATACGAGGGCATGTGGGGTTCGGTCCGCGAGGAAGTGCTCAAAACCGAATCGTCCCTGGCGGCCAAGGCCGCCGAAACGGCGAAGGCGGTCTCGGCCTTGCCGGCCGCCGGGAAAGCCAGGCCCAAAGAAATCCTCGCTCGGGCGCAGAAAATTCTCGACTTCGTCGGCAAGAAACGAGCCGAGCACAACATCTATCTCGCCTCGGTCGCCCTGAGGCGCGTGGATGCGGACCTCGATGAGGCCGCGCGGCTGGCGCAAGCCAAGGTCGCCGACCTCTCCGAGCAGCCCCTTATTTCTGGATCCTACTGCGCCGTCCTCTGCCACCAAAAAGCGGGAGTCAAAGTTCCCGCGGAGACCGTCGCCTACAAGGGAAAAACCATGCCCCACTCCATGCACGCGGACCTGATGGGCTGCGCCAAATGCCATGACTTGGGCCCGCACCGCAAGGCTCCCCTGCGAAAGAACGTCGATGAGCAAGTATGCGCCACCTGCCATCCAAAGTAGCCCGCTGCGCTCTGTCGGCCCTGGGGCTGGTCGCCCTGCTCGGGGGCGCGATGGCGCGCGCGACCACGGTCGAGGAATGTCTCGGCTGCCACGGCGACAAGGAGATGTCGGTCGAACGTAAGGGGAAAAACATCTCCTTATTTGTCAACGAACCCGCCTTCTCCAAGTCGATTCACGCCCCTCTGGGCTGCACGGCCTGCCATGAGGACGCGGACAATCCCCCGCACGCCGAGGGTCTCAAGCAGGTCAATTGCGGCAAATGCCACCCGGAACCCGCCGAGAGATTCTCCTCGGGCATCCACGGCCAAGCGCTCAAGCGCGGCGCTCCCTACGCCCCGAATTGCGCCGCGTGCCATGGAAAACACGATATCCGCCCGAGCAAGGACCATCGCTCCGCGACCTTTAAGCTGAACATTCCGCTCCTGTGCGGCACGTGCCACCGTGAAGACGCGCCCGTCTCCCGCTACTACAATATCCCTCAAAAAAACATCATCGAGAACTACAAAGAATCGATCCACGGCGAGGGCATGTTCAAGAAAGGCCTTCTCGTCACGGCGACGTGCAACGATTGCCACAACTCCCACGACATCCTGCCTCACACCAACCCCAAATCAAGCATCAGTCTGCGCAACGTGGCGGCGACCTGCTCGCGCTGCCACGCCTCGATCGAGGAGGTCCACAAAAAAATTATCCGGGGAGAACTGTGGGAAAAGGCTCCAGGCTCCATACCCGCCTGCACGGACTGCCATTCACCCCACACCGTCCGCAAGGACGCGCTGGTCATCGGAATGGCCAATCACGAGTGCCTCAAGTGCCACTCCGGCGGAAAGAAACCGGTGAAAATGGCGGTTTTCACCGCTTCGGTGCACGGCAAGATCTCCTGCGTCAAATGCCACTCGGACGTCAACCCCAAGCATGCGCGTCCCTGCGACGTCGCCAAGCGGGTGGACTGCTCGGCTTGCCACGCCGAAGTCGCCGCCGAGCATAACGAAAGCATTCACGGCCAGCTTTTCGCGAAGAAAGATCCCGACGCGCCTTACTGCACCGATTGCCACGGAACCCACAACGTGCTGCCCCGCAGAGACGATCGTTCGCCCACCGCGCGGCGCAACATCCCCATTCTGTGCGCCAAGTGCCACCGCGACGGAGAAAAAGCCGCCGTCCGCTACAAAGGCAGCCAATCCGATATCGTCGCCAGCTACATGAAAAGCACCCACGGCAAGGGCGTCATGGAAAGCGGTCTGGTCTCCGCTGCGGTCTGCGTGGACTGCCACACCCCGCATCGCGAACTACCCTCCTCCGATGAACGCTCCTCGGTCAATAAAGCCAACCTGTCGCTGACCTGCGCCAAATGCCATAAGGGGATATACGAGGCGTTCGCCAAGAGCGTGCACAGCCCGTTCGTGACTAAGACCGGAGCCAAGCTACCCGTCTGCGCGGACTGCCACTCGGCGCACAAAATCGCGCGAGTCGAGAAGAACAAGTTCCGTCATGAAGTTCTGTTCCAGTGCGGCTCATGCCACAAGGAGGTGTCGGAAACGTACTTCCTGACCTACCACGGCAAGGCGTTCCAACTGGGCTCGCAGAAGTCGGCCAAGTGCTCCGACTGCCATGGGGCTCACAACATCCTCAAACCCAGCGACCCCCAATCGACCCTCAGCCGGAACAATGTGATCTCGACTTGCGCCAAGTGCCACCCCGGATCGAACCGCCAGTTCGTCGGTTATCTCACCCACGCCACGCACCACAACCGCTTCAAATACCCGATTCTTTTCTTTACTTTCTGGGGCATGACGCTGCTTCTCGTGGGCACTTTCTCCTTCTTCGGCATCCACACCATTCTCTGGCTGCCTCAGTCCTTCGCCCGGCTCAAGGAAAAGAGGGCTGAAGGCGTCCAGGACGAGCCCAAACAGTTCGTGCGCTTCGAACTCCGGGAGCGTCTGCTTCATCTTGCGGTCATCGTCAGCTTCTTCGGCCTGGCGATCACCGGCATGATGCTTAAGTTCTCCAACATGGCCTGGGCCTCTTTCCTCGCCGATCTCGTAGGAGGGGTCTCCGCCGCGGGAGCCATACACCGGTTCTGCGCGGTGATCACCTTCGGATATTTCGCCGCGCACATCTATTTTCTCGCCCGCTATAAGAAGGAAAAGGGACTGACCCTGTTGGGCCTGATCTTCAGCCCGACCTCCCTGGTTCCCTCCCTGCAAGACTTCTGGGAATTCATCGCGACGATGAAGTGGTTTCTCGGCCGGGGCCCCCGCCCGCGATACGGGCGCTGGACCTATTGGGAAAAATTCGACTACTTCGCCGTGTTCTGGGGCGTCGCCATCATCGGCTCCACGGGCTTGATCCTCTGGTTCCCGGAGGCCTTCACCCTCGTGCTGCCGGGCTGGATCATCAATGTGGCGACCATCATTCACAGCGACGAAGCGCTGCTGGCCGTGGGCTTTATCTTCACCGTCCATTTCTTCAACACCCACCTGCGACCGGACGCCTTCCCCATGGACCCGGTGATATTCACTGGATACACGTCCCTCTCGGAGCTGCGACACGATCGGCCTCGAGAATACGAGGAGCTGAAGGCCGCGGGTGAATTGGAAAGCCGGATGACCGCACCGATCTCGAAGCGGAGAATGAAGCTCCTGCACGCCTTCGGCCTGACCTGCCTGTGCGTAGGCGTGGTGCTGATCATCCTCATCATCTATTCGATGATTTTCGCCTACCAATAAGGCTTGTTCGCCCCGGCATTGGCGGACGCGGCGTTGCGCCCGCTGGCTTGAAATCGTATCCTCGCCAAGAAGGAGGAATCATGCCCATGCTTACCATCGCGCTCGGCCTCTTGACGTCCCCCCTCCTCGCGCAGGAGTCGTGCTTGCCGTGCCACAAATCTCTGCGCCAAACGGCGGCATTGGAACACACGGTCGCCGACTGGGAGAACTCGGCGCACGGAAAAGCCGCGACCTCCTGCTCGGCCTGCCACGGCGGGCAACCCGCCGCTGCGCAAAAGGGACGAGCCCACGGCTCCATGCTACCTGCGAGCGATCCAAAGAGTCCGCTTTATTTCACGAACATTCCCCAAACCTGCGGGAAATGCCACGGGGCCGAGTTGGAGGCTTTCAAGTCGAGTCTTCACTTCAAGGAGCTTGCGCGCTCGGGGCGCGGCCCCAACTGCGTGACATGCCACGGGTCTATGGCCAATCGCATCATCTCCGCGCGCGACATGGAGCAGACCTGCCGCCTGTGCCACCGCCGGCCCACCCAGGCTTACGCGGCGCGGCTCGCCGTCGACGAAGCCCGCGCGGCCTTGCGCAGGCTGGAAGCGGAAATCGCCGCGGTCAAGGCCGGCGGAAAGGAAGACGCCGCGACGGCGGGGAAAGTCCATTCCGCGTTGACCAAGCGCGCGCGCGCGCTCCTGGTTCAATGGCATTCCTTCGACGCGGCAGATGTGTTTCTGCTGGCCCGAGGCATAGCCGGCGAAGCTTCGTCGGCTTACGTGGAATTGAGGGGCGAAGGCGTAAAACCGTGAGCATCCCCCCAGAAACCTGTTGGCAATAGCGTTGCATATTAACCCCGCAATGAATCCTTACGGAACGCGTGTTCCGAGTTGGAGTCAACCGTCTCGGCATCTCCGTCACCACGTCAAAAAGATCGAGTCGGCGCCCGCTACGCTCTCCCATCCTCTCCAGGCGCTCGGTTTTTTCCGCCACATAAGCCCGGACGAATGGCGCCGCTTCGGGCTCATCGCCCCGGTTCACTCGTATCAGCCGGGAAACGTGATCTTCTACCAAGGCAACTCGGCCCTGGGACTGCATTTCCTTTGCCGTGGGCGGGTCAAGCTGATCAAGCAAGACAGCGTGGGACGCTGCCAAATCATGCGCATCGCCTCGGCCCCCAACCTGCTCGGCGACAGGGCCTTTTTCGCGGAGAGACCCTACGCCTGCACAGGCGAGGTCATGGACGAGGCGGATATCTGCATCATGGAGCCCCGGCGGTTTTGGGAATTTTTCGGCCGCAACACGGACATGCTGCGCGAGTTGACTCGGAAATTCGCCGTGGAACTCGGGCGCGCGGAAGAATCCATGCACTGCATCGCCGTCTGCACGGTCAACGCCCGTCTGGCCACGCGCCTGTTGACGCTGGCGCGCATGCGCTCTTGCTTCGGAAAACCGGTTAATGATTTAATCCTCACCGAAACGAGAATGGAAATGGCACAGGTGCTGGCCAGCACGCCCGAAGCGCTCAGTCGAGCGCTGTCGGCGTTTTGCGCCAAAGGGCTGATCGCCGTCTCCAAACAGCATGTGCGCATTCTCAACGAGGCTCGCCTGCGCCTGATCGCCTGCCACCATGGGATCGCCAGATGAACGGCTCGCCTCTTGATTATTATCAAGCCCGCCCTTGCTTAATTTCATATCGTCAATCGCGCATGATGTTGTCTCATTCAAGCCATAATCCGCCCTACCAGGGAGCGACCCAAACACATGGATAAAAACAATTGCCGTCGAATCAGGTCTACGACAGCAGCCGCAGTCCTCACCGCGCTGCTGGCCTCGCTCGGCGCCTTCGCCGCCGAACCGGTCAAGGAACGCGTGCCCGATGTCGCGGCGCCCGCCGCGACGCCGGTCGCGGAGAAAGCCGCGGCTCCCCAACCCGCCGTCGCGGGAAAACCGGCCGAATACGTCGGCGCGGATACCTGCATGACCTGCCATGCCGGCCACGAATCCTTCAAGAAAAACATCCACGCCGCGGGCATGGCCAACATGAAAGGGAAAAATATCGAGTTCTCGAAAACGTGTGAAACCTGCCACGGCCCGGGATCTTTGCACGCCGCGGCGGGCGGCGATGCGAGCGATGCCGGGTTTGCCACCATCAAGAACCCCGCCAAGCTCAAGGGAGCCGACGCCTCGGCGGTCTGCCTTCAGTGCCATGAAGGCGGCAAGCGAATGCACTGGCAGGGATCGACGCATGACATGAAGAACGTCTCCTGCGTCAACTGCCACGGAATGCACGCCGACAAGATCAACCACGGCAAGGCGCCTCTCCTCAAGGCCGCAACGGGAGCGCAAACCTGCTATCTGTGCCACGCCGAGAAAAAATCTCAGATCCGCAAATCCGGACACATGCCTCTCGTCGAGGGAAAAATGGGCTGCACCGGCTGCCACAACGCCCACGGATCTCCCGTCGATAAGCTCCTGGCGAAGAACACCGTCGCCGAGACCTGCTACCAATGCCACCAGGACAAGCGCGGGCCGTTCATGTGGGACCATGCTCCGGCGCGCGAGAACTGCAAGACCTGCCATGATCCGCACGGCTCGCACAACGACAAGATGCTCGTGCAGCGCTCGCCCATGCTGTGCCAGGGCTGCCATGTCGGCGGCCGCCACCCGGCCACGGCCTACGGGAACTCAAACAGCGATATCGTCTCGAACCGGCTCGCTTATAAGGGCTGCGTGAACTGCCACTTCGCCATACACGGGTCGAACCACCCGTCGGGCAAATGGTTGAACCGGTAATCTAGGGAGAGAACTATGATAAAGCATCTGACACTGTTGCTCGCCGCGGTTCTGCCGCTCCACGGATTCCCGGCTTGGGCCGAAGTCCGCCAAGAAGTCGAAATGAAGGTCCAGAACCGTTCACAAAAGACCTTCTTGGGAGCGCCTAGCGCGACCCCGACCGAATATGGGGAGATTCCGAACGGATTCGTGTTCGATCTCTACAAAGTGGAGTATGAGACGGACAAATATATGTTCGACTTCGAAGCCACCAATATCGGCCTCAACAATCAAAGCCTCAAGTCGGAGGGCGGCAGGCCCGGGGACATGATGTGGAAGGCAGGTTACGACAAGATGCCGCATCTGTTCTCGAACGAGGCCCGCTCGCCGTACGTGTACGTGGGCGAGGGCGCCATGAGGCTCCCCGGAGCCTGGCGCAACGCCGCGATGCAGAGCAGCTTCAACACCAACGTGTCGTCGGCTCTGGCCAATTCGCCGTTCGTCCCTCTCGGCTTCGACGTCGAGACGGCGAACCTCGACCTGCGCTTCCATCCCGCCCAGGATTTCACGTTGGAACTGGGCTCCCTAAGGCAGACGAAACGGGGAACGCGGGCCCAGCCGGCCGCCTTCGGCTTTTCCAACGCCATCGAGCTCGCCGCCCCCATTGACTGGGAGGCCAACGAAGCCTACTTGGACATGCAGCTGGCCAAGAAGGATTATCAATTGGCCTTCAACTACAGGCTTTCGGATTTCAACAACAAGATCCCGGCCCTGTACTGGGACAGCCCGAAACGCCTGACCGACCAATACATCAATTCCAGCCACTATTCGGCCGGCGATGGAACGTCCCGGGGCGCCATGGCCAACGCTCCCGACAACCGCGCCCACGCCTTCAAGCTCGAGGGCGGCGCCGCCCTCCCGATGAACAGCCGCTTGAGCTTCGAGGGCGGCTTCCAGAGGTGGACGGCCAACAACGACATGATGACCTACACCCCCAACCGCGAAATGGGGCTGGGCAACGCCACCGCGCTCGCGGCCGGCATACCCTTCGATGCCTTCGATCCGCTCAATCGCCCGGCGTCGACGGTCAACGGCCGCATCGATATCTACACTTATATGTTCAAACTGACCTCGCGGCCGCTCTCCTGGCTGAAAGGCGCCCTGACGCATGACGCCTACATCATGGAAAACAGGTCCGATCAATACACCGTTCCGGGTTGGGCCGTGTTCGACAACGTGTGGCACTCTCAAACCAAGACCACTCCGCGGGAACAATTCCGCGAGGACAAGACCTCGCTGAAAATCGACTACGACGTCGTTTCTTGGCTGTCCGGAGATCTCGGGCTGACCCATAAGTACGAGAAGCGGACCCGGGAAATTTCCAAGGGCAGGGAGGACGAGGTGGCCTTGGGCTTCCAAGTGCGCCCGAGCAAGGAGCTGTTCGTCAACGCCTCCTACGCGTTCAGCGCCCGCCGCGGCAATGGGATGGATATTTCCAGCTACCCGACGGACGTCTCGACGAACTCGCTGCGGACCTACTACACCGAGGCCCCCGGACTGCGCCGCATCGACGTGGCCGACCGCAATCGCAACGTGGCCCGAGTGCAGGTGCAGTGGATGCCGGGAGATGCCAGCGTCAGCCTCAGCGCGCGCATCAGCGAGGACAAATATCGCCTCGGCAAGGGCGATCCGACCGGCGGCGACCCGCTGGTTTACCCCGAGCACATGGGCATGACCTCCGACATGAGCAAGTCCGTCGGAGTGGACTTCATGCTGCCGGTGATCGGCAGCATGGAAGTCGACGGCTATTACACCTTCGACATGGGGACGCGCTACCTCAAGGCGAGCCAGACGGCCGCCGCAGGCTCATCGGCCTACGCGTTCGCCGGCGAGGGCGGAAGCCCCCTGGCCGTGATGACCGCCGATCCCCGCAGCCGCTGGGAAACCAGGCACCGGGACCGATCGCATATCGCCGGTCTTTCCATGACTTTCAGGCCCTTGGCCAAGCTCAAGGCGATGCTCGGCTACGACATCACGTCGTCGATCCAGACCGCGGACACGATGCACGCCGGAAGCCTGGCCAGCACCGCGACCGACCCCTACAGGTCGTTTCCCGCGAGCCGGCGCATGCTGCAGACGGCTCGAGCCCGCGGGGAATACAAGCTGCGCGAGGACCTCACGCTCTCGGCGAACTACGTGTATGAAAAGTTCGATGCCTCCGACTTCGGGTTCAAGAACGTCCCCCTGCGCGACGCGAGCAACGGGTCGATCTTCCTGGGCGTCAATTCCTTGCGCAATTACTACGCGCATACCGTCGGCACGGGCGTGAACTATAAGTTCTAAGCCGCGCCAAGGTTAGACAGCAAGGAGCCGGGGCTCAAAGCCCCGGCTCCTTTTTTTCGCGCATGGTGTGCTAGAATACCACCAACCTAAAACGGAAAATCATCCATGCCCGATCATCCCTGCCGCGAAAAGACAGCCCCCTCGCGCCTCGGCCGCCGCGACTTCCTAGCCCGGGCCAGCGCGGGACTTGCGGGGCTGATCGCCGCCGCCCTTTCGGCGACGGGACTGGGCTACTTCGTTTCCCCCGCGTTTCAACGCCGCGAAGAGACTTGGGTGGATCTGAGACATACCGGAGAATTCAAACCTGGCTCTCCGGCGCTCGTGGAGTTCACCCAACGAAAGCGCGACGCTTGGGTGACCTCCCAGCGGCGCTCCTCGGTATGGATCGTCACTCCGGATGGAAAGAACTTCAAGGCCTTCGACCCTCGGTGCACCCACCTGGGCTGTCCCTACCGCTGGGACGCGGCCGCCTCGCGTTTTGCATGCCCCTGCCATACGGCCATGTTCGGCCCCGACGGCGCCGTCCTATCCGGGCCGCCTCCCAGGCCCCTCGATCAATACGCCGTCAAGATCGACGGCGACCGCCTGCTGATATTGCCCATGGCCGAAAAAAAAGCATGAGCGTATCCGCCTGGCTGTGCGAGCGCACCGGAATCGATCGGGTTTGGGCGGCGCTGATGGAACGGCGCATCCCTGAGGCCAGGGGTTGGGCCGGGCTCCTTTATACGCTGGGAAGCGCGACCATGCTGGTGTTCTTGGTGCAGACTTTGACGGGCTTCCTCCTGGCCCTTAATTACGTCTCCGCGCCCGACCACGCCTACGACTCGGTGCGCTATATCGACACCTCGGTCATTTTCGGACGGCTGGTGCGCGGCCTGCACCACTGGGGATCCAGTTTCATGGTCGTATTGTCCGTCCTGCACATGCTGCGCGTTTACTTCATGGGATCCTATAAATATCCGCGCGAGGCGACCTGGCTGGCCGGCGTAGGACTGCTGCTGCTCGTGTTGGGCTTCAGTTTCACCGGCTACCTTCTGCCCTGGGATCAAAAAGCGTACTGGGCGACGGTCGTGGGAACGACCATCGCCGAGCAAACGCCGGTCGTCGGCCCCCTGCTGGGAAAAATCCTGCGCGGAGGCGACGCCATGGGCCCGGCGACGCTGAGCCGATTTTACGCTTTCCACGTGCTGGCACTGCCCGCTTTGACCGCAGGCCTGATCACGGTCCACCTTTTCCTGGTGATTTGGCACGGCATCTCGGATCCTCCCAGACGGGGCTCCTGACATGGAGAGCTGGCATGAGGACTACAAGCGCCGCTACGCCCTCTTAAAGGAAAGCGGAAAATCGTTTTTTCCCTACGCGGTGTTCAAGGACGCGTGCGTCGCCGCGGTCATTCTGGGAGCGTTGTTCGCCTTGGCCCTGCTCCTTCCCCCCGAATTGGAGCCGCTGGCCGATCCCACCGACGCCCATTACAACCCCCGGCCGGAATGGTATTTTCTATTTTTGTTCCAGGCGCTAAAGTTTTTTCCCGGCCGTCTTGAAGCCGTCGCGGCCATCGTCTTGCCCGTCCTATTCATACTGCTTCTGATGGGCGTGCCCTGGCTTGACCGCGGCCCCCGTCGTCATCCCTTGGACCGCCCGCTGTTGAGCATTCTCGGGCTGGGAGGCCTCGCGGGCTTCGCCGCCCTGACCTGGGCGGGATTGAGCAGTCCCATGACCAATCCCGCCGAGAACGTCGATCCAAATATCATCGCCGGTCGCCGGCTTTATGAACACATGAACTGCATGTATTGCCACTCGATTAGAGACAAGGGCGGAACGATCGGCCCCGCCTTGGACAAGGACGCCGCCGCCAAAACGCAAGCCTGGCTGATCAGGCACTTCCAGGACCCGCAAAGCGTCACCCCCGGCTCGACCATGCCGAAATTGAGCCTTCTCGATGACGAGGCCGCGTCGCTTGCCGCTTATATCCAATCGCTTCAGGCGCAAGAACCCTTCACCGAAGCCGCTCCGAAAATTTTCACGGACAACTGCGCCGCCTGCCACAGAATCGGGAACGAAGGCGGCGACTCGGGGCCCGATCTCTCGTTCATCGGAGCCGCGCGCGGCAAGACCTTCATAAAGAAATATATCGAAGATCCGTCCCAAACCAACCCTTCCTCGGCGATGCCCGCCTACCGAGGCCATTTGACCGAGGTGGAAATCGAAGAGATCGCACGCTACCTCTCCCGGCGAGGCCGCTAAATGATAGAATCCTCGGATGCGACGAACCGACGCTCTCGGCCGATTCGCCGACGCATTGAGCTCTCTGAAGCTCACGCTGGCGTGCCTTGCGCTGCTGATGGTGCTTGTCGTGGCCTGCACGCTCGCGCAGGTTCAACTCGGAACCCATCTCGCCGTCGAACGCTATATCCGCGCCCTCATCGTCTGGTGGACGCCCGAGGGGTCGACGATGCGAATTCCCGTCTTCCCCGGGGGGGGCCTGGTCGGCGGCCTCTTGCTGGCCAACATCGGTCTCGCGCAGTTCCTGCGCCTGGAACGCTCCTGGCGCAAGGCAGGACTGTGGGTCACGCACATCGGCTTAGCGCTTCTTTTCGTGGGTGAATTCACGACGGCTTTGATGCAGGTCGAAAGCTCGATGGCGATCGAAGAGGGCCAGACAAAAAACTACAGCGAAGATTATCGCCGCATGGAAGTGGCCCTGACCGACGTCACCGACCCTGGCTTCGACAACGTGTACGCCGTGCCCGACTCCCTTCTCAAAACCCGCCGCGAGCTCCCCCTCTCCGGACTCCCCTTTAAACTGGTGGTGCGCGCCTACCACGACAACGCCCAAATCAGGATGAGAACGCCGGCCGACGGGCCCTCGGAAGTCACCTCCGGCATGGGGGCCAACATCGCCGTTTCCCCCCTGCCCCTCGTCACCCAGGACAATGAGCAAAACACCGCCGTGGCCATCGTCGAACCCGTGGCCCGCGACGGCGCCGGCCTGGGGGTCTTCCTCGTGTCCAACGGTCTTGGCGCTCCGCAGGGATTTTCCCACGAAGGACGCCGCTGGGCCCTGAGCCTGCGCCAACGCCGCTACCAGCATCCTTTCTCGTTGACCCTCAAGGACTTCCGCCATGACGTCTATCCCGGCACGGAGATTCCCAAGAACTTTTCGAGCCTCGTGCGCCTTAAGGACCCCGCCACGGGCGATGACCGAGACGTGCTGATCTACATGAATTCCCCGCTTCGCCACGGCGGCCTGACCTTCTACCAGGCCAGCTTCGGCAAGAATGACACGCTCTCGGTGCTTCAAGTCGTGCGCAACCCTTCTTGGACGCTGCCCTACGTCTCCTGCACGCTGGTCGCCCTCGGCCTTCTGTGGCATTTCGGCCTCATGCTGCGTAAAACCATGGTCAAAGTCCTATGAAAATCCCTCGCCTGCAAAACGCCGTCTTCTTGGGCGCGCTCGCCCTGGCCGCCTGGCCGCTGCTGACTTCCGGACCGAAGTCCGCCTTCAACCTCGAGGGATTCGGCCGTTTGCCGCTCCTCGACGGCGGACGGGTCAAGCCGATCGACAGCTTCGCGCGCAACTCCCTTCTCTCCGTGCGCAGCAAGCAAAACGTTTCCATGGACGGTCAACGGCTGAGCGCCGTCCGCTGGCTATTGGACGCCTCCTTCAAGCCGGAAGCCGCCGACACCTATCCCTCTTTCGTCATCGACGACCCTGAAGTCCTGGGACTGCTCGGCCTCGAGCAGTCCAAAGGCCGCTACTTCGCTTATTGGCAAATCGAACCCAAGCGCGAGGATGTGCAGAAGCAGGCCGCCAACGCCGACGTCAAACCCAGCGGGGGCCGCTCGCGCTTCGACGAAGCGGTGCTCGCTCTGGAACGCCGCCTGACGCTGTATGAACGCATCAAGAACACGTTCATGCTGTCGGGCTCGGGCGATCCCTCCCGGGAACTGGCCGCTTTCGCCGACTTATTGCCCGGCGCGACGCGAAGCATGCACGCCGCAAAGCCGTCAAAAAAAGATCAAGAGACGATAAAAGCCCTGACCGAGATGCTTCAGCGCTACAATTTCATGGCGCAGATCTCGGCTTTCAAAGCGATTCCCCCGCAATTGGGGGAACCGGCCGAGGCCTGGGCCAACACGGGCGAGGCCCTGGTCCGCCCGGCTCGCGGACTCGGCGCCCACCCCGCCGTCGCCTCCTTCGCCCAGATGGGCTCGGCTTATCGCTCCGGCGATGGATCCGCCTTCAATGCCGCCCTGGCCGCGTACGCTCAATGGCTCGCCGAGAACCGCCCCACCGAAGTCCGCATGGCGCACGTCGAGGCGCTGTTCAATAAATCCCAGCCGTTTATTTCCGGAATCGCTCTCTACATCATCGCGCTTTTGCTCGTCTTCGCCGCCTGGGCGCTTGGGCGGGAGGATGTCGCGGCGGCCGCGCGCGCGGCCGCCTGGGCGGCGTTTATCGTGCACACCCTCGGTCTGATCGCCCGCACGGCTCTCCAGGGACGCCCCCCGGTCACCAATCTCTACTCCTCCGCCGTTTTCGTGGGTTGGGGCTCGGTCCTTTTGGGAATGATCGCCGAACGCATACACCGCAAGGGCTTTGCCGTCGCGGGCTCTTCGGCCATCGGATTTACGACTCTGGTCATCGCCCATCATCTCAGCGCCTCGGGAGACACGATGGAGATGATGCGCGCGGTGTTGGATTCCAACTTCTGGCTGGCGACCCACGTCATCACCATCACCATCGGCTACAGCTCGACATATCTGGCCGGCATGCTCGCCATCGCCTGGGTGATTCGCCGTCACCTCCTGCTCAAACCGGACTCCGAATCGACCAAAGCGCTTTCTTCCTTGACCTACGGCATCGTCGCTTTCAGCCTCCTGTTCAGCTTCATCGGCACGGTGCTGGGCGGGATATGGGCCGACCAATCCTGGGGCCGTTTCTGGGGCTGGGACCCGAAAGAAAATGGGGCCCTGCTCATCGTTCTCTGGCATGCCATCATCCTGCACGCCCGCTGGGGAGGCTATGCCCGGGAGCGAGGCATCATGCTCATGGCGATTTTCGGAAATATCATCGTCAGCCTCTCCTGGTTCGGCGTGAATATGCTCGGCATCGGCCTGCACTCCTACGGCTTCATGGACAAGGCCTTCTGGTGGCTGACCGCTTTCGTCGCCAGCCAGCTCCTGTTGATGCTCCTCGGCACATTGCCTCCTCGCTTCTGGACCCAGCGCGAAGCCTAGTCAGCCCCTCCTGACCATCGATTGGCGTCTTGACAGGCCGCCTGATCCCGCTACACTCAGGGGAGATGGACAACGCCTCAGAACCGAAGGTCGGGAGCTTTCGTCCCCTCCGCATACTGTCCACCGAGGATGATCCGCAGATCAGGATCATGCTCTGCGATCTTCTCATCCTCGAGGGACACACCATCGAATTCGCCCGCAACAGCGATGATTTCTTCCGCCTGACGGACAAATTCTCCTACGATCTGCTGATACTGGACGTCAACGTCCCGGGCATGAACGGCTATCAAATCGCCCGGGAAGTGGGCGCGAGGATGGGCGAAAGGAAACCGAAAATCCTGATTTTCACCGGACGGGATTCCCGGGAAGAGGTCGGCCTCGTGCTCGCCTCCGGAGCCGACGCGATTCTTGAAAAAGGAGCTCCCCTGGCGACTATTACCGACACCGTGCATAAATTGACGTCCATACTGGAGGGACCCGTGCCCCTGCCCAAACCCCGCCCTGCCCCAAGCGCGACGCCTGACTCGATATTCCCCACAACACCCCCATCGCCCGTGCCCACACGGCCCCCGATGCCCCAGCCTGCGCGACCTGTGCCCGCGACGCCTACGACGGCCGTGCCCGTAGCCGCCGCGACGCCTGAAAACACCTCGTTTTCAGAAGAGATCGACCGCCTCAACAAGCGAATATCATCGGCGATCAGCGAAAACGCCTCCGTATCGACGCGCATCCAAACCCTGCAGAAAAAACTCACGGAATTGGAAAAGACTTTAAGCAACGCCCGCGACGAGATCACCGGCCTGCGCGGCCTCGTTAAGAGCTTCGCCCTATTTTTATCGCTTGTCGCGCTGGCTCTGGCGGTCTGGATCGCATTCGGGCAATGAACTCACCGGCGAGGGCCACCTGCGAGAAGCCTTGAGCCAGGCTGCGCAACGCGCCCATATGCAGTTCCTCGTCATGAGCCACGGTCGCGTCGGCGGCCACGAAGGTCCTCACGCCCAAGTCAAAGGCCGCGCGCGCAGTCGACTCGACGCACAAATTAGTGGCCAAGCCGCACAGCACGAGGTCCTCGACGCCTGCCGCGCGCAACGAGCGCGCCAACCGAGGATTGCTGAAGGCGCTGTAGCGCGTCTTGCGAAAAACCATCTCCCCTGGTCTGGGCGACAAGGCCGAGGTCACCCGCGACTCAGGATGCGCGTCGCGGCACACCTTGGCCCACCATTGCGTCATAAGCCCCCCGTCGCGCCTCGGGTCGCGATGGGCATGACGCGCGAAAAAAACGGGGCGGCCGGCGTCTCGAAACGCCGCGAGCAGCCCCGCCGATCCGACCACGGCGGCTCGAGACTGGGGCAGGTAGGCGCGCGAATTCGGATCGACGAAGTAATCGAGAAGATCGATGATGAGAAGCCCCGCCTTATCGCGGCGCAATGGACCTCCTCGCCGCTTGAAGCGCGCGAGTTCATCCATCCATCGAGCCGCTTTTTCCGGCATCGTCGCCGGAACCACATAGCATTCGCTGAAAAGCTTCTCCGCCCGAAGTCCCGCGCGCGCCTCATCGCGCAGCGCGTCGGACCATAGCTGCCCGCAGGACGTGGCGGCCTCGACCTCCTCGATGGTGCTCGGCGAAAGAATCACCTCGAAATCGCGAGCGCGCAGGCCGGCGGCCGCCTTGGCCACATCGGCCGGGGGCTCCATCCACACCCGCGAGGCTCCGTTGACCGTCGCGGCCTTGGTCGGGTTGATGGGCGTGATCTTGACCAGGAACTTTCCGGGGTCGAAGATCCGGGAAACAACGTCGGCATCAAGCGGCTGATCGGGCGCCAAGGCGAAATTCAGCGTCAATTTCCGGTCCCCCGGCTTCCACCAGCGACGGCCGAAATCGGCCACTCGCTCGAGGCTCCAGGGCCGCGCGCGCATGACGCGACGGCGCACCGCTTCATCGGTCGAATGCGCGGAGAACTGCAATTGGAATCGCCCCGCGCCGTAACGTCGGTCTTTGACGTCTCGAATCGCCTCCAGCTGGGCCTCGGACACGGGCGAATCGGGAGCCACGGTTGAAATCGAGGCCACCAAGCCGGGGCCGCCCCATTCGTCGGCCAAGCTCTCCAGCGCCGGCGCGGTGGCGGGGTTGAGCGTGGGCTCTCCCAAGCGGGCGAAATGGACCTTGAACTTCGGGTGCCGCCTCGGGTCCAGGCCGGGGTTGTCTCGCACCACCCGGCGAACCTGGGCTATGATTTCGGACGCGCTCAGATTGCCGCGCCACCCCATGGCCCCGCCGTCGCACATGCGGCAGCCGATAACGCAGCCGACCTGGGTGGAGATCATCAGGACCCATTTGCGGTCCTTGGAAACCCCGGGCTCCACCGTGTCGACGAACTCGATGAGGCGCCCCTGATCGCCGGCCAACCTCGCCAAGTACAGGCGCCCGAGGGGTCCGACGCAGCGCTCCTCCACTATCCTCATCTCTGCTCCTGAAGCCAGCGCATCGCCCGCACGGCCGCGGCCATGCCGTCGCCGGCGGCGACGGCGACCTGGCGCTCGATCGCGCCCCGCGCGTCTCCCGCCACGAAAACCCCGGGCCTGACGGAGCGGCGAACCCAAGCAGAGGCCTGCGCCCCAATTAGAACGAATACGGCCGAAACCCCCAGCCGACGGTCTTGGCCGTCTTGACGCACGACGACCGCGCAGACCTTGTTCTTGCCCAGAATCCGAACAACCCGGCCGGATTGAACGCTCACGTTCGCGCAGTCCCGCAGCCGCCGCAACAAGAGATCGTGCGCCCGCAAAGGCCCGCGCGCGATCAACTCGACGCGACGCGCCCAACGCGCCAAATGAATGGCCTGATGAACGGCCGTCTCGCCTCCCCCCACAACCGCGACGACTCGATGGGACCAGCGCGGAGCGTCGTCGAAAGCGCCGTGAGTGACCCCTTTTCCGAACAATCGCCGCTCTCCAGGAACCCCGAGGGTTTTAAAGCAGGCGCCGGGGGCGAGGACGACGGCCCCGGCCGACAGGCAGCGACCGTCCGCCAAGCGAACTTTGAACGCGCCCTCGCTCTTGCGCACGGAGACGGCGTCTCCCGTGACGGTCCCCAGCCCCCACCTGCGCGCCTGGCGCTCCCAAAGCCGCATCACGCCCCGGCCGGACACCCCCTTCGGCCAACCGGGGAGATTTTCAATATGGTCGAGCCGCCGGGCCTGGCCGCCGACCATCGCCCGCTCAACCAAAGTGGTGCGCCGACCGGCCCGAGCAAGCTGCAGACCGGCCGCAATGCCGGCCGGACCGCCGCCGACTATGACCACGTCCCAGGTGTGCGTCTCGGTGGGTTTCGATAAAAGCAAGCGAGTATGAGTTGCAACATTAATTCCACACAGTTCCCAACTCGGCTGTTTTGTTGCTTTGCCCCGAACCACTATGGCCATGGACATGATGATTCGCTTTCCCGGAAACAAAAAAGTCGCCGCCGAGTTCGAGGGCTTCACCGTCACGACGGATCAGCCCGTTGAGAACGGCGGCGACGGATCGGCGCCCGCTCCCTTCGACCTGTTTCTAGCCTCCCTAGGCACTTGCGCGGGGATTTTCGTATTGAGTTTTTGCCGAAAGCGCGATCTCCCCACCGAGGGGCTGTCCATTCGTCAGACGATGGCGTGGGACGAGACCAAGCGACTCGTCACCAAAGTGACTCTCGACATCAGTCTGCCCAAGGGCTTCCCGGAGAAATATCGAGACTCCCTCATCAAGACCGCCGAATTGTGCACGGTCAAGCGTCATCTCCACGAACCGCCGAGTTTCGAGATATCGACTCGCCTGATAGAACAAAAGGCCTAACTCACTTGACCCCAAAGGGCCTAGGTCGCCCCTCGACAAACAAAATACAATAACTCCCGGGTCAGGAGGTTCTCTCTATGAAGCGCGTCATCGCCTTTTTTTCAGCTCTTTTCTGTTTGGTGGGCGTTTTTGCGCCCGCCGCTTTCGCGGACGCTGCGAAAACTCAACACGCCCTTGCCCTGTCCGCGGCGCGAATATCCCTCATCGCCGATAACCTTCAATCCGATTCGCTGGAGGACGCTCGATACTCCTCCGAAAACATGCAGAAAATTCTCTCCGGCGATCCGGCCCACCCGGCGGCGGATCAAGCCGTCTGGGGGGAGGGTTGGCCCTATTGGACGCATGGTTCAATAGCCTACGCCCGAAAAGGAAATCGCGGCTTCATCACCTCCCCCGCCCCCAGGAACTTCTTCGAAGGCGCTCTTGTCGGAGGCAAGGTCGGCGTGATCCAGGCACTCGAGTACCCGGCCCAGTTCACCGAGACTTACGTCGTCAACCCGGTGGAGAGGGAATTCGAGCCCTGGACCGCGTTCGCTATTAATCTCCTTCCGTCGATCCTCACCGCCGTCGTCGCGTTCGTCGGAGCGGTCCTCTTGGGCGCGGCCGGGGTCGTCGCGGGCGCGGTCCAAGGCGGCTTGGGCGGCACATCGCCTTATTAAAACACCGGTAGGCCAAGATATGGGCATCCTGTCCACCCCCCCCGAAGAGCACTACCACGAGCCCGCCCGCGACGTCTCCTGGACGGCCTTCATGGACATCGTCGAAAGCCGCCGCAGCGTGCGGGTGTTCGACTCCACGCCCATACCGGATGAGGTGGTTCGAAAATGCCTCTGCGCCTCGCTGCTCACGGCCAGTTCGTCGAATCTTCAGCCCTGGGAATTCTATTGGGTCAAATCCCCCGCCGCCAAAGAGGCGCTCGTCAAGGCCTGTCTCAGCCAACCTCCGGCCGCAACAGCTCAGACGCTCATTGTCTGCGTCGCCCGCACGAACACCTGGAGAAAAACAAGGGATCATATCCTGGAGACGTTCCATCGAGCGTCGCGCGAAGATGTCCATGGCGTCTCCCGTTCGACTTTCGACTACTATGAGAAAATCGTGCCCTTCGTTTACAATCAAGGACCTCTTGGAATTTTCTCGCCCTTTAAAAAACTGTTGTATTTCGCGTTGGGGTTCTTCAGGCCGGTGCCGAGAGAACCGGCAAGTCCCCACGACATGAAGGTCTGGGCGGTCAAATCCACGGCCCTTGCGGCCCAAACGCTCATGCTCGCTTTCCGCGCGTCTGGATTTGATTCCTGCCCGATGGAGGGGCTCGATTCAACCCGCGTGAAGAAGCTCTTGAATCTTCCGCGCGACGCCACCGTCGTCATGGTCCTGGGCGCCGGAAAACGCGCGCCGAACGGAGTTTACGGACCCCGCCTGCGATGCGACGACAAACAATTTATTCACGAAATCTAAATCCCTCGCGCCGCCGCATTCTCGGCGTCCTGTCGGCGTTGATTCTTTGCGCGGGTTCGGTCCAGGAAGCGGCCGCCGCCGTCGCCCATTCGTTCCAAAATAACGGAGCCGTCGTCCGATTCCTCCAGGCGACTGCGCCTCCCGTCACATCCGGCCGCTCATGGTCGCCCGCCCTAGACGGTCTGGCCTCCTGGAGCCGCACCCTCCAAGGACACGCTGTGCTGAGCGTCCATCCCCAATGGACTCTGCTCGCTCACGGCGAACCGCGCCTGCGCTCTTTCGTCAATAGCCACCTTTTCGAGGCTCTGCAATCCTCTCCGGAGCCTCGCTTGCCAGCGCTGCTCGGCCGCCTCGATGACGTCGGTTATGACTGGGGCAGGCTCGAGGAGGGCGAAAGATCGCGCGCGCTGACGCTGCTGGAAAGCGCTCGCCCCGCGGCCATTCTGAGCCTGTCTCGCGCCATGAAAACTCTGGTCCATCAGTTGGAGCAATCCCCGGACTCCTGGAGCCGACAGGACCTGCGGGACGGCGAACTGTTGGTGTCGAGCCTGGCCGCTTTCGATGGAGCGGCGCATCAATCGGACCTCGCCGAAACTCTCGGCGCCGTCCGCCGCATCCGGCGCTCGCGATTGCTGCAGCCCCAGCCCGTACGCGCTTGGCAAGGCTGGCACGCTCCCGCACCATCCGTCGCGCGGCCTCTGGCGCGCGCCTCGGCGAATGTCAAGGCCTCCGATCTCAAAAGCGGCGCGCTGGAGAAGGTCAAGTCGCTCTGGATGGAGGCGGATTGGACCGGCCGATTGGCGCTCGGCGCCAATGTCCCCTTTCTTCTGCTGGGCATACCCCAACTGATTCAAAGCTGGGCGCAGATCGCCTCCGGGCAGGGCGCGCTGCTGCTGGCGATCTCCGTTCCCGGAACCGTGCTGGTGATCGCGGCGACCGTGCTGATGCTGTTGACGGCCGCCAAGCTCAAGGATCCCGCGCTCGCCGCCCTCCAAATCATCGGGCTCGCGATGCACTTCGCCACTTTGGGCATGGTCGTCGCGGCCGGACTCATGACATGGGGCTCCTTCGCGACCGTCGTCTTGCCGGCGACGGCGCTGAGCGCCCTGACGCTGGCCACCTGGCGCACCTCCTACCCGAAATGGGCCTCCACGCTCACCGATTGGCTGGGCTGGATGGCCGTCGCATTGTTTATGTGGTTTCCCATCGCGCAGCTCGGCAACAACGCGCAATTCCCGGAAGCGGTCGCCGGCCTCTCGATCCTGTCCTTCCTGCTCGGCGGTGTGGGAAATCTGATGACGGTGCCCCATGCGATCAAGTCGCGCAATCGAATGTGGTTTGTGGGCGCTGTGTGGGGAGCGCTTCTGGGCAGCGCCGCGGTGATCGCCGACGTCTTGTCGTCGGGCGCCGTCAGCGCGTGGATTTTTAGCCACGGCCTCTTGCGCAACGCGGGCTTCTGGACGGCCGCGTTGACGGCCATGTTCGCCGCATACGCCCTGATCCAGAAACGCCTCAATCCGATCACCCCTCCTCCCGATGACACGGCCGCCTTGTACCGCCGGTTGACGCGCGACGCCCCCGGGCCTTTATCCGCCCTAAGCCTCGCCCAAATCAAAGGCCTTCACCGACGCCTGGCGCGTCACCCGGTCGCCGGGACCGACGATCCCGCGATCCTCAAACGCTATGACCCCAACGAGGATCTCGGCTTCTGTTTCGGCCGCGCCATGGCCGTGCGACTCATGGCGCGCCGCCTTGGCTTGGCCGAAGACTCGATCGCCACATTATTCATCGTCGGGGACCTGCGCGAGAAGGGTAAGACCACATGGCGTTTTCACGTCACCACCCTCCTGCGGGGCCCGATGAACCGCTGGGTTGCCGTCGACACCTTATTCGACGAAGAGCTGCCGGTCGAACAGTGGATTTCTCAGACTCAGGACCTGTGGGACACGGATAAAAAAGCGAAGCTCTACCTGGCGCCCGGCGCGGCCGTCATCCCGGACTTGCGCCAAGTCCCCGAGGTCGGCCAAGAAACCGGAGAGCATCTGATCGAGCTCTCTTTCGATCCGTCGAGCCGTCCCGACCTCCAGCTCCGAACGGACTTTGGAGCGCCCGTTTACGAAGTCTCGCCCGAAGCCGCAAACCGCTATTTCAGCGTCGCCGACGGCGTCCCGCCGTTCGATTTTTCCGGCGCGACCATCAACGGAGAGCTCATCGACTACCGAGGCTACTTCGACGATTTGCTGCGCGCCATTGCCGGGGAATCGCCCTCCGAGAACGCCGAGATTGCATTCGTTAAGTCCGCATCGACCCCGCCCAGCCGCCTCCCCTCCCGCTCGCGCCCGCTGGGACTGCGCGCCGACTTCCTCAAGCGGATGGCGCCAAATCAGTGAGTGCGCCGCCGCACCCGGGCCCTTTCCGATCATGAGGCGAGCGTCGCGCTTTTGCTCTATTCCTCTCGCGGTCTTTGCTTCAAATCGCGTTCACGGCCTCCCGCAAGGGGCCGCGAGAAACGGAAACCCGCTCGGCCCCAAGGAACGACGCCAGGGAGCGCACGGCGCGAGCTGTGCCCAGGAGGGCCTCGGCATCCGGCTGAGATTCGAAATGCGCCGCGCGCACCTCAAGACGCCGCTCGGACCGATGGTTCTTGGGATCGATGCGGCCGATCAGACGGCCTTGATGCAGGATGGGCAAAGTGTAATATCCATAGACGCGCCGGGCGGACGGCGTGTACACCTCGATCTTGTAATCGAAGCCGAACAGCGACTTCGCGCGACCGCGATGCCAGAGCAGGGAGTCGAACGGGCAGAGCAGCGTCGTGCCGCGGGCCTGCGCTGGGGATTCCAGCGCGGGCCTGTCTTCGGCTAGGGCGTACCAGCGTCCGGGACGGCCCGCGACGCCCACCTCGATGACCTCGCCGCTCTTCAGCATGCCGGCCATGGCGCGCCGCCGCGCGCCGGGCTCGAATCGAGGGAAGGTCAGGTAGCGAGCCAAGTCGGACTCCGCGGCGGCTCCCAGCGCGCGCAGTGTCTTTCTCAAGTGCCAACACGGAAAGGCGCCCCGATCGATAGGCTCGATCTGAGGGAGGACGCGCGCGGCCAGATCGTAGCTCTTCTGGAAATGGCGGCGGGAATGGATGGCCAGCCGGCCGCTCAACCAGAGAAACTGGAGGGCGTGATGGGCCGGCTTCCAATCCCACCACCCCTGGGTCTTGCCCTGAGAGGCCGGGCGCGCGAAGGCCGCCGCGGACGACGGGCCGCGATCCCGAATATGGTTTTCGACGCGCCGCAGGACGCTGGGATGAGCCTTCAGCCAATTCGACCAACCGATATGGCGGCGGCGAAAATCGGCCATGGCGCGCCGCCAACCGGGCAGATCCGAGGCGGCCACAAGGCAGGCGGCGTGAGCCCAATATTCAAAGAAGGCGCGCTCCTCGTAAACGATCCGGTCGAGAACACTCTTATCATAGGGGCCGAAGCGGCTCCAGACCGTCAGGTAGTGGGCGCGCTCGAGCACGTTGATCGAATCGAGCTGCAGGCCGCCCGCGTCCTCGACGAAGCGGGTCAGCGTCTCCCGGGTGAACGGGCGGCTCAACGGATTGTCGAGATGCTGGCGGCGCAGGAACAGGGCGGCGACGGCCTCGGCCGGTAGAATTGTCATCGAACCGCGACATCGGAAATGAGACGCAGAACTCGCTCTTGGCTCTTGGTCAATGGTTCCATGGGGAGGGTAGTGCAGCTAACGATAGTCACCCATGTCAAATTTTCCGACGAACGCCTTCGGAAGACCCCTCGGTACGTGATTTTATAGAATCGGTCCTGGCACGAGACCCAATCCCGTTAAAGGCGCTGTTTATCTGGAAATGAGACAATGAAACCGTTCCTCCTGCAGGTTGATGCCTTGATGGATGAAGCCATCGCGAACTCGGTCGGCACCCTGAACTCCGAAGAGGCATCTCGAGCCCTCGATCGAGACCCTTATTGGCCCAAGTGGGATTCGCCGTGGTGGCACATGACGCTGCTCTGGGAGCTCGGCCTGGCGGATCAGATTCCCGGCTCGATCGTCCGGAAAATGATCAAGACGCTGAACTCGCATTATTTGAGATTTTTTCCGACGGCCGCTGACGGATTGCCGGAAGGGGCCGACCCTTACCGCCACGTGGCCTGCCATTGCGCGCTTGGCACCATCTATCAGGTCCTGGATGCTTGCGGAATTTCCGTTGACGAGGAGCTGCCTTGGCTGCGCCCCTGGTTCTTGAAATACCAACTCCCGGACGGCGGGCTCAATTGCGACGAGAAGGCCTACTCGAAACGAGCTCCGAAGAGTTCCGTCGTTTCGACGCTTCCACCGCTCGAGGCGATTCTCTTTTGTACGCGCCGGCCATTTACGGCCGAGGAAGAATCTTTTCTGGACCGGGGCGCCGCCTATCTGATCGCGCACAAGCTTTTCAGATCGGCGAATGGGAACAAGGTCATCGACCAAGCTTGGCTCAAGCTATGCTTCCCGCGTTTCTACGAGTACGACATTCTTCGCGGGCTGCACTTCCTCAAGCGATGGGCGGACATTCGAAAGCGCCCCGCGCCCACTTACGCTGTCGGCGAGGCCATGGACATCCTGCGCCTCCGTTTTCCTGACGGAGAATTGAAGGTGGAGCGCGCGGTCTGGGAGAGCGAAAAGACCCTGATGATCGGAGCAGACGGCCGGTGGAGTTCCGGCTGCAGCCAGCCGGCCTCCAGCTTTGAGTTGCTGCGCCAAGTCGGCAGGGGTGGCCAACGCGCTCCAATTTTAGACCGCATATGGAAAGATATCCTTACAGGCGAAGTCCCGGCTGCGATCCGATGAACAAGGAGACACACACGTGAAAAATGAGACTCTCGAAGCGACGCGGCAACCCGCGGAAAAATCAGGGACGGTGAAGCATATCGCCTTCACCATGTACCCGGTCAAAGACATGGCGCGGGCCAGGCGGTTCTATGAGGAAGACTTGGGGTTGAAGCTCACGAATAATTACCGGGACGAGTGGGTCGAATACCACCTTGATAACGGCTGCTTCGCCATCACGACCATGGCCGAGGACGTGGCTCCCAGCGCCGACTCAGGGGGCAGCATCGCGTTCGAGGTGGACGATGTGGATGCGATGGTGAACACGCTGCGCGGAAAGAAGGCTGTCGTCAAGAGGGAGCCGTTTTCGAGTCCGGTCTGCCGCATGGCCGTGCTCCTCGATTCGGAGGGAAACGTCTTCTCGATCCACACGAAGAATCCGGGATGATGAGTCATCGGACGACGTCGCCGCTCCTCCGGATTCGACCGGCGGCCACGCAAGACGGCCCGCGCCTGGCCGATCTAAATGAGCAACTCGGATATCCCGCCTCGCCGGAAGAGGTCTCGGCGCGCTTGATCAAAATCCTGTCTCTCGGCGCAGGCGCCGTCTTCGTGGGCGAGAGTGACGGCATCGTAGCCGGCTGGATTGAGATCCATCAACGTCCGCCGTTGTTGGTCGACGGCGGCTGCGAAGCCGAAATCATGGGTCTCGTCGTTGACGCCCGCCTTCGGCGCTCAGGACTGGGGCGCAAACTCATAACGCAGGCGGAGGGGTGGGCGCAGGCCCGCGGGTGCCGCGTCCTGCGCGTCCGCACCAACGTGGTGCGCCAGGATGCGCCTGCCTTCTACGAGAGGTTGGGATTCGCCAAGGCGAAGACGCAATCTGTCTACAAGAAGGCGGTGGCGAACGAATCTGGAGACAACGGGTGATCGTCGGCGTCGCTCACACCGCGCTTCTTGTCCGCGACTACGAGGAAGCAAAGCAGTTCTATTGCGGGAAACTCGGGTTCTCTGTCGTCGAAGACAATCCCTTGTCGAGCGGCAAGAGGTGGGTGCGTCTCAAGGCTCCGGGGATGCAAGGCTCCGAAATACTCCTGTCCAGGGCGGCCGATGAGAAACAGCACGCCAGCATCGGCAATCAGTCCGGCGGGCGGGTTCTCTTTTTCCTTCACACCGATGATTTCGATGCCGATTACAAATCGTTTCGCTCAAAGGGTATTGAATTCACCGAAGGGCCTCGGGATGACCCATACGGGAAGGTCGCAGTTTTCAGGGACCTCTACGGCAATCGAATCGATTTGATTCAACCAAAAACGAGAGACGACGCTTCACTCCAAGAGAAGCCTGCGCAGTTTGAGCGAACATACTCGACGGCGCCATGGGAAACAGAAGTCGGCTACTGCCGCGCCATCCGAGCGGGCGATCACATCTATGTCACCGGCACGGCTCCCGTCGCCGATGGCGGCGGCGTGTTCGCGCCGGGCGAGGCCTACGCCCAAGCGAAGCGATGCCTGGAGATCATCGAGAAGGCGCTCAAGGATCTCGGCTGTGACCGAACACGCATCGTCCGCACTCGGATGTTCGTGACCGACATCAGCCGCTGGGCCGAGTTCGGCAAGGCCCATCGCGAGTTTTTCGGAGAGAATAGGCCGGCAACGACAATGGTCGAGGTGCGCCGCCTCATTGATCTAGCGATGCTCATCGAGATCGAAGCCGACGCCGTGGTCTTATAAGCGCCGAAACGCCGACTCGGCCCACGGCATCATGGACTCGCGCGGACGAAAAGCCGGTGTGGGAGGCAACGCGCTTTTGTTATATTCCCCTCGTGGATCTTGCCGCCGAGCAAAAGAAAACCCTGGCCTCCCCTCGTCGCCCCTACGGCCTCCTGGCCCGCCTGCTTTTCGTAGGCATGGACCTGGTCTACGGCAGGAAGCGCACGCTCTCCAAGTTCAAGGTGCTCGAAGTCGTCGCCCGCGTGCCGTATCAGGCTTGGGAGCACGTGGCCTACATCGCCATGACGCACACCTACCGAACGCCGGGCTTCGCGCGCAGGGTTTTCGATTTCATCAAGGAGTCCCGGTCCCAGCAGGACAACGAGCAATGGCATCTGCTGATCCTCGAGGAAATCATTCAGACAAAGGGCCTGCCCGAGAGCTTCGTCCTGTACAGGGTGATGCCCCAGTTCATCGCCTTCGCCTTTTATCACATCAGTTGGATCCTCTACGTGATCAAGCCCGCCTGGAGCTACGCCTTGAACGCCGATTTCGAGGACCACGCCGAGCACGAGTACATGGAGTTCGTGGCGGAAAATCCCGCGTTCGAAAGCGAGCCCTTCGAAAGCGAGTTCAAGGCCGACTACGGCGACTTAAAGAGCATAGCCGATCTCTTGCGCCGCATCGGCTTGGACGAGCGTTTGCATAAAGAGGAAAGCCTCTCGCGCATCGAAAAGGCGCGTTTTGCCTGACAGATTGGGGACCCATTGGACACGCTCCCTCAACGACCCCAGAAAGCGATGCCCCGCCGGGTCAACGCAGCCCGAGAACCCCGTTGACGACGATTTGCACGTCGGCGACATTGCATAGGCCGTTCCTGTCCAAGTCGGCGCTGGCGCAAGGGGCAAGCCCCAGAGCCTGGATGACGCATAGCTGCACATCGCTGACGTTGGTCACGCCGTCGCCGTTCAAGTCCGTGGAAAGCGGGGCGGAGCCCGGGGCCGGCGGGATCATGACCGCGAAAAGATCCCTTTTGCCGGTCACGTTTCCCCAGTTGCTGGTAAAGCCGATAAACTTTCCATCGCGGCTGATATTGGCCATCGGCGAGCTGCGATAATCCGTCCCCACGCTGCGATGGTGCGCGATGCGGCGCACATGCCCGCTGCCATCCAGGGCGACCTGAAGGATTTCGTTGTCGAAAGCCGTGGGATTGGAGGTGCCGGCGCTGTTGTCGCTCGAACAGCCCGCCGGAACCAGATTGGCGCAGAAGCTCGCGACTCCCCAGCCCTCGTTATCCGCCAAACTGGAGAAATGGTAGCAGCCCTTCGTGCACGTGCTGAACTTGCCCGGCATAATCCAGGTGCCCGTGGTCGGATTGGCCAAAGGCCGCAGGCTCAGGCCGCGACGGATGTCCGCGGGATTCCACGGACTGGAGGTGAAGACCGTCCCCCGGCCGGCATCGTGATGAGAGAAGGCGGAATCGGAAGGCAAGTTCGTCGCCGTCGGAACCGAGGACGTGAGATCCCACACGATGGTGCCGGGGTATGGATCGGTGATCACGATCAAGTAGCGGCCCGTCTTGTCGATGCGCACCTCGTTGACGCCGGACACGTACTGCTGGAGCAGGATCTTATCGTCGCTTCGACGCCAGACCATGTAGCCGATGGCCGCGTTGTTTCTCAAAATCGTTCCCGCGAAGACATTGTCGTCGACGCTCCGGCTCATTTGGTAGATGGGATAGTCGCCGGCGGCGATGGCCCCGGTGAAGTCCTTGATCAGCGTGTAGGTCTTGGAGGCCACGTTGAAGGCCCAGAGCTTTTCCCGGGTGTGTCCCAGGATGAGATTCGGGTCGACCCCGCTCCAAATCATGTCCGAGCTGCTCATGTACAGGCCGTTGGGCGCGGTTGTCTGGGTGAAATGGGTCCCGACGGTGAAATGGACGGGATCGATCCTGATGAATTTGGTGATATTTCGTCCGGTCCCGTTGTTGGCGTGGCAGACCCCCTGCGCCCAGGTGCTGTCTTTGTTGAATGTCGGCCAGTAGGAGTACTGGGCGAAGCAATCCGCGTAGCCGTCCGAGCCGTCGGTCAGGCGCATGATGGTGGTGCCGAAGGTCGGATCGGTGATCTTGGACCCCGCCGAGGCCCCCATAGGCGGCAAGGGCGGCATCGCATAGACATTGGCGTCGTCGATAAGCGTGGTCGCGGCGCGCACGCTCTTTGGCGCGGCGGCCAAGCACACAAGTGCCGAGCAGCAAAGCGCGCGCCAGGTCCTCACTGGACCCTCTCCTATGCCATCTCCGCCCATGGACTCAGTTTACCCCCTATTTGGGGGATTATCCAGGGTTGATTTTCCGAAGGGAAACGAGGGGAACGGCCCAAGCGGCCATCAAGCGACGCGACTCAAGATCCGGACTTCTTACGCGGCTTGGCGCCGGTCCAGTATTGAGAGGAACGTTCCTTGCTTCGAAGACAGGACTGGCAGCCGGACCCGCAACACTCCTCGATAGGCTTGGCCTGGAGCTCAACGGCCTGCGACGGCAGGTCCAATACCGAGGCCAGCCATGGGACCCATTGCGGGCGCAGGCCGGCAAGCGCCGTCTCGATCTCCAAGGCCGAGGCCTTTTTGTCCTTGAACGAAAAGCTCAGCCAGACTTTTTCCCCGGCGCGGGTATTCGCGCGAAGTATTTTCCACAGGATCAAACCTTTCTCGGCGAACAGCTCCCTGGCGCCGGCCCGCGCAAGCCTGAGCTCGGCGTCCTCGCGCAACCGCTCGCGCGTGGTGATCGGGCTGATCTCAATTGGCCGAGATGAGGGCTGACTTTCCCCGTAGACGCCGGCGATCGCGGCGTGAGCCTGCTCGGCAGTGAACTGCGGCGCCAGCGCCCCGCCCGCGGTTTGAGCCGCCGCCACTAGCGGCGCGCTGAGGCGGGAGGCGGGAAAACTCCCTGCATGCCTCGCGGCAGAAAAGACCGGACTCCCAATCGACCCGGAGTTCCGGATCAGAGGGAGGGGCCGAGACGGCGCGACAAGGGCCGCGAAAGCGTTCATCGATCCCGCGCATAGGCCGAGCCAAAACGCCGGAAACATCAGCATTGGAATCATTATATCAGATTTTATTAATGAGACTACATCTCATTAAAGACTCCGAACGAATGGCGCCGGCTGCCTTGCCGACTCTTCGGCTTGCACCCTAAGTGTTTCCGGCACTCCTGCTTGGGGCGCTATACCTTCCTTTCATTACAACGCCGTACTGGCCTGAGCTCACGATGTGGAGAGGGTCACTCCGGCCTGAGAAGAACCTGTTAGCTGAGTTGCGACGGGTGCTGGAAACTGGCATAATGACGTCGGTTTCAGACCATTAAATCCGACTGTCAGTGATTAGCGGATTTGGAAACGGCCCGAAAGTCGGACTCTCGAAAATTCGAGAGCTACTGAGAAAGTCAGTGTTTAGTCGTACTGGTAGGGTGGCTGAGCGGTCAAAAGCACCGGTCTGTAAAACCGGCGGCAATAGCCTACACAGGTTCGAATCCTGTCCCTACCACCATTTCGACGCCGGCCTCGCGGGGCCGGCGTCGCTTTTTATATCCACTCCCGCCGCCGAAACCAGCCCAACATCACGAAGATGATGAGCAGGCAAATGACCATGAACCCCGGAAACGCCCACGCCGCGGGCTTGAAGGGCAGATGCTCGAAGTTCATGCCGAAAACGCTCGCCAAAAAGTTCAGGGGAATGAAGACGACGGAAATGACGGTCAACACCTTCATCACCTCGTTGAGGCGATTATTGACGGCCGACAAGTGCGTTTCGGCCAGTCCGGCGACGACCTCGCGATACGTCTCGAGGATGTCCATGGTCTGCACCACATGGTCGTGCAAGTCGCTCATGTAGGTGCGCGCCGCCTCCCCCAAGCACTCGTGCCTCTCTCCCTGAAGCTGATGGACCATGTCGCGCATCGGCCACAACGCGCGGCGCAGCAGCAGCAGCTCGCGTTTGAGACGGTGAATGTCGCGCAGGATGTCGGGCTCGCGGCCCGTCACCACGCGGCTCTCCATGCCCTCCAAGCGGTCTCCGTAATGCTCCAAGACGGGAAAGACGTGGTCGACGATGGCGTCAAGCAGCGTGTACACGAGAAAAGAGGCGTCGCCCGAGCGCAGGCGCGAACCCGGCGCGTTGATGCGCTGGCGAATGGGATCCCACACGTCTCCGGACGTCTCCTGGAAAGTCAAAACCGTTTTATGGCCCAAGAAAATCGAGATTTGCTCGGACTCGAGTTTGTCGTTCTTGAGCTCGATCATTCGCGTCACTAAAAACAGGCGCGCGGCCACTTGCGGATCGCCCCCATAGGCGTCGGCCTTGGGCCGCGTTGCGGTGTTGAGCAAGTCTTCCACGGCCAACGGGTGCAGCTCGTATTTTTTTGCCAGGGCTTCGATCACCTGAAGATCGCCCAAGCCATCGATGTTGATCCAGCGGACCGCCGTCCAAACCGGCCGGTGGGAGGCCATAAAGCCTTCGAGGTCGAGCACTCCGCGCATTTCGACCCGCTCGGGCGACCAGTCGATGACGGTGACTTTCGCGGCGGTCAACGGCTGGGGAGGGACTAATCGTTCGAGCTCCTCGGGACGCAGACCTGGAGCGGTTCCGGGAGTCTTTTTACCAAAACGGGTGGGAAGCCGCAGTCCTCGACGTTCAAATGGCATGCGCGCATTATGACATTTCAGGTGAGCACAGACACCTCCCACCCGGACGGGAGCTTCCCGATCTGGCAGAATTGTTGCTACGATGGCATGACCATGGCACTCCATATCATTGTTTGCATCAAGAGCACCCCCTCCAGCACCAATCTCGGCATCGATCCCGCCACGGGCCTTCCCAAAACCGCGGGAGTCCCCTTGACCATCAATCCCTTCGACGAGTTCGCCCTCGAGGAGGCGGTCCGATTGAAGGAACGGGTTCCTGGTTCGACGACCACCGCGCTGACTGTCGGCCCCGAGTCGGCCTCGGAAGTTCTGCGGGAAGCCATCGCTCGAGGAATAGACTCCGGCGTCATCGTCACCGGTCCCGAATTCGATGGAAGCGACGCCTTCGCGGCGAGCCTGGCTCTCAGCGCGGCGATCAAGAAAATTCACGCCGACAAGCCCGTGCACCTGGTGGTTTTTGGAAAGAACACGAGCGACGTGGGTGCGGGCGTGGTCGGCACTCAGACGGGGGCGTGGCTTGATTGGCCGTCGGTCTCGGCGGTCAAGAAGATAGACGCCATCGATGAGCAATCCGTCACGGTCCTGCGCATGATGGAAGACGGCGTCGACACCCTTAAGCTCGCCCTTCCGGCCTGCGTCTGCACCGTTAAGGAGATCAATGAGCCGCGCCTGCCGTCCCTCAAGGGAAAAATGGCCTCGAAAAAGGCCGTCTTCGCAAAATGGACCGCGACGGACCTCGGCCTGCAGCCCCAACAAGTCGGGACCTCCGGCTCCGGCACGAAATTGTTGAAAGCCACTCTGCCTCCGCCCCGTCCAGGGGGTCTTCGCATCGACGGCGGTTCCCCCGCGGAAAAGGCCGCAAAGCTCGTCGACATCTTAGTGGAAAGGAAGCTGATCTAACATGGCCAACGGAATTCTCGTCATCATCGCCGCCCAGCGGGGCGCGTTATCCGCATCCTCGTACGAACTTCTGGGAGCGGGCCGCCAATTGGCGGACGCCCTGAAGCAGCCCTTGCTCGCAGCCGTCATCGGCGCAAACGCCAAAGCTTTGGCGCCCGACATCGCCGGACGCGGCGTCGAGAAAGTGTTCGCCGTCGGACATCCCGGCCTCGAGAATTTCGTCGAGGAAGCCTATGCCAAAGCGGCCGCTGCTGCGGCCGGGAAATGCGACCCCTCGCGGATTGTTCTGCCCTCGACGGTGGCGGGACGGGCGTTGGCCGCGCGCCTGTCCGTAGTCCTTAAATCCGGATTGACGACGGATGTCTCCGAAATCCTCCCCGACGGGAGGGTCCGTCGCGGATTTTTCTCAGGCAACCTGATCGCGGAGGTGGAGTTCAAAACTCCTCTGGGCATCATCAGCGTCTCGCCCATGACGTTTCCGCGCGCCGAGGCCGCGGGCCCGGCGGCTGCGATCGAGGACGTTTCTTTTGATCCGGGAACGAGCAAAACACAGTTTGTTTCCTACCAAGCCGAAGCCTCGCGCGAAATCGACCTCGGCGCCGCGGAGAAAGTCGTCGCCGGCGGTTTCGGACTCGGCGGACCCGATGGCTTCAAGCTCCTTTACGACCTCGCCCATGTTTTGGGCGCCGCCGTCGGGGCGAGCCGCCGCGCGGTGGACTCGGGCTGGATCGCCTACCGCCACCAAGTGGGACTGACGGGGCGGACTGTGAGGCCCAAGCTCTACATCGCCGTGGGAATCTCCGGCCAAATTCAGCATCTGGCGGGAATGTCTTCGTCCAACACGATCGTCGCCATCAATCCCGACAAGGATTGCCCCCTCATGCAAATGGCCTCGATCGCGCTTCAGGGCGAATACGCGGATGTCCTTCCGAAGATCACCGAAGAGATCAAGCGGCGCAAAGGCGCCGTCGCCGCCGCGGCCTAGGCGAAGCCCCCTCGCGCCTGATTTTGGCGAATGGACGCCAGGATGGGGCGCGTCCCACGAATAGCCACGGCATTAAATCTTTAGCCACCAACCGCGTGTCGTTTCCCTTTCCCCTCATGGCGCCCCCCAAGAACTCATACGTTTTATCAGGTAAACTAAGTTTTGTCAATATGTAATCTAATAAATAATATTAGATTTAAATTGGCAGGACAGGCTTCGTCACCAGCGCTGCCTCGGTAAAAGGGATGCTCGGTCTTCGGTTGGCGCTAAGCCGCTCGAAAGGGATATCGAAACGTCGACGCGGTCAGCTCCTGGCTGGCCATGAAATTCTTGATGACGGCGTCCTCGGCTTCCCTCCAGACTCTCTCGGGCACGTCTTCGCCCACTTCGATCGATCCGCCCGCGATCATGCCGTGGCCTCCGCCGCGGTTGCCTCCGCCAAGCAGGCGCTTGAGCAAACGTCCCGCTCCCGCGCCGGGGTTGTTGGCGCGCAATGAGACGTGAAGCCTTCCCAAGTAACGTCCCGTCACCACGGACCACGACATGTTCTCCAGCGTCAGAAGGAAATCCGCCATTTGCGCGACGCGATCAGGAGTGTGAACCGCGCCGAGGTTGACTCCGACCACGCGACCCGCGGTAAAGGCCTCTCGAACGGCACGAGCCAGGGTGATGAAGAATTGCTCGGAACGGTGCGGATAGGAGATGCGCCACAGCGTCTTCATGTTGGCTCTCGGCCAAAAGGCCTGATAGGCGGCCATGTCGCGCGGCGAGGCCTCGCGTCCCAGATTCTGGGTCTCGGAGCCAATGGCGTAAACGATCGCCGTCGCAAGCCGCTTGGGCACCCGCACGTGCGCGGCCAAAAGCGCCTCGGCCAGGATCGTCGTGGTCGCCCCCACGCTCTCGTCGATGAGCGACACGTCCGCATGGGTCTCGACATGACGCGGATGATGGTCGATGATCAAATCGGGAATGCGCCGCGGGGGACAGCGATTGTTTTTGAAAGGAGGCTGGGTATCGATGAGGGCTAGATGCGGAACTCCGGCCAGCTCTCCCTTGCGCAATGGCCGCGCGGGGACCAGCAGCCTCTCGGCCATAATACGGTTCTCCGCCCGACCGATCATTCCACCGTAGACGATTCGCGTGCGCACGTTGCCCAAGGCCTGCGCCAAGTGAGCAAGGGCCCAGGCGCTGGCCAGCGCGTCGGGGTCGGGGTGATCATGAGTGAGAATGGTCAGCGGCGAAAGCGATCTGCCCTTTTCCATCAGGAGCTTGATCAAACGCCGAGCATGGAAGCCGGGTTTCACCGCAGCCCTCCGATCCCCACGAAGAAGACCCAGAGCAATATCGAAACGACGGTCGCGATGGCCTTCTCGCGCATGTTGTCGGCTAAAAACTGATACAGGCGGCTCTGGGGGGTCTTGGGCAGATGCTTGGTGAGGAATATTTCGATGCCGTCTTGCAGTTCCTCGAGGTCCCTGACGGCGAGCAAATCACCCCGCAGCGCGAAGGAAATCTTGCCGGTCTCTTCGCTGACGACCAAGCACATCGCGTCGCAGCGCTCCGACAGGCCCAAAGCCGCGGAGTGGCGCGTCCCGAGGTTGGTGATCTTGGAAAAATCCTTGGACAACGGCAGCTGCGCGCCAAAGCGAGTCACCCGGCCCTCCTCGACGATGAAGGCGCCGTCGTGGCCCAGCGAGTGGGAGTCGAATATGCTTTTGATCAAGGCCTCCGACAAATCTCCGTTCAAATCCCATCCGCCCTGGACATGGCGATCAAGCGGGTCCAGACCGCGCAACACGACGAGCGCGCCGATATGCTCCCTGCCGAGGTCTCCCAGGGAACTGACCAGGATCTCCACCTGGCGGTGCGTGGGGGCGGTTTTCAGCACTCCCCCCGTCAGGCTCCAAACGGCGATTCGCTCGAACATCGAACGAAGCTCTTCCTGAAATATGATGATGACGCCGATGACGAAGACCGCGAAAAAGCCCTGAAAGAGGCGGATCGTCATGTACATCCCGGCCTGCACGGCGAAGGTGTAGACGACGACGATCAGCAGCAGGCCGAGCGCGACGAAGGCGGATTTGGTTCGCTTAAACCATAGCAGCAAACCGTAAATAAGGGTTCCGACCAGGAGCATATCCATGATGTCGGAGAGAACGATGGGTTTTAGTCCGTGCGGCATCGCGGCCAGTATAGCGGAAGAATCAATGAAAGGCCAGAGTCATCAACGGATGCTTTCGGGGGGGTCGTAGCGCTTGGGCGCGTCGCCAAGGAGCTCGGGCATGCTCCAAATCATGTTCTTGCGGTGAAAGGACGAGATCTCGACTTGGTTGGCGTCCATGTGGATGGCGTCGACCGGACAGGCCTCGACGCAATACCCGCAGAACACGCAAAGCCCCAGGTCGATGTCGAAGGTTTTGGCTCTTTTCTCGATCCCGGGATCGGGTGCGTCCTCGGCCGTGATGCGAATGCATTTGGCGGGGCAGACCGTCTCGCACAAAAGGCAGGCGGTGCAGCGCACGGCGCCGTCTGGGCGCTTGAGAAGGCGGTGGCGCGTTCGCGCGCGTTTTCCAAGCACGGCGGGATCTTCGGGGTATTGAATCGTAACCGCCCCGGGCGCAAAGCCCTTGATGCCCAACAAGGACATGGTGTGCCGGAACAAGTTGACGAACAGATGCCGAAACGTGATTGCCAGGCCGCGCCAGACCTCGAAGACATACACCTGGGTGACGAACGTCCGGGCGGGGCGCGAGACGGGACGAATCGTGACCGTCATAGATACGCCGCCCAAATCGTCGCGACAAAATTAATCAGGGACAACGGCAAGATGTTCTTCCAACCCAAATCAAGCAGCTGGTCGAAACGAAATCGAGGAAGGGTCCAGCGGACCTGCATCAAGAAAAACAGAAGAAGCATCAGCTTCCCGATAAAGCTCGACACCATCAACACCCCTCCGAGAAGGCCTTTGGCGGGCAAGTCCATGAAAGGGATCGTCCACCCGCCCAAAAAGAGAGTGGTGATCAGGGCGCAGATCACGATTGATTCAAACAGATCCGTCATGAGGAACATGCCGAACTTCATGCCCGAATATTCGACATGATAGCCCACGATCTCGCTCTCCCCCTCGGGCAGATCGAAGGGCGCGCGCTTGGTGACCGCGGCCCCCGCGGTCAGGAACAGGACGAACGCCAGCGGTTGAAGGAAGACGCCCCAGACCCCATGCCTCGCCTGCCACGAAACCGCGGCCTGAAGATCCAACGTTCCGTAAATGAACAGTATCCCCGCCAGCGTCGACACCAGGCAGACTTCGTAGGCGATCATCTGGGCCGCGCCGCGCATCGCCCCCAGCAGGCCATAGTTGGAGCCCGTCGCGTAGCCGGCCATGAAAATTCCATGCACGCCCAACGCCAAAGCGGCCAGGACGAGAGGAAGGCCCTCGGACAAGGCGATCGGCTGGAGGTCCCAGGCGCGCCCCGCATACTGAATCACTCCCCCATAGGGCATCGCCGCCAAACAGAACATGGCGCTTCCAAGGGAAATCATCGGCGCCAGGGCGTGCAGGAACGGGTGGGCTCCGGCGGGCACGAAATCCTCCTTGGTCAGCATCTTGATCGCGTCGGCGATCGGGTGGAACAGACCCAGGACGTTGATGCCCAATATCGCCGCGCGATTGGCGCCGATGCGGTCCTGCATGACAGCGCTTTGCTTGCGCTCAACCCAACCGAGAAATCCTGCGATGCTCAGGCCGACTCCGATCGTGGCGAAAAGAATCTTTGCGACGACAAACAGAACGTTCTCCACGGCCATCGCCTCGCTCATGCCAGCACCGCCTTCGGCCGCGTCTCGAGGGCCTTGAGCAGAAGGGTGAAAATCGCCCAATCCGGCCGCGACTCTCCGATCGGCTCCAAGGCTTTGCGATACGCTTGAACCTTCCCCTCGAAATTAGTGAAGTGCCCCTCCTCCTCGACGTAAGCCGTCGCGGGAAGGCGATACGTGTAATGATCGCCCAGCGGCCCCTTGTTGGGGCCCTGAAGGACCGTCGCCTCCGCCTTGGACAGCAACGAAGGCGCCTTGTCTCCGTATATTCGGTAAAGGTCGCGTTCAATGACGTACAACGCCTTGATCCGGCCCGACTCCAGCATTGTCTCCAGCTCGCTGAAACTTCCGCTCCTCAACCCCAAGGCCTCGGCTCCCCGCAGGTTTGCCGTCTTGATCTTTCTTCTCAAAAGGCTGTCGCCCTCTCCCACCTGATCGGGCTCGGGTGAAAAAAAGTGCTTTCCGACCTTGAGCGCGTCGACGAACAGGGCTTTATAGGCCGCCCAGTCCTCGTTGGACAGCATGCCCGAAGCGACCACCGCCAGGCCAGGCCCCGCGCTCTGAAGCCGCCCGGCCAACTCGGAGGCCATCGCCTCCCACGACATCTCCGTTTTTTGGGGCTTAAGGCTCAGGACCTTGCCCAACCTGTCGGCGTCAAGGTCCGCGATGCCGTAACGGCCCTCATCGCACATCCAGTAGCCGTTGACCTCGTGATTGTGGCGAGGCTTGAGGCGGGCGACGCGCTTGCCGTCGTTGTGCCATGTTCGCTGGGTGTTGGTGTGCACGGAGATGTTGCAGCCGCGCTCGCAGCCGGGACAAACGGAGTCGGTGTGATCGAGATACCACACTCGCACTTTATAGCGAAAATCGCGGTCCGTGAGGGCGCCGACCGGACAGATGTCGACGACGTTTCCCGAGTAGGCGTTGTCCAGGATCATGCCGGGAGCCAATTCGATTCTTTCGGCATGACCGCGCTGGAAGATTCCCAGCTCATGGGTCTGAGTGACGTTGTCGACGAAGCGCGTGCAGCGCGTGCACAGAATGCAGCGCTCCTGATCGAGCATGACGTGGGGGCCCGCCGCGATGCGCTTCTCCTTGTGCTGTTTGTCCTCGCGAACCTGGCTCTGATATCGTCCGATCTTCATGTAATAATCTTGAAGACCGCACTCGCCGGCCTGGTCGCACACGGGGCAGTCCAGGGGGTGGTTGACGAGGTGAAGCTCCAACGCGGAGGCTTGAGCCCGCTTGGCGGCGTCGGAATCGGACTTCACCTCCATGCCCGGACGCACGCTCGTGCGGCAGGACGCCTGGGGCTTGGGCGCGCCCGCGACCTCCACGAGGCACATGCGGCAGTTGCCGGGATTGCCCAGGGCCGGGTGGTAGCAATAGTGAGGGATCTCCACGCCCGCCTCTTTGGCGGCGTCGATGACCAATTGTCCCTCGGGAGCCTCCAGCTCCCTGCCGTTCAGTTTGAACTTAACCCTATGACCCATCGGTCGCCACTCTCTTGTTGAAGTCCTCGGGGAATTTGGAGATGTAGGCGCGCGTGACCATGCCCACGGTGTCTCCCAGGGCGCAAATCACCTTTCCGGTGATATTTTCCCCGATGCGCGCGAGATTGCGCACATCCTCTCCCTCCCCTTTGCCCTCCAGCATCCGCTCAAGAATCTCTTCGCTCCAAAAGGACCCCTCACGGCAGGGGGTGCATTGACCGCAGGACTCGTGAGCCAAAAACCTCTCGATATTATGCGCCACCTCGACCGCGTCCGCGGTTTCGTCAAGAACGATCATGCCGCCGGCTCCGAGAAACGTTCCCGCGGCGCGGATCGCGTCGAAGTCGAGCGCGATATCAAGATCTTTTTCGAGGAGCGGGGGCATTGAAGTCCCGCCCGGAATCACGCACTTGAGCTTGCGCCCCCCCCTGACGCCGCCGGCCAAGGTCAGGACGTCGCGAAGCTTGCTGCCCATGGGCACCTCGTAGATCCCGGGCTGTTCCACATGGCCGGAAACGGAAAAAACGACGGTGCCGCCGTTCTTGGGCGAGCCGATTTTCGCGAACCACTCGCCGCCCTTGACCATGATCGAGGGCAGCATGGACAAGGTTTCAACGTTATTGACCACGGTCGGCCGGCCCATGAGACCCGAGACCGTGGGAAACGGCGGCGGCTGGCGCGGCCAGGCCTTCTTGCCTTCCATGGTCTCGAGCAGCGCGGTGTCGAGGCCGGAGATATAGGCGCCGGCCCCGCGCATCAGCGCGATCGACGCGTGCGCGGTAAAACCCGCCGCGTCCGCCTGGGCGATCGCCCGCGCCAGCACGTCGTATTGGTTTTGATACTCGCCGCGAATGAAAATGAACGTCTCCTTCGCCCCGATGGCGTGGGCCGCGATCAACACGCCCTCGAGAAGCTGATGCGGCGCGCGGGTGATGAGCACGCGGTCTTTAAAGCAGCCCGGTTCCGATTCATCGGCGTTGGCGACGACATAACGCGGACCGGGAACCTTGTCCTCCCCCGGCACCGTCTGCCACTTTCCCCCGGTCGGAAAACCCGCTCCCCCCAGGCCGCGCAGATTGGATTTCACGACTTCGGCGACGACTTCGGCCCGGCTCATGCCCAGGGCTTTGCTCAGGCCCGCGTATCCGCCTAGACGGCGGTACACGTCGATCTCATGGAGCTCGGGCTCGGTGTCGAAATGCTCGGTCAGGATTCTCGTCATTTCAAATCCCTCGCCAACTCCTCGATGAGCGCCTGCGTCGCGCGCCCTTGCAACCGGTCGTTGACCTGAAGCGCCGGTCCCTGCTCGCAGGCTCCCAGGCATTCCATGGTCTCCCAAGAAAATGTTCCATCGCTGGTGGCCGTTTTTTCGGGAACGCCCAGGGTCTTGCTCAGACACGCCTCCATGCGGCTTGACCCCGCAAGAGAACAGGACAATCCGTGGCAAAGACCCACGCGGTGCTTGCCGGTCTTCCATTGAGTGAACGTCGGAAAGAAAGTCGCGACTCCCCAGACATGGTTCAAGGGCAAATCGAAGAGTTCCGCCACGTAGGCCGCGGCCGGCTCAGACACCTGGCGCTGCCAGGCCTGCACGCACCGCAGCGCTTCGATGAGCCCCATGTTCTTGTACGGGTATTTCGTGGTCCAGGACAGAAGCTCCTTTTCCTGCTCCGGCGTGAACGGAGAGCGGACGGGCGCCTTGGTCTTCATCGATCCAACTCTCCGGCGATCATGTTCACCGAGCCGAAGGTCGGGATCACGTCGGCGATTTGCGCGCCCTTGAGCATCTTCGGCAAAGCGCTCACGGTGAACAGGCACGGCGGGCGACAGCGGACTCGGTAGGGACCGTCCCCCCCGTCGCTGACGACATGAAATCCAAGCTCTCCGTTGCCGCCCTCGACGGCAAAATAGGTTTGGGAGGGAGGGATCTTCACGCCCCAGGACCACATAATCAACTCGAAGTGGTTCATGAGGCCTTCGATGTTGGAG
>ERZ1292633.584-Hain-H41-02um-R1-584-length-41975-cov-49_pt1 | contig 41975 bp, 31 predicted proteins | sample MGYA00564406_ERZ1292633 | MGnify/ENA primary metagenome ERZ1292633 (study PRJEB36523, sample SAMEA6512639) | groundwater metagenome | collected 2019-01-08 | study: AquaDiva: Metagenomics assemblies of 32 groundwater samples | reverse complement strand
CTAGTAATTTTAGTTCTTCTTCGTTAAGTTTGATAAATTGATGAGGATAGGGCATAGGTAGTATACAAGGGTATCAAGGGATTAGGAAATTAGTAACCCATTACTCCCTCTTAATAAAGGGGGCTGGGGGTTGTTTTCAATCCATCCCCCAATTGCCCTCAAAACATTTGCTCCCGTATCCGCCATATAGAACACGAAAGAAAGAATATAAAATTACCCAACTATCAGAATATTGGAAAGATACAACAATTTATAATACCCAAATGGTTTTACCCAATGGGTGAAGAAGAACACGAATCACATTCACCCCGTTAGAAGCGGTCAATGCCGATAAATGTAGCCGCAACCTTTAGGTTGCGTCCTTAGTCCACGCAGGATAAATCCTGCGGCTACATCTCGCCTCTAACGGGGCAAGTGGAACGAATGTCACCCCGAAAGCATTCGGGGTGTAATTCGTCTTTATTCGTCCTATTCGTGTTAAGTCCTTCTGGAATTTTATGTTTAATATGACGGATTCCCATTCAATTATGTCCGGTTAGGACTCAAACTCTTGACGCGGCAGACCCGATACCTGGTCATAAGATTTTTTTACCTGTCTGCCGTCCCAGTGGGACAGGCAGGCCGGTCTGTTTTATCTCTTCAGCCATAATCGGGTCGTTCTTGAAGTCCCGGGGCCTGAAAGGCATCGGCTCTAAACGAACATCTATTCTCCGTCTTAATGGGACTATCTTTTGGCGGTCTCTAAACCGGTCTCCGGTAAAGTCAGGCGAGACCAGGGCAATGTCTATATCGCTCCACTCGTGCGCCGTGCCTTTGGCATACGAGCCGAAAAGAAATGCCCCGGTTATCTTATAACCGTTTTTCTCCAATGCCCTGATGTATTCCCGGACCAGGGTTAGGACCGAATCTGGTTTAACAACCATTTTTTCATCCCCTCAATCTCAGACAGGTATTTTTTGGTATAGGCGCTGGTGCATCGTTTCCAGAAGGTAAATTTATCACCGGGATATCTGGCTTCTATATTAAAATCGGTTATCGTCTCAAGTATTTTCTTTTGTCCGGCCGTTAATTTAAGAGATGCTTTCTCTGCCAGTAAATTAAGGCTATGGGTAAAAGGCGGAACATCTCCGCATTTATCTACATACATGGCTTTGAGTATTTTCTCTATAGTCAGATGCCCGAAGAATAAGGCATAATGATAGTCCCCCTTCTCAAATAAGTGTTGGGCCACGGGCCAATCATTGGCCGAGGATTTCAACCAATATTTAATCGCCTGACTGCGAGCGTTCTCGTTCAGGCAGGCCTTTTTCTTATTCATATTTACCCAAGAGAAACCTCCACCTGTGTTATATATATTTCGTCATGGAAACGTTGTTTGACCTCGGCCGGTGAAGATGTCTCAAAGAAGAGTTCAATTGCCTCACGAATATTCTGACGCGATTCTTCAATGGTATTACCCTGGCTGGCGATATCCAGTTCGCTATCGCGGTCTCTGCGGAGTTCGGGACACAGGGCCACGAAGCCATCGCCTTCTCTCTCTATCACGGCCGTAAGTTGTTTCAACATAAGATTAATCCCCTTTCTTTATTTTATCTTACCTGATTCTCAGTGCAAAGTCAAGAGAAAACCATATTTTACCATAAGTATGAATTCCATTATCCGGGGACAGAGCTACCTGCCCGTCCGGTCAGGCGGGCTGCCTCCCGTAGGGACATACGAGTTTAATAGTATAGGAAATTCCTTTTTACAACGGCCCGTACGGGCGTTCAATCCTGTTGTCCCTCACGGGATGCGTTGCTACTGTCGCCTTTTATTTGAGCCCCAATTGCTTCATCTTCTTATATAAACTGACCCGGTTAAGGCCGAGTTGCCCGGCCGCCCGCGAGATATGGCCGTTGTGTTTTTCCAGCGCCCTGGTTATGACATCCTTTTCAAAGGCCAGTTTTAATTCCCTGAAGGTTGAACCATTCCCGCTAACCGGAAGGCCGGCGGCCGGACGCGGCTGGCGAACCGTCTCGGAAAGCATCTCCCCGGTAATAACCCTTAAGTCGCCGTTAAAAATACAGATTCTCCTTATTTCGTTCTCTAATTCCAGGATATTGCCCGGCCAGGGGTAATTCAGGAGCATCTTCAGGGCGGACGGCGATATTTCCACCTCTTTTTCAGGCCCGGGTTTATGGTATTTGCCGACAAAATGCTTAATCAGAAACGGAATGTCTTCCCGGCGTTCTCTTAAGGAAGGCAGGGTCATCACAATAGCGCTGAGACGGTATAAAAGGTCTTCCCTGAAAAAACCCTGTTTGGCCAGTTGCTCCAGGTCCTGGCTGGTGGCAAAAAGGAAGCGGGTGTTAACCGGAACGGATTTTTTCGCGCCGGCCGGCCAGACCTGTTTTGACTCCAGCACGTTGAGAAGTTTCTGCTGGAGTTTCGGCGGCAGGCAGCCGATTTCGTCCATAAGAAACGTCCCGTCCGAGGCCAGTTCTATATAGCCCTTTTTGTCCTCGTCCGCCCCCCTGACGGAATCTTTTGCATAGCCGAACAACTCTTTCTCCAGAAACGCTTCCGGCATTCCGCCGCAATTAATGGCCAGATAAATCTTATCAGCCCGGGCGCTACTCTGGCAGATGAAGCGTGAAATAAATCCCTTGCCCATACCGGTCCCGCCGTAAATTAAAACCGGCAAATCAGTCGGAGCAATTTTAGATATCTGCTGGAATACCTCCTGCATGGCCAGTGATTTTCCGACCACAATATCCTTATAAAGAGAACCGTTATAATACTTGTTGACCGTTTTAATCAGGAGGTCCGGAATAGATTGCGGCGATTTGTAAATCTGTTGTAATTGTTTGTATAGTTTATCAAATTCGCGAATCCTCTCGTAAAACCAACTGATATCCAGTTTGTTAAGGAGCGGCTTAATGCGCTCTTCAAGAACGGCTGATTTTTCGGTCTCGTTATTGAGCAAATAGCATTTACTTAAGAGAAGCGCTGTCTCGCAGATATGGTAATTGAGTTTTAATTGCCGGCTTATTTTCAGTATGGAGCGCAGATTGTGTATCGCATCCGGCAGGCGCCCCTCCAGTAAATCAATAATGGCCAGGTGGATTCTCGCCTCAGGCCCGCCGCGGGGCGATTTGACCTTGGCGCTTATCTTAATGGATTCAGCGAAAGAATGTCTCGCTTGATTATACTCTTTTATGGATATGAGGTATTCGCCCTTGATGTGATGGTAATCCAGAAGAAGATATTTATTCGTCAGGGACGGCAAAAAAGCATCCAGGGTGGCCATAATCTTTCCAGCTTTTCCAGGTTCGTCCATGCAGACATAACAATAAGCCAGACCGATAAGAAGATGTATGTATAGGACATCATTTGCCGGGAACTTTTTCTGATGCGCCTGATAATGATGTTCCGCCTTTTGGAACTGGAGCAACCCCTGCCTGTGGTTGCCGATAGTTACGAAGTTATATCCGAGTTTAACCAGGATGCTTATAACGTGCCTTGGGTGCTCATTAATATACTTACAGGCAACTAAATACGCCTTATAGTATGCGTCAAGGGCGCGGCTGTATTCCCATAATTCATTGTAAGCCATCCCCAGTTGCATATATAAGGAATAACTATCCCGGTATGAACAGGCGGTAATATCAAATTTCTTTAAGGCGGATTCCCCGTAATGTTTTACCTCACTATACTTGCCGTCATTTATTGCCGCCGTCATTAAGCCGATATAATCTGATATAGTTTCCATTAGAACCCTTCTTGCCTCGGTCCGGGCGCATAGCGCCGGTTGATGGTCCGATACGCTTCCCTTAACACTTCGTCAGGCAGTCCGGTGAAATTCAGGAATTCGTCATCGGCCTGGCAGGTCTCATTGGCCAGCCGCCTCAGGTGGTCAACCTCATTCTTGATGATACCGTTCTTTAAGCCCAGTTCATATATGTTTGTCCCGGGTATAGCCGAAAGATATTTGACCCGGGTAACATCGCCCATCTCTTTGGTGAACTCAAAGAGTTTATTAAGAGATTCCTTGCTCTCGCCGGGCAGGCCGACGATAAATAATCCGCCCACCCTGATGCCGGCCGCCCTGGTCATCTTTATGGCATCCCGGATTTCCTGCTCCGATGTGCCCTTGTTCGCCTCATCCAGTACCGCCTGGTCAATTGATTCAAACCCGTAGAGGATAATATCGCAGCCGGCGCGTTTCATTGCCGTAAGTATTTCCTCGTCCAGGTTCTGGACCCGGGTCATACAGGACCACTTGACCTTGAGCGGCTCTATGGCCGCGCAGAGTTCCAACGCCCGCTTCTTTTCAATCACCCAGGTCAGGTCCACGAAATAGATGTACTCGACATTATGGCGCTTCTTCAGTTCAGCCAGTTCTTCCTTTACCTTCTGCACGGATTTGTAAGCCAGTTGCGGGGTGGTCCGGAAACAGAATGAACAATCCCGGTAACAGCCCCGGCTGTGCGAGTAGAGAATCTCCTTTATATACGGGTCTCTTTTAACGGACGGCCAGAGCGTCAAATCCCAGAGCGGCAGTTTATCCAGATTCCTCATCTGCGGCCTGGGCGGAGTGAATACGAGATTTCCGGCGCTGTCCTTGAAACAAAGGCCTTGCACTCTTTTTAAATCATTTATTGAATCAAGCAGCTCCAATATGGTAATCTCGCCTTCGCCCAGCACGGCAATATCCGCCCTGGTATTTTTCATCACCACCTCAGGCGCAGAAGTAACCAGCGCCCCGCCCAGGATTATAGGCATATCAGGCCTTTGCTTTTTTAACCGCGCGGTCAGTTCTTCTATAAACAGGAAACTGTCCTCATAAGTGGCAATGCCGACAATGTCAGATGAATCCAGCACCTCTTGGGCGGCCTGTTTGGCAGGCTGGTTATAAAACCTGGCATCAATAATCCGCACAGGGTAGCCGGCGTTTTTCAGGACGGTGGAGATATAGGAAACGCCTTCAAACGGCTGGCGCAGGACAAACTCCCAGCCCGGCGGCACGGTGAATACCGATGGCGGAACAACTATTGATATCCGGGGTTTACCTGCCCCGTTAGAGATGTTCTTACGATCGTGTATGCTCATGTTTTTTGGTTACTAATATTTCCTATAATGTCTCACTGCGCCATAGCACTATTATTATTCTCTAACGGGGTGAATCATCGTCTTTACTCCAGTAGCCGCTCTTGCGCAATTCATCTATCATCTGGGGCGAGAGCGTAATCCTGGGCGGGGTGCGCCGCTCGGCCCTGATTCTCTTTAAGATACCCATCAGTTCCTGGATCATCTCATAAACCTTGTCGGGATTTTTGGAAGCCAGATTAACCTGTTCCTGCGGGTCTTTGTCCAGGTCGTATAATTCGTACAAAGCGCTTGATGCAATCAATTTCATATTACCTTTTTTGAATGCCTGTTTGGTTAAGGATGATTCAGCCATAACATAATCCCTGGATGTATTTTTGGGAAGAATATCTATACCTTGTGCATCTTTGTTAACCGGGATACCAATCTGTTTTAGGACGGACGGCATAATGTCGAGCAATTGGACATCAGTGTCAACTTGGCGATTACGAATTAATGTTTGTAAATTATTCCCCCTTATTAAAGGGGGATAAAGGGGGTTGTTATCCCCTCGTATGGGACAACCCCCCAACCCCCCTTTTTTAAGGGGGAGTATATCGGGCAATCGAATCATCAACGGCACCTTGAGTGTGCTGTTGTATAAATCCTCGCTGTTAAACCGGTCCCAACTGCCGTGGTCATAGAGCGACTCGCCGTGGTCGGCCGTAATAACAATAATAGTATTCTTGTCCAGGCCTGATTCCTTTATTTTATCCAAGAACAGGCCTAATTGCTTGTCCTGATAGGCAATCTCTCCATCGTATTGGGATACGACATAATCAATATCCGCTTTGGGCAAAGGGCCGGAGATGGTCTTGAGATATTCATACGATAATTTCTTGCCCTTAAATTGCCCCTGATAATCTCCGGGAGCGAACATTGTGTTATAGGGAGCTCCGATGCCTTCGGATACGGAGCGTCCCGTATCGGAGCATCGGGACGCAGGCGGGGAATACGGCAGATGCGTATCATAGGTATGGACATACAGGAAAAACGGCTTGCCCCTATTAGCGGGACTGCCTGCGGGCTTGTCCTTATTTGCCGACCCAAGCCAGTTCAATGCCTTGGGAAAGATATTATCCGATGTGCCGAGTATCTTATCTCCGGCGTCATCAGAATATACATCAAATCCCTGGTCCAGCCCATGTTCCTTTTTCATATCCAGCCCGCCGGTGAAGGCCGCGGTCTGGTAATCATAATTCTTTAGGATTTCAGGCAGGGTAACTTCAGCCGGGTCCAATTTAGCAGTCCGCTCCATCACGCCGTGCACGGACGGATAGCGCGAGGTCAGGATAGAACAGTGGCTGGGCAGGGTCCAGTGCGACTGGCTATAGGCATTTTTGAAGAGCAGGCATTCCTTGGCGAATTTATCAATATTGGGACTGGTGTTCTTGGGATAGCCGTAACAGCCCAGATGGTCAGCCCGCAAGGTCCCTAAAACAATGATAATAACATTGGGCTTGGGGCTTTCCTTCTGTTCCGCACCGGTAGAGCGAAAGGTTAATATGCCAAGCATCAGACACAACGTGGTAATTATTATTTTACGCACAATCTAATCCCTCCGTTTCGCCCCTACGGGACTTCTATACCAAGGAAGTCCTGTCAAGGACGCTACGGGATAAGAGCCAGTAATTCCCCCGCCTCGGCGGTGTCAAACTGGCTCTAATACTCTTTTATTATCCCGATATTCCGGCCTTTGTATTGGCGATAGTCAGACCCAGTGGATTTTATCCACTGGAACAGGAATTGCTCCAACTCATAGGCAATCCGTTTTTCCTTGTCAGCCAGATTGACCTTTTCCATCGGGTCGGTCTTGAGGTCGTATAATTCCTTTTTGTCACTCTCCAGTGTATAGATTAATTTATATCCAGCCAGATACGAGCGGTCCACGCCGTCCAGCGCGGTGAACGGCCCTTTTATTTCAAGCGGTATGCGAATGGAACGTTTGTATGTAACCAGCCGGTAATCGGTCTCGCTATAGGCAACAATGGGTTGCATTTTATCGCCCTTTATCAGCGGCGCCAAACTCACTCCATCAACCCGGTGTTTAATCGGAATGCCGAGCAAGTCCATTACGGTCGGCATAATGTCAAGTGTCCGGACCTGGTCTTCAATGACCTTACCGCTTTTTTCCCATGGCAGAAGGACAATCATCGGCACGTGGAGTTGCTCTTCATATAATGTAGGCCCGTGGTCTAAATAACCGTGCTCAAAGAACTCCTCGCCGTGGTCCGCAAAAAGGACGATGATGGTTTTTTCGCGCAGGCCCATCTTCTCAAACTCTTTCATAAAGCCGGCGAAACGCTCATCCGCATCGCGGATTTTCTCGTCATAGAGCGCGGTGTAGAATTGGGCGTCGCGCCCGGTCATATTGATATGGGGCGGCGGCTCGCCCTTGACGATATGCTCCAGGCCGTCCTCGCGGAACTTGCCCTGCTCGTCCTTGCCGCCCTTAAGCGCGCCGTTGTAATCCTTATCAAAGATTCTGGTATAGTTATCAGGCGGATCATATTGACCGTGCGAGTCATAGCCGTGCAGGAACATAAAGAATTTCCTGTCCTTATTCTTCCTAAGCCATTCAATATCAGGCGGAATGCTGTAGTCCATCCCGGCAAACCGCTTGTCGTCAAGATAGGTCTCAAACCCGCGCGAGTACCCGAATTTCCCGGACACGCCGGCATCGCCTGTGAACCCAACCAACATATAGCCGTGCTCCTTGAGAATCTCCGGCAATGTTTTAATATCTTTGCTAAGCACAGTCGGCTCAAAACTGCTCGCTCCGACAATGGTGTATTTATTCAGGACCTGATGCCTGGAAGGATAAAGACCCGTAAAGACCGCCATTGTAGCCGGCAGGGTCCAGGACGCCGGGCTGATTGCCTGCTTGAACAGGATTCCCTGCTTGGCCAGTTTGTCAAGATTGGGCGTGGTTGGTTTCTGGTAGCCGTAGCAGGACATATTCCGCGCCCGCATCGCATCAAACGAAACCAACAGGATATTGTAGTCGCGTTTAGGCGGTGTTTTGACATCCTCTTTTAGAGTCACCCCTTTACTGCAGGATAAAAAAGCCGACAACAATAAGATGCACATTATTTTTAACAGACGTGTCATAGCAACTCCTTTCCTTACCAGCACATACTATAATTTATTTTGCAACCTGTAAAGAAAAACTCATCCGCGTAAACCGTTTAGCAACTCTTTTGCGCCTATTACAGCCAGTATAATAATGTAAGGGTCGTAAGGGTCGCGGTAACGGGGCATCCCGCCGAAGACCAGGGTTGTCAGAAGCAAATAACCAATCAATATCCAAAAGATAGTTATACCCTCATTCATCAACCCGGTTGAAATCTTCCTCAACCAGAAATAATACATAAATATGCAGAAAAACACCAGGGTTATTATAAAGGTTATATCCGGGAACGGATTATAATATCGGTGATAAGGCAATATCAGGCGATAGAGTTTGACCAGTTCCAGTTTGACAATCTGCCGGAAAGAAAGTGTTTTAAGATGCTCTTTAGTATAATTAAAATAGAAATCTGCCTGGGCGAGCGGGCCGGCCATATTTTTTCCTTCAATCAGTTGATGCATCTGTTTGATGGACGGATGGTAATACTCCTGAGGCACCTGATTACCCAAACGGCCTGAGTATCTTTTGAAATCCTCTAATTTTATATCGCTGATATAATCGCTGCCCGGCTCCCACATCGGCTCCGTATTATGCCAGAAGAAAGTATTGCCATAGGAAGCGCTGCCCGGCATAAATTTGCCGGTTATTTTATAATTCCGCACCACCCAGGGAATCAGAGGCAGAGAAAACGCCAGAAGAAATATTAATCCTGGAAAAAATCTCTTAACCGCAGAGACGCAAAGTAAATCAAATATTCTTCTTTGTGAACTTTGTGCCTTTGTGGTGAATCTGTATTTTCCTATAATAAGATAAATCGCCAGCAGAAACGGCAATCCCAGCGCGATGGAACGGGTCAGGGCGGCCAACCCGAATAACAAACCTGCAAGGACAAGAAGAAACCAGTAACTATAAGAATGAAACCACAGATACACACGGATAAACACGGATACGACCCCCTTAATCCCCCTTAACAAAGGGGGACTTTGGGGGTTGTTACTTTGTGCCCTTGGTGTCTTTGCAATAAATAACCTCTTAAGGGCTTTAAGGAAGACCCAGACCGCCACGACTAACAGGAATGTAAAAAGCGTCTCGGAGAGAAGCATTGCCGGCATCCTGATCGGCCTAAACGAAACAGCATAAATCAAACCGGCAATAAAAGCATACAAATTCTCCGGCTTGTCATGCTGAACACCGAAGGTGACGCCTCTCACTTGTTTCAGCATCCCGGTAGACCCTGAAATAAATTCAGGGTGACATTCTTCTTTGTGCCTTAGTGTCTTTGTGGCTAATATTTCTTGAGCAATCAGAACGGTCAGCGCCGCAGTCAGCGCGCCGAGGACGGACTGGATTACCTGCAGGGCGATAAAAGACACTCCGACCGCCTTGAAAATAGCCAGCATAAAATGCGGATACAGGGGCGGATGATATACGAAATCAGGATCCACTCCGGCCAGCCAGAATTCGTTGACTAATTGATAATAACTCCACTCGTCAATATGAACGGGTCTGTCCGAACTGAAGAATAAAAGATAGACAAGACGTATACCCAGAGCCAAGGCGAAAATTCCAATTAGATATTTCTTCATAAGTTAAGCCCTTACGAGCAATAAATATCTGCCACGAAGTCACCAAGACACGAAGAAAAAATCAGTATTTCTTCTTTGTGCCTTAGCGTCTTGGTGGCTATCTTTTAAATTCCATACAATCAATTATTATTTCTATCCTAATAAATTATTGACAAGATGTCTATTTTATTTATACTCTCCACACATATGGTATCCGACAAACTAAGAAAAAGAATCAGAAGCCAGTTTAGGACCAGAGCCGGAAGTTTTGAACGTTCGGCTGGCTGGGTCACCTCTAAGAAACTCCTCGGCCTGCACCGGGAACTCGTCCGGAACCATCGCAGTGAGCCCGCGGCTTTAGACCTCTGCTGCGGCACGGGATTGGTCGGCGCCCACATAAAAAGCAAAGTCAGAAATATCGTCGGGCTTGACCTTTCACCGTCAATGCTCGCCCGGGCCAAACGCCGGTTAACCCGTGTCATCAGGGGCAACGCCGAGAAACTCCTCTTCCCCGATAAGACCTTTGACCTGGTCATCTGCCGCCAATCACTCCATTTCCTTGACTCCAAGAAATTAGCCCGGGAGATAAAGAGGGTTCTCAAACCCGGCGGACAGGTTATTATCAGCCAAACCGTACCGTTTAACAAACAGGATAGCGCTTATCTTTACAGGATTCATATCACCAAACAACCGCTTCTGAAAAACTTTGTTACCCAGGAAGATATGGTTAGTTTGCTACGAAACATCGGTTGTAAGCAGATTAAGAAAAAGGCCGTTCTTATCAGGGAATCAATCACGGACTGGCTGAAACGCTCGCCGGAATTATCCTTGACAACCAGGAAAAAGATATTACAATTATATCGTCAGGCGCCGGCTGATTACCGGAAAATCCACCGCCTGAAAATCCATAACGACCGGATTACTGAATACTGGAAATGGGTCGTGGTCAGCGGAACCAAAAAAACCGGATAACCACAGATTTCACCGATTACACTGATTAAATCTGCGGAATCTGTGGTTGCCTTTTTATATTTTCCTAATATTATGAAAAAATCTGTTATTTGGGTATCGGTGTTATTATCGGTTCTCTCAATAAACATCTGTTTCACATCCGGTAAGGATAAAACCGCGCCGGAGACGGCTAAACCAAATGTGATCATCATCTCAATGGACTCCCTCCGTTTTGACCATCTGGGCTGTTACGGCTACAAAAAGCCCACCACTCCAAATATTGATAAATTCGCCGATGAAGCGCTGATATTTAATAATGCCATAGCCCAGGCATCCTGGACACTGCCCAGCAACACCTCTCTTTTTACCGGCCAGTATTCGCCATCGCACGGACTGCTCCATTCGGTGGCAAAATTGTCGCCTGATGCAACCACTCTGGCCGAGGTATTCCAAACCTATGGTTATAAGACCGCGGCTTTTACCGGCGGATTTCATATCTCATCCCTCTACGGCGTTGACCAGGGATTTGACACCTATTTTGACAAGACAGAACACGGCCACCTGGAGGACGTCCGGCCGCTGGCGCTGGACTGGCTGAAGGAAACATCCCAAACCGGCAAAAACTTCTTTCTTTTCTTACAGGCCTATGACTGCCACAGCCCGCATAAGGTGCCCAAGGAATATGAGCATCTCTATGACCCTGATTATAAAGGGGTGATGGATAATTTTATTATGGACCACTCCTTGGGCGATATGATAAACGGGTTGACGCTCACGACAGAAGAGGGGAAAGTGATTCAACTCACTGAAAGAGACATCAACCACATTGTCGCGCATTATGACGGGGCTATTACCTATGCGGACAAGCAATTGGGCGCTTTTTTCGCCGAGTTAGAAAAGATGGGCATACCCGGGAATACCATTATTATTTTCATGTCCGACCACGGCGAGGCGCATTCGGAGCGCGGGTATATTATCAAACGTAAGCACGGCGAACTCTATGAAGAAGGCATTAGGGTCCCACTGATTGTCCGTCTGCCTGCGCATCTCAAATCTCGTATCACTAAACCCGTATCCAAAATTGACATCCAAGTTCAGTTAATAGACCTTATGCCCACGGTCCTTGATTATTCGGGTATTCCGGCGCCGCGTTCCTGCCAGGGCAAAAGCATCAGACCGACCATTGAAGGCAATGCGCCGGCTAACTTCAATGAATTCGTCTTCTCCTCAGGCGCAACCAATATTACCAGACCGCCGGAAAGGCCAAACAGTCCGATAACGCCGTCTTTAAACGCCCAGTCCAGGCCCGGCCGGACCGTCCGAACCCCGACCTGGCAGGCCTGCGTCCGCTCTTTGGAATGGAAATTACTTAAGTTCAATGATAACGGGGAAACATATTATGAACTCTATAACCTCAAGACAGACCAAGGTGAAAAGAACAACCTGGCCGCCGCCAAACCGGATATTGTTGAATCCCTGAAACAGCGAATAGAGTCCTGGGAAAAAGAGATACTGGCTGTCCAACTCACCGCCCGGATGGACCCGAGTTTATATAAAGAGATGCGGGAACGGATGCGTAAATTCGGTTACTGGTGGCTGGAGGAGGACCGGGAATCAGAAAAACCACCGCCACCTGCCCCGCCGCCTGTGCCACCTCCGCCGCCGGCTCCACCTACTCCATCACCTAATCTGCCGCCCACTCCACCGTCGCCGCCTCCGCCACCGGCTCCACCTACTCCATCACCTAATCTGCCGCCACCACCACCACAAAAACAATCAACTTCATTAGAGGATATTATTCTTACTTCAATCACACCGGATAGCGGTTCCGGCTACATCATTCCTCTGGTGGCCCAGCAAAAGGGTTATTTCGCCGAAGCCGGACTAAATCTAATCATCCGCCAGAAGGATAAAAAAGAACCCACGGAAAAAGGCGACCTGCACCTTTACGGCCCATTTCCTCTTTATCGCCAATACAGTACCTACCCCGAGTCCCTTCAAGGGTCTAAGATATTCAATATCAATGCCCAGGATAAATCCAGGTGGAACGAGGCGATTCTGGTCAGAAAGAACTCAAATATCAAATCCCTTAACCAATTGGAAAAAGGGCAGACCATCGCTGTTGTCCACGGACATTTGGCCCGCATCCCAATGATGAAACTCCTCATTAAAAAGAACGGCCTGAATTCGGAAGATTTCCAGTTTATTCATTTTTACTCGGTCGGCGAGCCGGGCGGAATAGATGTAGCCGAGACGCTTTCGCGAACCTATACCATTACCTCAAAGACCGATATCGCCTATGCACTGGAGCCGTTTTTGAGCATCCTCTTGGCCGGCGGTGAATGGAAAGTCCTGATGGATGAGCCGTTCTTTTCTAATAACGTCCTTGACCCCTGGCCCCTGAGTATGACGATGTTTTCCAGGGAATTCCTTGAGAAAAGGCCGGCCCTGGCCCAAAAGGTCATTGCGGTCTATAACAAGGCCATCTCATTTATCAGGGAGCACCCGGACGAGGCGCAATCCATCTTCTCAAAATATGTAGAAAAACAATATAGCGTTAAAGGAATAAAAATACGGCTGGTTAATTACCTTAAATCAGACGAGATAAACCGGGAAATCATCCAGAAGCAGAGCGACTGGTATGCCGAACAGAAGATAATTCCAGGCAAGATAGATGCGTCAGAATTAATATATTCGCCCCATTAGAAAAATCTATGACTGGCAATAAAACCTGCGCCATTGCGTTAATTTTAGCCCTCTTTTTACTCCATCTGGCCTGTAACAAGGTAACTGCCCCGGCGCCGGAAAACGTCAGTCCAAAAGCCGTGCAAACCAATGAGCCGGAACGGCCCGCCCAACCTGATAACACAGACCGTTCGGGCGGTCCGGTCCGCATCGGTTATTTCCACGGCGGCCGAATCCATCTTCTTTACCGGGCTTATATCAATAACTACTTTGATAATGAAAAAGTTGAGGTAAAATTTCTCAGCAAAGGCCTGCCTCCGGCCGAAGATAAACTGTTTGAGGTGCCCAAATCACACCCTGAGATGGACAAGAAAATCAGGGACATCTTTTATTTCGGCCGTGTAACCGGACTTGAGATCGTAAAAGAAATAGAAAAAGGAAATTTAGATGGCGGGACTATCGGCGAATCGTCTTTCCTGGCATCAATTGCCCGGGGCGCGCCGATTATTGCGGTCGCTATGCTCGGACACGATTCTAAGGAAAAACCCGGCAAGGGAATCGTCCTACGCAAGGGACTGAAAATAAACAGCCCCGAAGACCTGAAAGACAAGACCTTCACCTACCGGCTCTCCGGGCCGGGCGACGGAATCTTCCTGCGGGAATTCATCCTGAGCCAGGGCATCAAATTAGACCAGGTCAAAATAATTGACGATATGATTGATTATAAACAGGCCGAAACCCTTAAATCCGGCCAGGTGGACGGCGGATTTTATCATTTCCACTGGGCCAAGAAATTCATTGAAGACGATATCGGTTATCTCTACCGCCCGATGGACTGGCTCAATCCTGAAATCTCGCATGCCGTGCTTGTTTTCCATAAGGACTATCTGGCAAAGCACCAGGAAGAAGTTCAGAAGATTGTCAATGGCTATGTCAAAAGAATCAAGTATGAAAAAGACCTGCCTGAAGAAGAACTGAAAAACCCCAGGGAGTTCGGACTGCAGATGGTTAACGAAGATATGGAGGAAATGACTATCCCGGCCTATGACCTGCCGCCCAAGATGCGGCTTGACCTGTTGGAGCAGATGCAAGACCTCTTATTGAAATACGGCAAGGCGTCCAAAAAGGTCCGTATTACTGACTTTATTGACGATAGTTTTGTGGACCGGGCAATGGAATCAATGACTGGCAAATAAGCCGATTACCCGTCCTGAAGGCCGTTTTACCACCTCGGAAGTGGTTTTTAGCACCTCAGAGGTGGTTTTTACCTGCCCGGAGGTGGTTTTTACCCCTTAGGTAAGGGGATATTACCCCCTCGGAAGGGGTTTTTACCCCTTAGGTAAGGGGATATTGCCCCCTCAGAAGGGGATATTGCCCCTTAGGTAAGGGGATATTGCCCCCTCAGAAGGGGTTATTGCCCCCCCGGAGGTGGTTTTAACCTGCCCGGAGGTGGTTTTTAACCCCTCCATCCCTCTGGGATTACGGGATAAGATACTCTAACTCACTCCGTTCGTAAGAGTATCTAACCCCTCTTTGCACCGGTTGGACGACCGGTACGGGCCTAAAAACACTGTAATTCTTGACCGTCCGAGCCGTAAACATATATATAATGTATTATGCGTAGAAAAACCGTTTTTATTATTAGCGCCGCTCTATACCTGCTCTTTTCAGTAAGCCCTTTTACGGTTACCGAAGAAAAGCCATCCGGCCCGGCTTTTGACGGGGATAGGCAACCAGGTAAAGAAAAACCTTATAATGTTTTATTGATAGTGCTGGATTCCTGCCGGGCCGACCATCTGGGATATAATGGTTATCAGCGAAACACATCGCCTAATATTGACAAATTAGCCAAAGAGAGCATCGTCTTTGACCAGGCCATTGCCCAAGGGAATTATACCCTGCCTTCATTCGGCTCATTTCTAACCTCAAAATATCCCCCAAGTTTACCGACCTCTAATGACAGAGCCACGTTAAAATATCAGATAAACGAAACGGTTATAACCCTGCCGCAAGCGCTTAAAATATACGGCTACCGCACCGCGGCCTTCCCGACCGGTCCTTATATGGCGCCCACTTTTGGATTTAGCCAGGGGTTTGATATATACACCAACTTTCCTTTTGATGTTTACAAAACGCAACAAATAGTCAAAACAGAAAACCTGAGGTTTTCAATGAAGGAATACTTCCCAACAGTTCTGGAATACCTTGATGCCCACAAGAATGATAAATTCTTTATGCTGGTTCACAGCAACGATATGCATATGCCTTATGATTATCCGCCGGAATACTGTAATATTTTTGCCGGTGATTATCAAGGCGCCCTCAGTAAAATACCCATTGATGGCGGTTTAACTAATGCGATGAAAAAAGGAGGCATCATAGAGGTGGACAAATTGCGCAAGAATTTCCCTGATTTGCCGTTGGATTTTATCCCGCCGGACACAAAAGAGATTCAATTAACCAAAACAGACGTGGATTATGCCGTGGCCCGTTATGATGCCGGGATATTTTACGCTGATTTATGCGTCGGTAAGATTGTGAATAAACTGGAAGAATTTGGTCTTATGCAAAAAACAATACTAATTATCATTGCCGACCACGGACGAACAATCTATGAAACACACGGCGGTAAAACCAATAGAGGGGGCTGGGGAGGAGAAACACTATATGTTACTCATACGCTTTATGATGAACTTGTAAAGGTCCCCCTGATTATCAAACATCCGAAAATAAATGGCAGACGGATATCGCATCAGGTGCAATTAGTCGACCTAATGCCGACGGTGTTGGGTTTTGCAGGCATAAAACCGCCGGCCGAGACGCAAGGAATAAATTTGGAGCCGCTGATTTCTGGTAATAATACGGTTGATTTACCGGAACGGTACGCTTATGCCGAAGCCGGCCAAACCGAACGATGCATCAGGACATCGGAATGGAAATTAATCCTAAAAGACAACGAATATGAGATGTATAATCTAAGGGATGACCCGGGCGAAACCAAGAACCTCTGGGATGAAAATAACCCGCCGGCTAAGGACTTAAAGGCAAAATTAGAGGAATATTCTAAGAGTAATACCCAACCATCTGGCAAAAAGTAATTTATCGTATGGAATTAAAAAGATGAGACATATCCAGAACCCAAAATACAGAATCATCATCGGGATTGTCTCTGTCATTTTTATTTTGCCCCTGGGGATGATAATAAGCGGTGGCAGTGCGGCCGGTAAAATATCCGATGCGGGCATTGCTAAACAATACAATGTTTTATTAGTTGTGCTGGACGCCTGCCGGCCGGACCATCTGGGTTGCTACGGATACCAGAAACCCACCTCGCCGAACATAGACAAACTCGCCTCTGAATCCGTCCTTTTCGAACAGGCATATGCCCAAGGCATCCAGACCCTGCCCTCTTTCGGCTCGTTCCTGACCGGTAAATATCCGTCCGAACTGAATCTCTACTGGACCAACCCGCCCCACCGGATTCTGCACCCCGAGGAACTTACCCTAACAGAGATTTTGAGAATACATAATTACCGGACTGCGGCATTCCCGACCGGGCCGCATCTTTTACCGCTCTTTGGACTGTCACAGGGATTCCAGATATACAGCAACACCCCTGACTTCGGTCTCACCCAGATGGAGGGTGTGGATTTCCTGCATCAGCGGGTGATGATGCGCCGGACGCCTTTCTCCACTCCCGAAGGCAAACGCGAGGTCTGGTCGTTTCAGGACACCCTGCAGCCGGTCATTAAGTATCTGAGGGTGACGAGCATCAAGCAGAACACCCCTTTTTTCCTCCTGGTGCACTCCAACGATACCCATCCGCCTTATGACAATCCGATGGAATTCGCCCATAAGTTTGACCAGGATTATGACGGCATATTCTGCAAGGAATTCCGCCTGACCCTGAATGTGCTTAATAATATTCAGGGCGACAAACTTTCTCTCAAAGGATTGGGTTATGGCTGGGACTATGTCCGCGGCCAGCCCTATCCGCCGGATACAGAATTAACCCTATCCGAAAGAGACCTGAACCATATCCGGGCCCACTATGACGGCGCCATTGCCTATGCAGACCACGGAGTGGGTAAAATACTTGAGACGCTTTCCCAGACCGGATTTGACCGGGATACTATTGTTATATTGCTGGCCGACCACGGCGAGACCATCGGCGAGCGGGAACTATTCGACCGCTCGTTCGGCAAACCGCTGCCGCTCTATAATGAGGTCATCAGAGTTCCCCTGATTATCCGGCTCCCACCGGCCCTCAAATCCCAAATCCCGAATCCCGTATCCCGTATTGACACCCCGGTCCAATTGATTGACCTGATGCCGACCCTCCTGGATCTGACCGGAATCAAGACGCCGAACGACCTGGACGGCATCTCGCTTAAATCTGCCATTACCGGTGATAAATACCCTGTATCGGAACGACCGGTTATAACCGAGGCAACGCCTGATGAACTGGCATTCCGGGCCGGTGACTGGAAATTAATTTATCGCACCAACGGCCTTGCGGAATTATATAATCTCAAAAACGACCCGGGCGAGAAGACAAATCTGGTTAATCGTCCCGAAGCGCAATCAACTTATAAAGAGATACTGGACAATATGCGCAGATGGCAAAATAAGCAACTATCAAGGCGCGGCGCCTGGGCCAAGGAGTCCGACGAAGACCTCTGGAGAAAAATATATCCCAGGTAAAATTACACTTTAGCCGGATGAGGTCTTATCGTTTTTTATCTCCCGGACAAATACACTGCCGATTAATGATGAGAATATCAACTGCACGCCAAACAGGTTTAATAACAGCGCAATTACGGCCCTTCGCGTATCAAAATATGGCTGGAATCCGTTGTCTATCCAGATAAATGCCGCCTTGATAGTTATAATTATACCCACTGTCAGGATTATTAATCCGAGTAAAAATAATCCCCTGAAAAACAGCGGTTTGAATATAGCCAAAGCCAATCCCGGTTTTTTATACCGGTGCTTAACCGCATAGAGGTCTAATATAACACCCTGAATAATGACCTGCGAGCCGACCAGAATAGCCATTACGCTAAAAATAAATGTGTGAGTATCAAGTGTTATATTCTTGGAAAGATAAAAAGGACCTGCCCAAGTCAAAAGTAAAATGATAAAACCAATCAGGCATAAAAAGATACCGGGTAAGATAAAAGTCATCAAAGGATTATATACCACAAGCAGTGAGAATATAAGTTTAAGTATCTTCAGCCCGTCTTTGAATGGATTGATTTTGGATTCGCCCAGACGCCGGTTATATCTTATTGGAAGCTCCGTCATATTGAATCCCATTACCGTGGACTTGACTACGATTTCCGTCTCTATCGAGAAATCGGAGGTTTCTACGTCCAGTTTTTCTATAACCGAACGCCTTATGCCATACAGCCCGGACAACGGGTCATGTCCGGTAAAACCAGAAAATACTTTTATGACCGCTGATATCATCTTATTACCTATCAGGTTAAGTATCGGAATATTCTTCCATTCGCGGGCTGTAAAAACAACATCGTTATCATCAAGCCGTGTTATAATATGTAGAACTTCCTCTACCGGATAGGTGCCGTCCGCATCTATAAAGATAATTTTCTCGCCGCGCGAATTGGCGATGCCGGTTTGTATTGCCTTTCCTTTTCCCATGTTCTTTTGATGGGAGATAAGTTTGCATGAATATCCTCTGGCGATTTCAGCGGTTTTATCGGACGAGCCGTCGTCTATGATAATAACTTCCGTACCGTCTGCCAGTGAATCATCAGGAGATATTTCCCGGGTATTTAATGTCTTGCGCAACTGTTCCAAAACTACAGGTAACCCTTTTTCTTCATTATATGCCGGTATGATAATAGATGCTTGTGGAATCGCACTCATAATAAATGAAATTATACAAACATATTAAACAAGGTCAAGCAGAAACTCCAGAAATTGTATTGACCCCGTTAGAAATATTTGGTTTATTAATAGACAAAATATCTTTACCGGGATACCTTGTATAATCCAAGTATTTATCTCTGTCAGAACGGTCGTCCCTTTAGGACGACCTATTTCTAACGGGGTTGACATCCGGGTTACGATTTATTATTATAAACAAATATAAGGAGATGTAAAATCAGTGGGAGCAGATATCAGTTTCAAACAACTTGAGGCGTTCAGCACGGTAGTGGAACACCGGTCATTTTCCATTGCCGCTGATAAACTCGGGCTGAGACAGCCGACTGTCAGCGCACATATCACACATCTGGAAAAACAACTCAATACTAAACTCCTGGATAGGACTAAAAATCAGCCGACTGGACAGGGCCGGATATTTTATAAACACGCCTCGTTTATAGCGAATCGCGTCAAGCAGATGTTAAGCGAGGTCAGGTTAAGCAACAATAATGAGATAACTATCGGCGCATCTAATCTGCCGGGGACTTATCTTCTGCCTGAATTACTTAATGCCTTCAGAAATAAATACCCGGACGTTAAACTCCACCTCAAATTATCCGGGTCTGATGAAATAATCAAAGGCGTCTCTGAAGGCAAACTTGAGATTGGCGTGGTCGGAATCATAGCAACCCCATCCCGCAATTTGGCGATAAAATACTTATCCGCTGACAATCTGGTCCTGGCTGTTCCACAAAAACACCGCTGGTCAAAACGGAATTCGGTTACGGCACAAGAATTAAAACAAGAGCCGTTCCTGTTACGGGAAAAAGGTTCAGCATCAAGAAAACTGTTTATGGAAAGATTATCCTCAAAAGGGCTTGGGCTAAATGACTTAAACATCGTGGCTGAATTATCCAGTAACGACGACATCAAGGAAGCAGTTAAAAGAAAATTGGGCGTGGCCATCCTGCCTTCGCTGGCCATTAGAAACGAGATAAAAAGCCATTCCCTAAAAGCCCTGAGAATAACCGGCATTTCGCTCAGCATTAGAATGTACTTAATACATAGAAAAAACCGGCCATTATCGTCAGCTGCCCGTAATTTATTGAGCTGGATTAAGAATTAAGATTTCCGCAAATTCCGCACAAATTTATTGACATTATATATATATAATCTATAGTCATCATAGATAGTATCTATATGAAAAAGTTACTCCAAATTAGTATTGTGGTTCCGCCGTCTATCCAGATTCCCACCCCGGGCCGGGAGTTCCTCCTGCGCACGCCGATTGAGGGCGTTTCCTATATCGCCACCACCATCAAAAATTCCGGCTACCCGGTTCGGATTGTTGACTGCCGGGGAACCAACTGGTCTGTTCCGGATGTGGCTGATAAACTTAAATCCAGCGATGTGATTGCGCTTGCCACCTATGTTGATTCATTCCCCTTTACCATAGAATTGACCGACATGCTGAAGCAAAATAATACGGCTACTCCTGTAATAATAGGCGGACCGCTGGTCAGTTCTATGCCGAATATCCTGATGGAAAACCTCAAGGCGGATTACGCGGTTATCGGCGAAGGCGAGATGACCGTCTTGGAATTACTGGATGCAATAGTTAATAATAATTATGACCGTATTAAAAATATAGAAGGCATCGCATATAGAGATACGGATGGTAAGACCATATATACCCAGCGCCGCAAGGAGATGGAGGACCTGGACTGCCTGCCCAATGTGGATTTATCGCTCTGGCCCTCGGTCAAAGAGAAGAACCAGATTCCTGAAATCGGGTTCACCTCCAGCCGGGGCTGTCATCAGCACTGCCATTTCTGTTACAAACTCTACCGCCGGGTGCGATACCAATCGCCGGCCAGGTTCGGCGTCCATATCTCCGAATTGGTCAAGAAGCACGATATTAAATACGCCTATATCAACGACCTGACCTTTGTGGCCAACCGCGAGCGGGCCATCGGCTTATGCAATGAGTTAGCCAAGACCGGCATTAACTGGTCCTGTTCCACCAGGGTGGAGAATATGGATTTGGAACTCTTGAAGACGATGCGCCGCGCCGGCTGCACGGACATCTGGTATGGCATAGAATCAGTTGACCAGGAGGTGCTGGACGCCAACAACAAGCGCACGACCATTGAGCAGATTGAAACCGCCGTGAAACTGACCAATCAGGCCGGCATCAAGGTGATGGGTAATTTCATCGTCGGGCTTTTGGGCGAGACGGAAGAATCGCTGGATAAAATGATAAAATTCATAGAGCGCCGGGAGGTGATACCCTGCAGCATCAAATATCTCACGCCGTTTCCTGGTTCATATATTTACGACTACGCCCTGAAAAAGGGCCTGATAAAGAACGAGATTGATTACCTCCATCACCTGGCCCGCAAGAAGGTCAATGCCGAGGACGACGAGATAGTCAATTGCACTGATTTGCCGGACCAGGTCTTACGGGACGCCTTCAGGCGCATCCGCAAGATAACACTGGAACGCTCGGCTGAATTGAACCGGATTAGAGCCGGAAAGGATGTGGTCAGCTAATGTCCCACTGGGCCTAAGGAACGACCGGCTGGGCCCAGGAAATGACCGGCTGGGCCCGGGGAATGGCCCGCTGGGCTTGAGGAATGACTTCTTGGGCTTGAGGAATGACTTCCTGGGCTTGAGGAATGACTTCTTCGGACCAAGGAATGGCTCGCTGGGCCCAAGGAATGAGCCGCTGGGCCCAAGGAATGACCCGCAAGGCCCGGGGAATGACTCCCTGGGCCTGTAAAATGACTTAAAAAGCCAAAAAACTGGCAGAAAGAGGTTAAGAGGTAACCGTAACCAGACAACCGATATAACCACTAATGTAGCGGAGACCTTTAGGTCTCCATAACAGGATGTCCCAAAAGTGTCATTGCGAGAAGCGGAGCGACGCCCCTACGGGACTACTGTCCCAAGGAAGTCCCGCCAGGGACGAAGCAATCTCGCATTTCCCGCAGAAAATGGAGATTGCCACGCTCCCTTCGGTCGACCACAGGTCGCCCTGTGGGCGCTCGCAATGACAAAATGGGTCTTTTTAGACAGCCTGATAAGAAAGGAGAAAGTATGCGGAAATTGGTAACAGGGATAGCGTTAACTGGATTACTGCTGGCTATGGCATTGATGGCCCGGGCCGAGGATAAACCGGTAATCAACCTCAAGGCGGCCAAGTTTGAGGTCAGCGGCCAGATTCAGGTCCGGGCCTCGTTTGAGACCAATGACTTTGATACCAGACGCGGGGACGACAACGATTTGGTCAATTTCCGCCGGGTCCGGCTGGAATTCAAGGGCGACTTCAGCCCGGAGGTCGGGTTCTTTATCAGGCCGGAGTTTAAGGGCGCTAACACTCAGTTGCTGGACGCCTATTTGAAGTTCAATTATGCGCTCCTGCCCGCCATCTATGCCGGCTCTATAGTCACCGCTCCCTTTATGGAATCCAACCAGTCCAATAAAAACATATTAGAGACATTGGAACGGGCCCAGATTGTTAACCTACTGCGTTCGTTTGAGCCGGGTATTAAGGTTGAGGACAAACTCCTGGACAAGAAATTATATTATTGCGCCACCGTGACCAACGGCAACGGTAACTACAGCCAGACCAACGACAATGATAACTATTTTTCAGTGGCTCGGGTTAATTACAAGATATTAGACGAGAAGCCCGTGGGTGCGGAGAAACTCTCATTAAGCACCGGCGGCAGTTACGGCACTGCCCAGAACGGACAGGACCGGGCTAATACGCTCTTTGCCGTCAAGACCCGCGGACATCAGACCCTGGCCGGGGTAGAGATGCGATTAACCTACGGACAAGCCGCTCTGCAAACCGAATATATGAAGGCGGATTTCAACCCGGCCCAAACCGGACGGAACAATGTCCATATGGACGGCTACTATGTTATGGGCTCGTATTTTGTGTTGCCGAAGAAACTCAGAACGGTTGTCAAATACGAGGGATTTGACCCGGATGATGCGGTTAAGAATTACAAGGATAACGACTGGACCACGCTCGGCCTGACTTATCTTATTAAGGGGCACGACCTGAAGATTGAGACCAATTATGTCATTAAGGACGAAGCCAAAAACGACTTGCAAAATAACGCCGTTTACCTGCAGGTCCAGGTGTTGTTTTAAGGAGTTTGTATGAATAAATATTTACTTATATCTTTGTTGTCTATTTTTGCGGTTATAGCGCTATCCTGCGGTAAAGATGATACTTCAAAGCAATCAACGCCGCCAGTAACCGCACCGCAGGTAAAAACCAAAATCAGAATCGGCTACCCGACCATGGGCGCTTTGATTAACGGACAGGTCGGCTGTATCCTTGCCAAAACCAATATTCTGGAGAGAAATAACCTTGATGCCGAGGTCAGCGGTTTTCTCTACGGACAGGGATTGCGCGATGCGCTGGTGACAAACAATTTAGATGTGATTCTAACCAGCGAGGCGAATTTTGTAACGCTCCTGGGCGGCAAGACTCCCTTTCCCTGCAGGGTAATCGCAACACTCGGCTCGGCCGGCAGAATCGGGCTAATGGTCAGGCCGGACGCGGTTTATCAGTCAATGGCGGATATGAAAGGCAAGGTTATCCTGACGCCGTTCGGCACCTCGGCCCATTATCCGGCTGTCAAGTGGGCCACCGATGCTGGTTTAACGCCGGGCCAGGATATAGAAATCCGCAATTCCCAGGCGGCCGAGGCGCGCCAAGCCCTTATGCGGGGCGATGTGGACGCAATCTCGCTCTGGGACCCTTATATCGCCCAGATGCTGGAAGAGAAACAAGCCCGGCTGCTCGTCTCCAAGACGGATTTCTGGACCACCACCGTGGTCTCGGAGGAATTCTATAACCAGAACCATGATGCGCTGGTTAATCTGCTGGCGGCCTTAAAAGAATCGTTATTCTATCTGGCCCATCATCAGGACCAGGCCAATCAGTGGCTCAGCCAGACAATGAAGGTGGATGCCAAACTGATTCACCAAGGGTCTAAATATAACACTAATTATAATACCAAGGAAATAAAAGATGTTTCTGTGGCGCCGGTTGAGGACTTGATTAAGATTCTGGAGGCCATCGCCGAATTTAATCTGAGTTCCGGACTGGTTAAAACCAAAGCGGCTGTCCGGACAAACGTTGATATGAAGTTATATAAAAAGGCCGAAGATAAATTAGGGGCCCAAGGCAAATACGACCCGTCAGTGATTAAAGTAAAATAATCAGGATGGCTTATGAAGGGTATTATTACGATAGTTGTTATCATAGCCATCTGGCAGGCGGCCAGTTTTGCGGGCCTTAATCCCTATATTCTGCCTGCGCCTTGGGATATATTTCTGGCGTTTGTTGACTCTGTCAAGGACGGCTCGCTCCTGAAACACAGTTGGGCCAGTTTCCAGCGAGTGGCTATCGGCATAATCCTGGCCTGTTGCCTGTCGTTGCCTGCGGCAGTAATACTGGCGCTGAATCGTATCCTGCGGGAGTTTTTTCTGCCGGTGATTGAGGGCTTAAGGCCGGTGCCGCCCATTGCCTGGATACCTGTGGCCATACTTTGGTTCGGAGTCAGGGGCGATGCCGGAAGTTATTTCATTGTCTTTATTGCCTCGTTTTTCCCATTATTCATCAATACCTTTACCGCGGTGCGTAATATTGAACCGATTCATATCAATGCGGCGCGTTCATTAGGCGCGGGGCGATGGCATCTTATCAGCGATGTGGCGATTCCGTCCACCCTGCCTTACTTGATTACCGGACTGCGGATTTCCATAGGCGTCGGTTGGATGGGTTTGATTGCCGCCGAAATGGTTGTTTCATACCAGGGAACCGGGCTTGGTTATATGTTCCAGTTAAACCGCGACGTTAATAACCCGGCCGATGTTATGGTCAACACCATTACCATCGGGTTAATCGGATATCTGATGAATGCGATTATTCTGTATGCTGAGAAGAAGATTGTTGCCTGGAAGCAGGAGTGATATATGTCCGAAGCATTATTTGAGATAAATAACATAACCAAATCATTCTCGGATATGCGGGATAATGTTCATTTAACGGCCTTGGAGAACTTCTCATTATCCGTTTATCAAAATGATTTTGTGAGTATCATCGGGCCAAGCGGATGCGGCAAGACCACGTTGCTTTATCTCTTAGCCGGTTTTCTAAAGCCTGATAATGGAGAAATCTTATATCGCGGCCAGCCAATCCTGAAACCCGATCCCAAACGCACCGTTATCTTCCAGGAATACGGCTTATTCCCCTGGAAGACAGTTATTGAAAATGTAGGATTTGCCCTTAAAACAAAAGGGATTGACCATCATACCAGAAGCGAGATTGCCCAAAAATATATTGCTATGGTGCATTTGAGCGGTTTTGAACATAAGTATCCGTATCAATTATCAGGAGGGATGAAGCAACGTGTCGGGATTGCCCGGGCGCTGGCCTGCGAGCCGGATGTTATTTTGATGGACGAGCCGTTTGCCGCCCTGGATAATATTACCAGGGAAATATTACAAGAGGAAATCAGGCGTATCTGGGAAACCACCCATAAGACATTTGTGCTTATTACTCATTACATTGATGAGGCGATATTCTTAAGCCAGAAGGTTGTTGTAATGAGCGCCAGGCCCGGCCGGGTTAAGGAAATGGTGGAGGTGAAACTCCCTGAAGAAAGAGGTCCTGATATCAAGACACACCCTTATTTTATTGCCCTCAAGAACAAGCTCACCCAGAGCATTCGTGAAGAGGTCAGCACATCAGTAGAAAATACTGGAATAACATTGTCAAAAGAACGCGGGACTATTAAGGTCGAAACAGGTTAATTAAAAATACCCGGACTGCTAACTAACAAATAATTCCCAATCGACATTATGCAAAGTGAGAACGGTCCAAACTGCGGTATTGGATGGCCTCAGAGATGTGCTGGGCATTGATGTCTCCAACGCCTTCGATATCGGCGATGGTCCGGGCCACCTTGAGAATCCGGGTATAGGCCCGGGCGGACAGGCCCAGTTCGTCTATGGCCTGCTTGAGCAATGCATCCGACTCCTCGTCCAGCTTGCAGAACTTCTTTACCTGGCGGTTATTCATCCGGGAGTTGGCCAGCCCCGTTAGAGATAGGTCGTCCCTTTGGGACGACCTATCTCTAACGGGGCCAATATCTTCTCTGTCTTAAAACGCTCGGCCTGTATCCGGCGCGCCTTGATGACGCTCTGTTTCATCTGGCCGGATGAAGTGCCTTCGGACTTGGAGGACAGTTCCTTGTAGGCAATGGCCGGTACGTCAATATGGATGTCTATCCGGTCCAGCAAGGGACCGGAGATCTTGCCGATGTAGTTCTGGATTTGCCGGGGGGTGCACCGACATTCCTTGCGGCTGTCGCCGTAGAACCCGCAGGGGCATGGATACGTTGAGAATTGCACACCAGCCGGATAGGCGTCTAACATACAGTTTTATTCTTCCTAGACCAAGAATAATGCCCAAAGGTTACCCCGAGACCCCTAAGACTTTTGGGGAGCATATCCGTAAGTGCCGCATGGACTCAGGGCTGCAAATTAAGCAACTGGCTGCGAAAATCTGCGTTGACGAAATGACCATAATAAACTGGGAAGTAGGGAGAGTCAAGAAACCCAGGAATAATTATGCAGAGAGTTTATTTAACATTTTCCCTGAACTAAAAGTTCTTTTCGTAAAACCAACTTAATCATTTCCCTTGCTATCTCTACGGTGTTAATGATATAATTAAAATTCTGCGGTCAGGGTTAACGGGTAAGAATGAAAGCATAAAAATTAAAATGTCCTTTAAAGATATCATTAAAAGCATCAGCCATTTAGATAATTACCTCAAAAGTGAAAGCCCGGACCAACAATACGGTACTGAACAACCACTGCGGGCCGAGCTTTTCAGTATCGACCAACTGACGCATCATATCAAAATACTGGCAAAGGAACACGAGATTGACGTAAAACACAAACCTGACGGTTTTTTGCCGAGGCTGGATGAAAATGAAAAGGTTTTACTTCAGGCATATAAGATAGTGATGGCTGCGGTGGAAAAAGAGGACCGCATCACTCCGGCCGCCGAATGGTTAATCGATAATTTTTACCTGATTGAAGAACAAATCCGGACTGCCCGCCGGCATTTGCCGAGAGGCTACAGCCGTGAATTACCACGCCTTTTGAAAGGGTTATCAGCCGGTGAGCCGCGCATCTATGCGATAGCATTGGAATTAATCTCCCATAGCGACGGACGCCTCGACGCAAAAACTATCAGTAGCGGCGTATCCGCATACCAGACCGTTACTATGCTCAAACTTGGCGAATTATGGGCGTTCCCGATTATGCTACGCCTGGCGTTGATTGAGAATTTGCGGAGAGTGGCGGCTCGTATTACCGCCGGCAGGTTAGACCGTAACAATGCTAAATTATGGGCGGAGCGATTAATGGAAGTGGTGGAGAGCAACCCGAAAGATTTAATCATGGTCATGGCAGATTTAGCCAAATCGCAACAGCGATTATCAAGTGCCTTTGTTGTTGAACTTGTTTACCGGTTACAGGGACAAAATCCCGCCCTCGCTTTTCCGATTGCCTGGATTGGACAACAACTTTCCGGCATGGGACTAACAATCGAGCTTATACTGCAATTGGAAAGCAAAGAACAAGCGACTGACCGGGTTTCCATCAGCAATAGCATTGGAAGCTTGCGTTTTCTTGATGCGCTTGATTGGCACGAGTTCGTCGAAACGATGAGTATCGTGGAACGAACCCTGTGCGACGACCCCGCAGATATTTACAACAAAATGGATTTTGCGACACGAGACCATTACCGCCACGTCGTAGAAGAAATGTCCCGATACAGTCCGCTTTCTGAAATGGAAATTGCCCGCACCGCAATCGGATTGGCAAACAAAAACGTGGAGAAAGAGGGACAACACAGCCGAACCGCACATATCGGTTTTTATCTTATTGACCGGGGGTTAGCACAATTAAAAAGAGCGATTCACTATAAGCGCCTATCAATAATCGGCAGTATTTGCAAACTCAGCCGCCGCTTGCCGTTTCTCTTCTATTTCGGACCTATCTTTTTGGGAACCGTAATCATTACAATGATTGTCCTGACACAGGGATATGCATTTAAAGATATTAATTGGGTTTTAATCCTGAGCGGAACTTTTCTTTTAATCTGCACCAGCCAGTTTGCTGTTTCGGTGGTGAATTGTCTGGCCACCTTATGGGTTACTCCTAAACCATTGCCTAAAATGGATTATTCAAAAGGCATACCTACTGAATCACGCACTCTGGTCGTAATTCCAACGATGCTTAGTAATCCGCAGGATATAGAAAAACTGCTCGACGGACTTGAAGTAAGATATCTGGCTAATCAAGATAAGAATCTGCACTTTGGTCTGCTGACTGATTTTTGCGATGCGCCTAATCAAACAATGCCGGAAGATGAACAGCTCGTCCGGTTGGTACAAACGGGAATAAATAGGCTTAATGAGAAATACAAGGATAAATCAAGTAATACTTTCTTCCTGTTTCATCGTCCCCGCCTCTGGAATGCGCAGGAACAAATCTGGATGGGTTACGAGCGTAAACGCGGAAAGATTGCCGAATTGAATACCCTGTTAAGAGAGGGCGATTCACACGGGCATTTCTCGTTAATTACCGGAGACACCTCAATATTACCAAACATAAAATACGTTATCACGCTTGATACCGACACTCATTTGCCGCGCGACTCCGCCCAGTCACTTGTGGAAACGATTGCACATCCGCTGAACCATCCGCAATATGACAAGAACAAACAATTAATCCGTAACGGATACACTATTATTCAGCCGAGGGTGGAAGTAAGCATATCGGCGGCGGGGCGGTCATTATTTGCAAAATTGCTCAGTGGCGAATCCGGGATAGACCCTTACACCAAAGTGGTTTCCGATATCTACCAGGATGTTTTTCATGAAGGCTCATTCATCGGAAAAGGAATCTACGATGTCGACGCCTTTATGCAGGCGCTACATAATCGCCTGCCGGAAAATCTGATTCTAAGCCATGACCTTCTGGAGGGATGCTATGCGCGCGTTGCCCTAGCGAGTGATATTTGCCTTTATGAAGAATACCCCGATAATTACATAGCCGACCAAAAACGGCGGCACCGCTGGATACGCGGTGATTGGCAGATTATCCAATGGCTATTTTCGCGCATACCCGGACCCGGCAAAGAACGGCAAAAGAATCCGCTTTCCATGCTCTCGCAATGGAAAATACTTGATAACATCCGGCGCAGTCTTCTGCCTGCCGCACTGGTTATTTTATTAATTCTTAGTTGGACGGTCTTAACACCGGCCTGGTTAGGTGCGCTGATACTTATCGGCGTTATAATGGCATCTCCGATATTATGCATCCTTAGTGAACTATTTAAGAAACCGGATGAATTACCCATTAATTTACACTTGCGTGTTGTCGGCCGTTCCATTCTAAAGCACTTTATCCAACCGACGCTGACTATTATTTTTCTGCCATATGAAGCATTCTACAGCCTGGATGCCATCGGGACTTCATTAATACGTATGGCAATTACCCACAAACGCCTTTTACAATGGGTGACATTCAGCGAGCAAAAACAGGATGGCCGGTTTGATTTAGCCGGGTTCTGCCGGTCAATATGGATTGCGCCTGCCATTGCGCTGACCATAGGATTTTATCTGATATCAAAACGTCCGGAACTGCTGGTAATTGCCATGCCGTTCCTGGTATTATGGTTCATCTCGCCGGTTATTGCCTGGTGGCTCAGCAGGCCGACGATAAGCCGGAAACCGAAGCTGACGGGTGAACAAAACATCTTATTGCGGAAACTGTCACGAAAAACTTGGTCGTACTTTGAAGTATTTGTCGGAACGGAAAATAATTGGCTACCGATTGATAATTACCAGGAAGGGCCTGTTGAAACTGCCGCACGCCGCACCTCGCCGACAAATATAGGATTATCGTTACTGGCGAATTTGGCGGCATACGATTTCGGTTATGTTTCGGTTAGTCAATTGATAGGGCGCACTAACCAGCAATTACAGGCAATGGAAAAACTGGAAAGATTCCACGGACACTTTTACAACTGGTACGATACGCAATCGCTTAAACCTTTGACTCCAATATATATCTCAACGGTGGATAGCGGGAATCTTGCCGGCTATCTGCTGACATTAAAATCTGGATTGGTTGAACTTCCTAACAACAAAATTATCCCGGCACGGCTATTTGAAGGGCTTGCCGACACATTACTGGTGATTTCTGATATTATTGACAAACTTGTCAAGCCAGAAGAACGCACCGATGAATTCTCTGATGCAGGAAAAAAGAAAATAGGGATATCGCCGGAAGCGTTGATGCAACTTAACCGGTTACAGGATGAATTGAAAAATACTCCACCACGAAATAATCAGGATTCTCCACAAACATTAAAATCGGCAAAAACACAATTAGACCACATTTTAATACTGATAATAAAACTGATTGAAAGCCTCGGCACTGATATCGACGGTGAACTTAAATGGTGGATGAATGCCTTAAAGGAACAATGCCAGAATTTTATAAGTGATTTGACATCCTGGACGCCATGGTTTTTGCTTCCTGAACCAATCGGGCCTCAATCAGAAGAGGTGAATCAAATATTAAACCAACTGGATAATATCCCGACACTGAATGAGACGGCAAAATTTAATTCGCTTCTTGTGCCGAAAATAGATAATATCATAAATCATTCCAATAATGAAAACACACCGGTTAGCGATTGGCTCATTAAACTCAAGCAAGCCGTTATTGATGCAAGCAACCGGGCGACAGAAGAAATCACAGCCATAAATAAAATGATATTGCAATGCGATGATTTTATGGATATGAGGTATGATTTGTTATACGACCAGGGGCGTAATCTAATGATTATCGGCTATAACGTTACGGAGCACAGGCGTGATAATAGTTATTATGACTTGCTGGCATCTGAATCCAGGCTATGCAGTTTTGTTACGATTGCCAGAGGAGAACTGCCGCAGAAACATTGGTTTGCTTTAGGCCGTCTGCTAACCACGGTTGGCGGACAGCGGGTTTTGCTTTCCTGGGGCGGTTCGATGTTTGAATACCTGATGCCCTTGCTGATAATGCCGACATATGAAAATACACTGCTTGACCAGACATACAAAGCAGTCGTTAAACGGCAGATTGATTATGGAAAACAACGCGGTGTGCCATGGGGTATTTCTGAGTCTTGTTTCAATATGACCGATGTGCAATTGAATTATCAATACCGTGCATTCGGAGTGCCCGGACTTGGGTTCAGGCGTGAACTGGCTGATGATTTGGTTATTGCGCCTTATGCCTCAGTGATGGCTTTGATGGTTGCACCGGAAAAAGCATGCGCCAATTTGCAACGAATGACTGATAAAGGTTTTCAGGGCCGCTACGGCTTCTATGAAGCAATAGATTATACGCCGTCCCGGCTTACGCACGAGCAGGCAAATGCCGTAATACGCTCATTTATGACGCATCACCAGGGAATGAGTTTCCTGTCCTTGGCTTATTTACTGCTTAATCAACCGATGCAGAAACGGATGAAATCCAATCCGCTATTTCAAGCAACTGAACTATTACTGCAGGAACGGATTCCAAAAACGGCACTAATTCATCCCCGTTTAACCGAGACTTCACAATTAACACGACTTAACGAAGAACGAGACATGCCATTCAGGATTTTCAAATCACCTGATACACCGATACCGGAGGTGCATATACTTTCCAACGGGCGATATCATGTGATGGTAACTAACTCAGGCGGTGGCTACAGTCGGTGGAAAGGACTCGCACTGACACGCTGGCGCGAAGACGCGACACGCGATAACTGGGGTATGTTTTGCTATATCCGTGATGTAACAAGCGGTGAAGTCTGGTCGGCGACATACCAACCGACGCTGAAGAAACCTAATGACTATGAGGCTATTTTCACGCAGGGACGGGTGGAATTCAGGCGCCGTGACCACAACCTTGATACGCATACAGAAATTACTGTTTCACCGGAAGATGACATAGAACTCCGCCGTATCAATATTTTGAATCGTTCACACCATAAACGGACAGTAGAACTAACCACTTATGCCGAAGTTGTTATGTCACCGATGAGCACCGATGAGACCCATGCAGCTTTTAATAATCTGTTTGTCCAAACCCAGATTATCCGTGAACATCATTCAATCTTATGCACCCGTCGGCCGCGTTCAAAAAGCGACCCCGTTTATTGGATGTCACATATGATGACCGTGCACGGAAAAACAATAGGTGTAACTTCGTATGAAACCGACCGGTCAAAATTTATCGGCCGCTCAAGGAGCACCATTAACCCGTCTGCTATGGATAATTCCTTTAACCTTTCTAACAGTGAAGGTCCGGTGCTTGACCCCATTGTGGCTATCAGGCGCCGAATCACGATTGAGCCTGAAGAAACTGTTGTGGTGGATATTGTGTCCGGGATAGCCGAGACTCGTGAGCGGGCAATAAAACTGATGGAAAAATACAAAGACCGTCATATGAATGACCGTGTCTTTGCTATGGCATGGACACACGGCCAGGTGATATTATCACAAATAAAGGTAACTGAAAACGATGCACAACTATACGGTCGCCTTGCCAGTTCAATTATCTATCATAACGCATTTCGGCGTGCCAATATGAGCATTCTAATGACTAACCGCCGCGGCCAATCAGGCTTGTGGGGTTACGGTATTTCCGGTGACTTACCGATAGTTCTTCTGAAAATAGGAAATAAATCTAAAATAGAATTGGTACACCAGCTTGTGCAGGCACATGCGTACTGGCGTATAAAAGGACTATCCGTTGACATGGTAATCTGGAACGAAGACTATTCTTCATACCGGCAGGCGCTTCAGGAACAAATTTTAAGTTTAATTGCCACAAGTACAGAAGCCCAATTGCTCAATCGCCCCGGTGGTATCTTTGTGAAACAGGCAGACCAGATTCCGCCTGAAGATAAAGTCTTGATGCAATCAGTCGCCCGTATTATCGTTACGGATAGCGAGGAAAATCTATCCGGATATGTGGAACGCCGCAGGCAGGCAAGAATTAACATCCCACAATTAATACCAAAACGGTCATTCCGCATGGAATCACGTGCAACAGTAGAAAAGCCGCATCGTGACCTGATATTTTTTAACGGGCTCGGCGGCTTCACCCATGACGGACGTGAATATGTAATTACTATTATGCCCAATCAGGCCCGTCCGAACGAGAGTTCATCCGGGCGAACAACGCCGATGCCCTGGTTAAATGTGCTGGCAAACCAGAACTTTGGAACGATTATTACGGAAAGCGGCGGAAGTTACACCTGGGGTGAAAATGCGCACCAGTTCAGATTAACTCCATGGTATAACGACCCGGTCTGTGATACTACAGGTGAAGCTTTATATATCCGTGATGAAGAGAGCGGTAAATTCTGGTCTCCGACACCTTTGCCGGCAGGCGGGTTAACGCCTTATATTACCCGTCATGGTTTTGGATACAGTGTTTTTGAACATAATGAAAACGGTATTATCTCTGAGCTGTGGGTTTATGTGGCAGTTGATGCCGCCGTTAAATTCCTCGTTCTCAAGATACGGAATAAATCAGGCAGGACACGCCGTCTTTCTGTTACCGGTTATTTTGAATTGGTGCTGGGTGAATTACGGCAAAAGGAAGCAATGCACGTCATCAGCGAGATTGACCCGGACAGCGGCGCTTTATTTGCCCATAATTTTTATAATACTGATTTCGCCGGACGTGTGGCTTTTCTTGATGTAAATGCACTTGTTCGTAATGTCACTGCAGACCGTAATGAATTCCTTGGGCGCAACGGCACAGCCGCCAATCCGGACGCGATGAAAAGAGTCAGCCTTTCCGGCAAAGTCGGAGCCGCCCTGGATCCCTGTGCGGCAATGCAGGTTCCCTTTGAACTTACCGATGAAGTGGAAACAGAAATAATTTTCACGATGGGTATCGGACATAATATTGAAGATGCCCGAAGCCTTGTCAGCCGTTTCCGGGGTTCAGAACCTGCACGATATGCCATGGAAGTAGTCTGGCAATACTGGAACCGCACCCTCGGAGTAATACATATAGAGACACCGGATCAATCTATTAATATGCTAACAAACGGCTGGTTGTTATATCAGACTCTTGCCTGCCGCATCTGGGCGCGCAGCGGTTATTACCAGTCCGGCGGCGCATTTGGATTCCGCGACCAACTGCAGGATGTAATGGCGTTGCTATATTCGGAACCGGCAATTGTCCGCCAGCATCTTTTGACTTGCGCTGCTCACCAATTCCCGGAAGGGGATGTTCAGCATTGGTGGCATCCGCCGTCGGGCAAGGGGGTACGAACCCACTGTTCGGATGATTATCTCTGGTTGCCTTTCGTAACCTATCGCTATGTCACGGGAACGGGTGACACCGGCATACTTGATGAACGCATTAATTTTATCACTGACCATCCTGTTAATCCGAATGAAGATGCCTATTACGGACTTCCGATGCGTTCGGAAGAATCAGCTATTTTATATGAACACTGTGTGCGCGCTATAAAACACGGAGTGCGGTTAGGCCAGCACGGATTACCGCTTATCGGCAGTGGAGACTGGAATGATAGCTTTAATCTGGTCGGCGCACAGGGCAAAGGGGAAAGTGTCTGGCTGGGATTTTTCCTGCATATGGTACTCGTGCAGTTTTCTGAGATTGCCCAAAAACGCGGTGATGCTGTTTTTGCCGAATATTGCATTGGTGAAGCAATGCGGCTTCGCCAGAATATCGAACAAAATGGCTGGGATGGCGAATGGTATCGCCGTGCTTACTTTGACAACGGAGAACTGCTTGGCTCGGCAAATAATCCTGAATGCCGGATTGATTCTCTTCCCCAAAGCTGGGCAGTTTTATCCGGTGCCGGTGACCCAAAGCGTGCGCAAATGGCAATGGAAGCTGTCAATAAACATCTCGTCCGCCGCACTGAATCATTGATACAACTCTTTACTCCGCCTTTTGATAAATCAGATTCAGAGCCGGGTTATGTCAAAGGATATATTCCCGGTATAAGAGAGAATGGCGGGCAATATACACATGCGGCTATATGGACGATAATGGCATTTGCAACGCTTGGTAATAACCAGCGCGCATGGGAACTACTATCATTAATCAATCCGATAAATGACGGAGATACGCCTGAAAAAATTGCGCTCTACAAAGTGGAACCTTACGTTATGGCGGCTGATGTATATTCCATCCAACCCCATATCGGGCGTGGCGGCTGGACATGGTATACCGGTGCCGCCGGATGGATGTACCGGCTTATCGTGGAATCGTTACTGGGACTTAGACTTGAGGTGAACAAACTGCGTTTTAATCCCTGCCTACCTGCGGAGTGGACATCGTTCAAGATGCATTATCGTCATTATGAAACTTTCTATCATATCACCATCTCACAAACCGGTAAAGGGCGGAATGTAACAAAAGTAATTCTGGATGGGATTGAGCAAAAAGATATGACGATTACTCTTAATGATGACCGCCAGAACCATTCAGCCCAAGTAGAAATAAGTTAACGCCTTGGATTAATACCACACGTGATTATCAGTTTGTCCTCACTTCACAGATGTTACTTCTGAATGATATTTCAATTGGGGGAATAATCTAAACAAACACTTAGTAAACTTCTTGCGCATTCGTTTAGTTTGACCATGCTCCCAATTCAATATCGTGTTTTCAGTAACACCAATAATCTTAGCAACATCTTTAACCAAAAGTCCTTTATCCATACGGTATTTACGCAAGTATTCACCGAAAGCCTTAGGGTTTTCGGGATAACCTTTGGGCATGCTTTTAGGTCTGGGAAGTGTAAGGGTATATCTTAAACAGATATTGTGGTTTCGTGCAATTCTCAATGAATCATCGTTCATCATATTTATTACTCCTTTCTATGCGTAATATAAAATAAGATAGATAAAAAAGATAGGGTTCCAGTTAGTGGCAAAGAATTAATAATTGGGTTTAAGCAAAAGCAGAACGGTCTAAACTACGGTACTGAATCGCTTCGGAGATGTGTTGGACTTGAATGTGTTCGGATTGTTCTATATCCGCAATAGTGCGAGCGACCTTGAGAATCCGGGTATAGGCCCGGGCGGACATGCCCAATTCGTCTATGGCCTGTTTGAGCAAGGCATCAGATTCCTCGTCCAGCTTGCAGAACTTCTTTACCTGGCGGTTATTCATCCGGGAGTTGGTCAGGATTTTCTCATCCTTAAATCTCTGCGCCTGAATCTTCCGTGCTTCAATAACCTGTTTCCTCATCTCTGCCGATGATGTGCCTTCGGTTTTGATAGCTAAATCACGATAAGCAATGGACGGGACTTCAATATGAATATCAATACGGTCTAATAACGGGCCTGATATTTTGGAGCGGTATTGTTGAATCTTCCGAGGCGTGCAATGGCATTCCCTTTTATGGTCGCCAAAGTTTCCGTCCGGGCAGGGGTTCATGGCCGCAATCAGCATAAACTTAGCCGGGTAACTGACCGAGGTGGCGGCCCGGCCGATGGTGATACCGCCCTCTTCCAGCGGTTGGCGCAAACCTTCCAGAAGATTACGATGGAATTCCGGCAGTTCATCCAGGAACAATACGCCGTTGTGCGACAAACTTATTTCGCCCGGCAGGCACATAGCCCGGCCGCCGGGCCCGGACTCTTTTTTCTTGACACTGATTTATCATTATTCTAAAATCACTTTTCCTGAATAACATTAATGAAAGGATGTGAACTATGCAAAACAAAACCCTGATGAAACTCGGCCTGGGAGCAATTCTCTCAGCCGCCATTATCCTGGGCTACTACGGCTGCGGCGGCGGCGGCAGTTCCTAATCCAGCGGCTCCAGCGCGGTCTATGAAGCCCTGGGCATCACCGACACCGGATTCGGAAATCTGGGCGTAGTCACCAGCACCATCGGCACTTCAGACAGCATCCGTAAAACCGCGCTTCAGACCGACGGCAAGATTGTGGCCGGCGGATACGCCTCTAACGGAGGCGGTAACGACTTTGCCCTGGCCCGTTATACCATCACCGGCACACTGGACATTGCATTTGACACAGACGGCATCGTCACTACCACCATCGGAACCTTTTCCCTAATTAACGACCTGGCCATGCAAACGGACGGCAAGATTGTGGTGGGCGGAAGCGCCTATTACGGCACAGCGTACAGATTCGCCCTGGCCCGTTATAATTCCAATGGCGCTTTGGACACCACCTTTGACACAGACGGCCTGGTCACATCCACCTTCGGTTCTGAATGCCTGGCATATGCTATAGCCATTCAGCCGGACGGCAAGATTATCGCGGCCGGAAATGCCACTTACGGTATCGTCCCGGGCTTTGCCCTGGCCCGCTATGAAAGCAATGGCGCGCTGGATGCTACCTTCGGCGCCGGCGGCGTGGTTACGGCCACTCTCGGCGCCAACAGCGGTATTAACGGTGTGTCCCTCCAGCCAGACGGCAAGATTGTCGTGGCCGGATTCGCCTCTGACGGCACAGATATTCATTTCGCCCTGGCCCGCTATGACACCAACGGCGCGCTGGATATCACCTTTGACACAGACGGCCTGATTACTACTACCGTCGGAACCGACACAATCATTGAAGATCGCGCCCTGGCTCTGGCCCTCCAGCCGGACGGCAAGATTCTGGCCGGCGGATATACCTTTGACGGCGTCAGTGATTATTACGGCGCCCTGGTCCGTTATACCACAACCGGCGCGCTGGACAGCGCCTTCGGCGCCGGCGGCGTGGTGACTCTGACCCGGCCCGCCTACACTGATATAGAAACCTTTGGTATCGGCCTGCAAACCAACGGCAAGATTGTGGTGGCCGGCTATGCCTGGGACAGCCGGAATAATATCATGGTGGCCCGTTACAACGGCAACGGCACGCTCGACACCACCTTTGGCGGCGGCGACGGCATCATCATAGAACCATTAGGCACTGATTGTTTCTCCTATGACATAAAAATCCAGCCCAACGGCTATATTGTCATCGGCGGCTCTGCCAATTACGGCGGGGTCAACTACTTTACCCTGATGCGGTTTAAATAGTCAACACAAATAAAATCCCCCCATCCCCCTTTTGGCGCCGAAGCGCCATGGCGTCTTTAGCGCCAGACAAAGGGGGAGCGAGGGGGATTTTTATTTCCCTCCGCGCCATCTATTTACACTGCGAAGCCGCAGCGCAGTCCCGATAGTCATCGGGGAGAGTAACGAATGTGAGTCCCCTTAGTCTTCCCTGCGCTGTCTGTGGCTGACGGGTACTCTATGACTTGCGCTGCTTCAGGTATTTGACGTCCAGCTTATCCTTATCCCGGCCGGTTGATGACTTATTCTTAATCAGGTCGGCCTTGGACAGGAACGGAATTCTCAGGTTTTCCACCGCTATATTCTTGCGTTTGGGATATGCCTTTTTGAAATCCACTCCGTCTATTTTGGTGATGATATCAATGCGCCGGGGCGCCAGGCCGATCTGGAAAATGACGCCGGGCCGGGTAAAGGTTTTGGGGTTGACTTGGGTAGTAGGCGCCTTGAAATCCAGCAGGGTCTGGTAGACCTTAGCGGAATTTTCCGGCGAGCTCTCCACCCAGATATCAATATCGCCGGTAGCCCGGGGGTATCCGTGCGCGCCCATGGCATAAGCCCCGACCACCAGGAATTTAACCTTGCGGCTTAACAAGAGCTGCAACATCTCTTTGTAATCTTTGTTGAGCACTCTTTGACTCCTTTAATGACCACAACTCGGCGGTTAATTCCCAAATAAAAGTCACCCGTTCGCCGGGTGATGACTTGACATAATCAACCTCAGGCGCATCCGACATCTTTCTTAGGGCCGCATTATTCCGCTTGACTCTCATCATGTTATGATTATACCATTTACCTCCGGCCCTGTCAAGAAATAAGATTTCACCATCCCGCACATAAAATTATGTGCGGGACAAGCGCCGACACAAAGAATAAATCCCCCCTTTTATTCCCCCCTTTTGGCGCCGAAGCGCCATGGCGTCTTTAGCGCCAGCCAAAGGGGGGTGGGGGGGATTTTTGTAACCTCGTGTAACCTCTTGTAACTATTGTAACCTTTGTAACCTTACAGGACATACCCCACAACATAAGGATTGAACGTGATACTCACATTCCCGCTCGCATCCGTAAAGGCATACTCAAAACTCCCGGCGGTGATGGGCACAATCACTTGTCCGCCATAGACCTGACCGACATTTTTCGCTTCTACGCCAATGGCAAAACATTCCTGCTGGGTGGCGTCCCGCCTCAAACGGCAATTGAGCCAGCCGCCGGGCGGCGGCGGCGGAATACTCTGTTGGACCAACTCCACCTGCAGGATTAGGGCCGTGGCTTCAGTTGGGATAGCCGGATTCGGCGCGCTCGGCACCCAGTCCTGATTACCGCTTACTATTAAACTGGTCAACTGGATTCGGGTCGGCAGGAAGACAATCCGGCTCCCGCCTACGCCGGGCGCTAATTTCTCGGCTGTAACCGCCCCGTTGGCGATTTCATCCGTGCCGACTGCGCCGGACTGGATTTCAGACGGGCCGACTGCGCCGGAGGCAATCTTCCCGGCTGTGACCGCATTGGCCGCTATCTTTACCGCGGTCACCGCGCTATTTGCTATTTTATCCGACTCCACACTCCCCACTCCGAGTTCCGCACTGGTCAAGGGCGGGGTTAATGGTCTGCTCGGCACCGCAAATGATAACTTCTCCGGCGTGACTGCGCCGTTCTGGATTTTCTCAGTTATTACACTGTCTACTGCCAACTGACTACTGGTTACTGCGCCAGCCCCGATTTCATCGCTAACGATGCGCGGGGTAATCGGCCGGGCCACGGACGGCGGGGTGAACGAGAGTTTCGCCGGAGTCACAGACGCATTGGCAATCTTCTCTGTGGTCACGGCATTAGAAGCCAGCTTTTCGCTGGTGACTGCCCTATCAGCCAGCCGCGAGCCGGTGACCGCCGCCTCGGCGATTTTAGCCGTGATGATTGCGCCGGCGGCAATCTTTTCGGCCCGGACTGACGAATCGCGCAACTTTGAGCCATAGACCGTGTTATCGGCGATTTTGGAACCGGTCACGGCCGCGGTGGCCAGCTTCTCGGTCTTGACTGCGCCGTCATCTATCTTGGCCGCGGTCACGGCCTCGTCGGCGATTTTCGGCGTGGTCACCGCGCCGGTGGCGATATTCTCTGATTTCACTTCGTTAGGTAATAAACTCATAAATCAAACTCCTTTTCTTACTCGCAGTGCGAATGTAATGAGTTACTGCGAGTTAGACCCCGCAGAATTGCGGGGCCTTTATTTTACCACGGACCTGCCTGCCGGCAGGCAGGGACACTGAGACACAGAGGAACAACCCCCTTTTATTCCCCCTTTGTTAAGGGGGACTAATAGAGAGCGAATTCCCCCTTATGGCGCCCCCGCTGAAGGCGGGGTAAACTCCACGCCATGCCTGTCCCGCCAAAGGCGGGAGCGATAAAGGCGCCATTAAAGGGGGTTAGGGGGTTGTATCCCCTTTGTGCCTCCTGTGGTTATTCCTACGCGATGACCACACCCTTGGGTTTGGTGGTCCAATCGCCGCTGTTGGCCGGGGTGGTCAGATTGACCCAGCGGAAGAATCCGTAGAAGGTATCGCCCGCGTTCTTAACCCCGCAGGAGATGATAAAGCGCGCCTTTTTGGACACGACCGTCTTTATCCCCGAGGCATCGGGGTCTTCCGGCGGCATCTCGCCCTTGGGCACAATCAGATACTTGCATTCCACCGCATCAGCCAGCGGATGCATACTCGGCCGGGTCTGGTCGGTGGTGACGCGTACCCAGAATTCAATACTGCCGCCGTCCAAGGCCCTTTGGCCGATAACCGGAGTCGAGTGTATCTTCCCCCTGGGCGAGGGCTCGATGTCCCTTTCCCGGCCGCCCAAAATCATCTTGTCCTGGGCCGGGATGCTGTCATTGCCGTCAATCCATTTGTTGTGGAAATCCCGCAGTTCCTTTTCGTAGATTTCGCGGCAACGCCGGTGCGCCACGACGTCATTCTTGGTCCGGGTATTCTTGTCCTGGATTTTGTTGTAGAGAGGCTCGTATTCAGCCCGGCGGGCTACTAAGGCGGCCACAGCCGGAGCTGAAATGCTCCAGGCCACGGCATAGGTCACCACGCCGTTGACATAAATCCCCTGGCCGTTGTTGAAATTGTCGTTGCTCAGGCGAGTTCCGAGCGGGCTGGTTGTATTACCACTCATAATAATATCTCCTTTTCTGGTTATCCTTCGTAATATTAATGAAGAACAACCGGTCTCAAGCCGGGACCAACCGGTCTCAAGCCGGGACCAACTGGTCTCAAGCCGGGACTAATTGATTCCAAAGATTAAAGAAACGTTGCCATTGTGAGGGGATTTTCGACATGCGAAACATCGCCCGAGAAGACCCTGCATCACAGGGCCGTCCGCCTGGTTCACAGACGGTTATATATTGCCTTAGT
>ERZ1292633.582-Hain-H41-02um-R1-582-length-42067-cov-5_pt1 | contig 42067 bp, 27 predicted proteins | sample MGYA00564406_ERZ1292633 | MGnify/ENA primary metagenome ERZ1292633 (study PRJEB36523, sample SAMEA6512639) | groundwater metagenome | collected 2019-01-08 | study: AquaDiva: Metagenomics assemblies of 32 groundwater samples | reverse complement strand
AGATTTCGCGCCGATTTTGGCCGGCTGCTGGACGAGGCGCGGCCCGATCTCGTTCACGTTCATCACCTCGCGGGGCACGGCCTGACGCTGCCGCGAGAGTCGGCCCGGCGAAACATCCCGATCGTCTGGCAGCTTCAGGACTGGTGGATGCTCTGCGCTCGGGCCAATCTGTGCGACGCCAGCCGGGCTCTTTGCGCTGGTCCATCGCCGGCCAAGTGCGCGGCGTGCCTGCCGCCGACGACGCGCTTCCCAGCGCCCGTCTGGGGACGGCTGCACTTCGCGCTCAGATCCCGGCTGGCCCGACACGGCCTTTCCCTGGCGAGCACCTTTGTCGCTGGGTCGGAAGCGGTGGTAGCCAGCTACCGCCGGGCCGGTCTCCTTCCAGCACGCATTCCAGTTCACGTTCTCGACTACGGCGTCGAAGCGGTGCCGGAAGTTCGGCGCCGGATCCGCCCGGAGCTTCCTTTGCGGTTCGGTTTTATCGGCTCGCCAATGCCACACAAGGGTTTGCACATCGCTGCGCGCGCGCTGAGCGCATTCCGCCCCGACCAGGCGACGCTCGAGATCTGGTGCAACGCCGCGCAGTCGCCCGCATATGTCGAGGAGGTGCGGCGTCTCGCCGGCGGGGCGACGCTCAGGTTCCACGGCGCATTTGATGCCGCTTTGAGCGCGGCGGTCTGGAACCGCATTGACGTTCTGATCGTGCCCTCACTCGGCCTCGAGTCGTATGGACTCGTGGCGGAGGAAGCGCTCGCATGGAAAGTACCTGTCCTCGCCAGCAATCGTGGCGCTCTCCCCGATCGCCTGCGCGACGGTGGAGGTCGGCTCTTTGAGCCGGACAATCCGAGCGCGCTCGCCGCGCAGATCGGCGAGCTTGTCGCCGCGCCTGAACAGCTGGCGAGTTGGACGACAGAACGTCGGATTCGCTCAAGTGCGGAGCACGCCGCCGAGATCGAGGCGATCTATTTCGCGGTCATGACCGCGAAGCGGGCGCGATGATCTCCGACCGGGCAGTGCTCGCCGGGCGCCTGTTGCGCGCCGAAGGAGCGCGCTCGCTCTTCGAGCGTTGGCGGGAGCGTCGCGTCGAGGCGGCGCGACGCGCGAGCTTTCGGCCGGCCACGCTCGACCGCGCGAGGCGCGAGCTGGACTCCGTTCCGATTCTGAACGTCCTCCCGTTTCCGCTGCGCGCCAACCTCGGCGGTGTCGCCATCGCGCTGGCCGCGCGGCTCGAGGCGGAGCGGCCGTTCCGATCGCTGGCCCTCCTCCAGCACGACGAAGGGGGGTGGCGCCTCGAGCTGTCAGCCTCCGCCAGGCGGGCGAGCGTCCGACTCGGCGGCACCGCCTGGCGTGGGCTCGGTCATGAAACGGAAGATCCCGAAGCGCGCCGCACCCCGCCGCGCGTCGTTCAAGAGGTCGCAGACGCGCTCGGTTGCCGGCTGATCCATTTCGAGAGCGTCACTGGGCTTCCCCTCGCTGAGCTCTCCGAGTGGAGCTCGGGTCGTGGTTTCCTGCTCTCGGCGCACGACTTCGCGCTCTTCTGCCGCCGTCCGAATCTCATCGAGCAGCCGGCGGCACGATTCTGCGGCTTCTGTCGCGACCTCGCGCGCTGCGCACGGTGCCTGGCGACCGACGAGCGCGGCGCCAGCGCTGGTGCGCAGGGGGCTCGCCGCGGCGCCGCCGCCCGGCTGGCGACGAACGCTGCGGCGATCGTGCACGCTTCGGAGTTCGCTCGCCGCAGTCATCTCGATCTCTTTCCTGACCTCTTGATCGAGCGCCAGCGAGTCATCGCTCCCGCGGCTCCGCTGGCCGAGGCGACCCGTCGATTCACTCCCGCGAGCCCACCGCGTCACGTGGCGTTCGTCGGTCAAGCGGCGGCGCACAAGGGGTTGCCCGACTTCGCCGCCGCGGTGTCGCAGCTGCGATCCCGGCTGCCTCGAATCCGGTGGTCCGTGCTGGGCGGCGGCGCTCCCGAAGATCTCGACTCGGCGCGCGCCGCGCAGATCGAAACTCTCGGGTACTACCGTGCCGGTACGCTCGCGCGGCGCCTGGTCGAGCATCGAATCGACCTCGCCGTCCTGCCCTCTCGGTTTCCAGAGACCCACTGCCTGGTGCTCGACGAGTGTCTCGGCGCGGGCGTGCCCGTCCTGGCGGCGGATCTCGGCGCTCTCGGAGAGCGCACACGCGCGACCGGTGCCGGGTGGTGCTTCGACCCGGCACACGCGGAAGCGGCGATCGCCGAGGCGCTCTTCGCCATCCTGGGCGGCGCCGCGCGCCCGGAGGCGCGCGCGCCGGCGCCAGTTTCCACTCCCACCGCGAGCGCGGCGGCTCATCTCGAGCTCTATCGCGAGATCCTCGCCCGCGCCGGCACCGAATTGTCCTAGCCGCGACAGGCGACGCTCGCCCAGGAGGCACCGCGCGCACCCCGTAGAATGCCGGCTTCGATGTCGAGCGCTTCGTCGGATCGCCCTCTTCACGGAGTCAACCTGTTCGGGTACCTGCGCGCCGAGAGCGGCGTCGGCGAGCACGCCCGTACGCTGCTCGCGGTGCTCGACGAGGCCGGCGTCGCCACCGTCCCGATCGACTTCGGCGACACGCGCAGCCGGCGCGATCATCCGTTGCCGCCGGGCGCCAGCGAGGAACCCCACTTCGACCGCCACTTGATCTGCGTCAACGCCGACCAGACGCCACACTTCATCGAGCGCTTCGGCGAAGCACGTCTCGGTGCGGCGCCGCGCATCGGCTACTGGCACTGGGAGGTCGAGGAGTTTCCCGACGGGATGGCCGCGAGCGCCGAGCTGGTCGATGGGATCTGGACCGCGAGCCGACATTCGGCCGCGGCGATCCGGAAGAAAGTCAGCCGGCCCGTGTTCGTCTTCCCTCCCGCGGTCGATGCACCCGCCCCAGCTCCGCTCACGGACGGACTTGTGCCAGCGGGAACGCACCCTCTCTTTCTCGTCTGCTTCGACTACGACAGCGTGCTCGAGCGCAAGAACCCGCTGGGGGCGATCGCGGCCTTCCGGCGCGCTTTCGGCGCCGGCACGGGAGCCCACCTCCTAGTCAAGAGCGTGAACGGATGGATGCATCCGGAAATGCATCGACAAGTGGTCGAGGCCGCGGACGGCCGGGCCGACATCTCGATCGTCGACCGCTTCCTCTCGCGCCCGGAGCAAGCGGGACTGATTCACGCCTGCGATGTCTTCGTATCCCTGCATCGCGCCGAGGGCTTCGGTCTGATGCTCGCCGAAGCCATGAGCGCCGGGAAAGCCGTCATCGCGACCGCGTACTCGGGGAATCTCGAGTTCATGAACGAAGAAACCGGCGTCCTGCTGCCGTGGAGCTATACGACCATCAAAGCGGGTGCCGGACCCTACTCCGGCCGCTGGGCCGAACCCGATATCGACGCGGCGGCCGAAGCACTGCAACGGCTCGCGGCGAATCCCTCTTGGGGGCGCGGCATCGGAGCTCGCGCCCGCGCTTCGATTCGCGCCCACCACGGCGTGGAGGCGCGGGCCTCGGTGATCCGACGGCGACTCGCCGAGCTCGCGTCCACTCTCCCGGCCGCTGGCGCCGCTACGTCGCGCGATTCGCAATCGCTCGCCGCGGCCCGTGCAATCGCGGGCGAGCTCGGCAAGGAACGCCGCCGGAATCGCCTTCGATCTCAGCCGCCGTCGGGCTGGATCGAGCGCCTGCGGACGCGGTGGGAGCGTCGCTTCTAGCGATCGACGCGGGATCGCTCCTCAAGGATTCGCCGCCTCATTCTCGTACCAGACCACTCCCAGCCGGGTCTCTTCGGTCGTGAGGAGGTCGAGATCGCCGTCGGCGTCGATGTCGATCGGCTCGAGCCGATCGAACTTGGTGCCGCGAGGACCTGAGACGTCGAATACCCGCCAGCCATCGGAGCCGAACCGCAGCCAGGCGACTCCGACGCGAGGATTGGTCGCGTCTTCGCAGGAGAGTGCGAGGTCGTCCGTGCCATCGCCATCGAGATCGGCGAAGCGGACCGCTTTCGGTCGGCCGAGACCCCGAGGGAGGCGGATGCTCTCACTCCGAACCGTGCGCCCGCGATCGATCTCCAGCAGCAGGATCGTGCCGTCTCCGCGCGCCACGACGACAGTTCCTTTCGCAACGCGGGAGTCATCGAAGCCGCGGTAATCGAGAAAAAAGAGCGCCGTCGCGGCGTTCGCCAGCCGGTGCTCGGCCCAACTCTCCGTCCCGCTTCGCGCCGGCGAACGCTCGAGCCAGAACACTCCTCGCCCCGCGCCTTCGCGATCGCTCACCAGAAGGTCGTCGAGGCCGTCGCCGCTCAGGTCCACGGGCTCGAGAGACATGAGCCAGCCCGCGGCGCGGACCGTGCGGAGCTCCCACGCTTCAAGGCGGACGCGATCCAGCGGCGCCGCCAGGATCGCCAGGCTGCCGCCGTTCTTGCCGCCGAGCACGAGATCGACGCCGTTCTCGCCGTCGAAGTCGCCGGCCGCGAGCACCAACCAGGAGCCGGAGTCGCGAGTCGCCTGGAACGCGACCGTCTCCCAGCCGGCCTCGAACCAGGGATCGCCGCCAGGCTCGACTCGACGGTGCGCGAAGATCGTCCGGGAGCGCCCTTCGGTCGCCGAGACGACGTCGAGAACGCCGTCCCCCTCGAGATCGAAGGCCAGCGCGTCTTCCGCGGCCGGGACCTTGCCCAGGAGCACTGCTGGCCAGGGCGAGCGCGCCGCTTCCGGACCCGGATTGCGGTAGGCACGCACCTCACCCGATTCCTCCCATGGCACGATGAGGTCGAGCCGGCCGTCGCGATCGAGGTCCGCCAGGCGAACGCCGTCGGCGCCGACACCGCGCGCGTCAACGGTGTGCGCCCGCCAGGGGGCGCCCTCCGCCCAGGTAGCCTGACTGACCTTCTCGGGAGCATTGCAGGCGGGCACCAGGCCGAGGATCGCCAGCGAGCTCCACCGAGAGGGTCTCCGAAGCCACATCGACGGGAGGTTCTCAGGGCCGCCGCATTCGTTCAAGGTGAAACGAGGGCGCGCCCGGCGCATCAGGGTCGACGCGCAGCCAGCAGAGCTCGCCGCGGAAGTTCGAGAGCTCGAGCCAGGCGCTCAAGCGCGCTCGCAGATCGCCCTCTCCGAGGCGAGCCTCGTGCGCCGCGGTGAGCCGCCACCCCTTCGGCGGATAGCCGGAGTAACCGTTGATCGTCGGCGTGCCGCTCGAGAGCGCCGCCCACATCGCCGCGATCTGCACATGGTGGTCGGGCGCCGATTCCCCGATCGACGAGAGAAAAAACGCCGGGCAGTCGGAGGGAAGGACGTTCGCGACCTGCTCCGCGGTCACTCGCAAAGCCGGCTCGCGCATCCCCCAGGCGCGCCCCTGCTCGGCGACGGCGATCAGGGCGAGCAGCGCCGCCGCGACCGCTCCCCACCGCCGGCTCGCCGCGCGAAGTCCGAGCATCGCGGTGGCCGCGAGGATCGGCAGAATGAGCAGATGAAGACGCGAGATGGCGCGGAGAACGCCGAGCGCCGGCAGCAGTTCGACGAGCGATCGCCAGAGCGAGAATCCCCCCGGCCAGCGCATGACGAGAAACCAGGCGAGCGTCGAGCCAGCCAGGAGAAGCCGCAGCCAGGGCGTGCGCAGAGCCTCCCTCAGGCCGGCGATGACGAAGCCGGTCGCGACGAGGCCGATCCCGAGCGAGAACTCCCAGGAGTAAGGCATCTCCGGAATCCCCGTCCAGAGGGCGAGTGGGCGCCCAAGCCAGCTGCGCTCGCCGGGATTGAGCAGCGCGAGAGGCGGAGGCTGCAAAGTCACAAGTCGAGCGTAGCCCGGGCGACTGCTCGCACCGGCCGCGGCCGAGTAATGGGAAAGCAGCGGGACGAGCAGGACGAACAGCAGCAACATCGCCGAGAGCCAGGCCTTCCATCGCTGTCCGAGCAGGGCGGCGAGCACCTCGCGCTCGCGCTTGAAGATCGCGAGGAAGGGAAGCGACGCGAGACCCAAGAGCAGGGCGAGGAGCGCGACATAGACGCAACTGTAGAACTGCGCGGCGAGCAGGGCTGCGAAGAGCAGGACCGTCCGCGCCTTCGGAGGTTCGTCCCGCGAGCGCCGCAGCCAGCGTTGAACGACGAGCAGGGCGAGAAAAAGCGGGACCTGGGCGAAGAGCTGCGGGTGATAAATCCGCGCGATCTTCGGAGCGCCAAAGGCGACGAGCAAGGCGGCGAAGCCGGCCTCGTGCGGCGATGCCGCAAGTCCCCGCCGGAAGAGCAGGAACGCCAGGCCGAAAGTGGCGACCGACTGCAACAGCTGAGCGAGCAGCGACGATTCCAAGGGCGACCACCCGAGCTCCCGTCCCAGCGAATAGAAGGGGAGAATTCCGAGCAGACTCTCGGTGAGTGATCCGCTCGCCGCGAACGGATGAAAGACGGGAGGCCGCCAGGGAGAGGACGCGCCGGAGCTTGCGATCAGAGCGCGATGGGCGTGCTCGAGGACGAACGACACGAGATGCGAATCCGCGTAGCCTTCGAGTGGGCGCTCCCATCCGTGCCGTAACGCGGGATGAAAGCTGATCAGTACGCCGACGAGCAACCAGATCACGAAGGCTGACCGCGAGCGCCAAGAACCCGGCGGGACCACGTGGCGAGCCTCGCCGGAGGCGGTCATCGGACTGTGGGGCGTTGCCGCGCACGGGAATTCAACGTTGGCTCTCGCGGCTGCGTATCTTGTCGCAGAACGACTTCGCCGAAGTCTGGAGCGCACGATCGCCCACGCCGCTGGCGCCTTCACCGATCCCCACGGGGACGCCGTTCAAGGCAGATAGCCGAGGGTGCGCAGCTCGCGTTCAAGGTCGGCGTCGATCGCGACCTTCGTGCGCGGGCGGCCGGCGGCCAGAGCCCTCGATTCGGCGAGGAAGCGACGTCCCGCTTCCTGCAACCGGGCAATGGGAGCGCCCGGCGAAGCGCGGAGATCCACCCGTTCGCCGGGATCAGCGGCGAGGTCGAACTGACGCCAGACGCCCGCGTCGGCGTCGCGCAGGAGCTTGAATCTCCCGTCGCGCACCGCGAGCCGCCCGCGCCCTTCCGCGAACAGCGTGGTGCGCGGCAGCCGCGCGCCATCGAGCAGCGGCAGGAGGCTCCGCCCCTGCACGCCGGCGGGTGGCGGCGCCCCCGCGGCCTCGAGCAGGGTCGGAAGCAAATCGACGCCCGAGACCAGGTCCCCTATCCGCCGCCCGCGGCCCCGCCCCTGCGGGGCGACTAAAATGAGCGGCACGTGGATCTCTTCCTGGTAAAGCTCGTTGCCATGGTTCCAGACGCCGTGGTCGAGGAACGACTCTCCGTGATCGGCGGTCACCACGATCCAGGCGTGGCGCAGGCGGCCGCGCGATTCGAGAGCTTCGAGCAGCGCGCCGATCCGGCCGTCGGTATAAAGGATCTCGCCGTCGTACTGCGCAAGGTAGTGAGCGAGCGTCGCCGGCGCGCCTTCGAGGCGCAGGTACTCGGGGATCGCTTCCCGTTGCGCGGCGCTCAACGCTGCGGCCGACTCCACTGCCGCGTCGACGAACACGCGGTCGAAGGGGGGGGGCGGCACGTACGGTCCGTGAACGTCGCGGTAATGCAGATAGAGGAAGACCGGTTTCTCCGCCGCCACACCATCGACGAAGCTCAGCGCGCCCTTCCGAATGCGCTCGGCAGTCTCAAATTTCTTCCACGGAATCGTCTCCTCGTTGTGCAGCGCCTTGTCGTCGAAAAGATCGAAGCCCTGATCGAAGTTGAACCGCCGCCCGAGCGAAGGATTGGGAGCGAAGGCCGCCGTGGCGTAGCTCAGGTCGCGCAGCCGCTCCGCGAGCGTCAGGAACCCGTCGTCGAGCCGATCGCCTTCGGCGAAAACTCCGTGCACCGACGGGAAGAGCCCGGTGAAGATCGACGGCACCGAAGCAGTGGTGTAGTTGGCCGCGCTCATCGCGTGCTCGAAGCGGGCTCCGCGTTCGGCGAGGCGATCCAGGTTCGGCGAAGTCGGCCTGGCGTAGCCGTGACTGCCGAGGTGGTCAGGCCGCAGCGCGTCGATGACCAGGACGATGAGATCGGGCCTCGCCGCGGGCTGCGGAGGCGGGGTTCGCGTGCACCCCGCGACGAAAGCGGTGAGCACTGCGAGCAGGGCGCGAGCGGTAAGACCCGCCAAACATGGCGCCCGCAGCCGCGAGGAGGATCGCGTGCGCCCGCCGGCTGAACGATCCGTTGCGCTCGCGGGGCTCGTCCTCGGCCTGGCGGCGACGCTCTCTCTGGTGTTCATCGGCCTCGGGCGCGAAAGTCTGCTCGGGGACGAGGCGCTCTACGCGGCCGTGGCTCGCGACAGCGCCGCGGCGGGCCCCTGGTTCCCGCTTGTCTACGACGGTGAACCCTACACCGGCAAGCCGCCGCTGGGGATCTGGCTCGAGCGGGTGGGCTTCGCGCTCTTCGGCTTCGACGAGAGCGTCGCCCGCGCCCCCGCCGCCGTCGCGGGAGCGATCGCGATCACGCTCTTCGGCTTCGGTACGGCGCGCCGTCACGGCGCCTTCGCCGGCGTGGTGGCCGCGGCCCTGCTCGGCACCGGCCACTTCCTGCTGATCCGCCACGGTCTGCGCCGCGCGGTCTTCGAGGGGCCGCTGCTGCTCGCGATGATCGGCGCGGTGCAGTCGCTTTCCGCCCCGCCGCGTGCCGGCCGGCGGTTCGGCGGCGCGCCGTTGTGGTGCGCCTTCGGCGCTGCGTTCAAGGGACTGATCGCGCCCGCGATGCTGCTCGTCTTCGGCGGCGCCTACGCTCTGCTCTCCGGCCGGCACCGGCCGGCACGCTTCGGACCCAGGCTGCTGGTTGCCGTTGGCGCCGGCTTCGCGGTGAGCACGCTCTGGCTGGGCGCGCTGGCCGTGACGTCCGACGCCTCGCCCGGGGCGGTTCTCCGGCGCGAGATCTGGGATCGTGCGTCGACCGGGATCGACGCCGACCACCTGGGCGGCCTTGAGGTTTACGCGCAGGTGCTCCAACGCGACTTCGGGCTCTGGTTTCTGCTCATCGCCGGCGGATTGCTGGCGCTCAAACCGCGCGCCGAAGATGGGCCGACCGACGAGCTCCGCCGCGCCTGGGCGAAAGGGCTCGCCTGGGCTCTGGCGCCGACCGCGCTCCTCCTGCTCTCGGCCTCGAAACTCCCTTGGTACCTCTACCCCGCGCTCCCCGGCTATGCGTTGCTCGTCGGGCTCGGGGCCGAGACGTTGCGCCGACGGCTCGCCGTGCGCCATGCCGCTTTGGCCCTCGCCGCCGCGATTCTGATCGCGGCGGCGCTGGCGCCGCGCTACATCGCGCGCTTTCGGCGCGTCACCTCGGATCGTCCGGAGCTGGTGACGCTACGCGCGCTCGCCGATCTCGCGGCGCTGGACCGGCGGCGTGTGGTGATCTTCGACCGGGTCGACGATCCACTGCTCGGCCCGGTCCGCGAATGGCACTGGCTCTACTTGAACGTCGCTCGGCGGCGGGCGATCGGGCTCGACGCGCCGCTCGGAGAAGGCGACTGCCCGCTGGTGGTGACGCCGCGCCCCGACGTCGCCGCAATCAGGTTCCGGCTGGTCGGCGCGCCGGTCGCGAAAGTCCATGCGGTCACCGCGGGAGAACAGCCCCTCGTCGTGATGGATGGCTGCGGTGGCGAGGTCGCCGCGGGGCTTTCTGCCCTCAAAACGCCGGCGGCGCCGGCGGATGCGCCTCGGCGGTGAGGCAGTAGCGAGTCACGAAGATCCCCAGTACCCGCGTGTCAGGAAGGCCTTCGGCCTGGGGTTGAAACGATGGTTCGGTCACGATCCGTACCAGCGCGAACGGGCCCGTCACCCGCTTCGTGACTGACATGGAGAAGTGAAAGGGACCGGGATCAACATCGACCGCCCGCTCTTCCCCGTCCGCGGTCGAGACCGTCATGCGGCAGCGGCGCGGGCGCCAACTGACCCCCTCGAGCTCGAGCCGCAGCGGCAGATCGTCCGTTTTCGGCAGCGCGATCGCCAGGCTCGCCGTCGGCATCGTCCACTGACCGGACTCGCCCGGCGAGAGCCCCCACCACCCCTCGAGGAGCTGACCGGCAGGGTCCTCGTTCGTACCCGAGCAGGAGCGGAAGCCGGCAAGATCTTCCCAGCCGCGGGGACCTCCAGGGCGCGGATCGGCCGGAAGGAGTCGGCGACGAAAAGCGCGCTGCGTGAACTGGGACTGGTTCGCGCCGCCGTAGCCGAGAGCGGCGAGCTGTTGCGAGAGCTCCTCGTCCGCGGTGGTCGACCGGCGAGGGTGCGCGCTCCGGAGCAGGCTCTCATAGCGTTCTGCGAGCTGGCTCGCGAGGCGGCCGAAGCTCTTCCGCCCCTCCTCGTCTGCGCTGCGTTCGAGACGTTCGGCGCGATCCGTCTCGAGGTGAAAGAGCTGCTTTCTGTACGGAGTCGTGTGCAGCAGCAGTTTACACCCACCGTCGCCCAGCGCCAATCCCGCCTCAGGGTTTCCCTCGAGCTGGAGCAGTCGCGGCCCGGGTTCTGGCTCGACTCCGCGGCAGCGCAGCGCATCCGCGAAGCTCGGACCGTCGAAGTCGCGCTCTGCCGCCTCCTCGGGAGCCACGCCCAGAAGATCGAGCAGGGTCGGCAGGACCGATTCGAGTGGAAAGAGGCCGATCTTGCCCTGTTCTGGAACAACGCCGGGGGCGCGGAAGACTAGCGGGACGCGGACGACCTCGTCGTGCAGGGTTCGGCCGTGCCCCACCCCGCCGTGCTCGCCGAACTCCTCTCCATGATCGGAAAGAACGACGGTCAAGGTGTCGCGATCGAGGCCGCGCTCCGCGAGTCGAAGGAGGAGATCGCCCAGCGCCGCGTCGACGGCGCGCACCTCGCCGTCATAGAGATCGGCAGCCTCCCGCAGGCGCGCCGCCGTGAAGGGCCCGCCTCGCGGCAGCTCGGGACCTTCCGAGAGCGGCGACAGGGCGCGCAAGTTGGCTGGTAGCGGGGCTCCGTCCCAACCCGCGGGTGGCGCGTAGGGCTGGTGCGGATCGAGATAGTGAACGTACAAGAAAAACGGCGGTCGAAGCCGGCCGAGACGATCCGCGACCGCGCCGTTCACCGCTGCCGCCGGCGTGTCGCGGCCGAGACCGAGCCGCCAGGTTGCCAGGAGCTCGTCGAACCCGCGATCGAACCCCCACGCCGCCGCGACATGCCCGTTGGTCGAGATTCCGAGGGTGGAGAATCCGGCCACCCGCAAACGCTCCGGCAAGGTGGACACACTGTCCGGAAAGCGGTCCGTCTTGATCGCCACTTGATGGCGCAGGGGATGCAGACCGGAGAAGAGCGTGGCGACGGATGGGCGGGTCCACGAGCTCGGCGCCAGGCCGTCAGCGAACGCCCCCTCCCGCGCCAAGCGGTCGAGCGTCGGGGTGAGCGGCCGGGGGTAGCCGTAAACTCCCACCCGGTCCTGACGCAGTGTATCGATGACCACCAGGACGAGGTTCCGCGCGGCGGGAGGCGTCGCCCCTTCGGAGCCGCAACCGGTCGCCACGAGGAGTAAGGCGAGGGCTCCCAACGATAACCCTAAGTCATTGACCCCAGGGCGCTTGGCGGTGAGCCCTGGGCCGCCGCACCCGTTCAGCGGAAGCGCGGACGAGAAGCTTGTAAAAAGGCTCGACAAGAACGGGAACATGGCGTCTCCATTCGACTCTATAATCCCGAGAACACAAGGAGACGGAATCCATGACCCAGCGCAAGATGAGCCTCGCCCTTCTTGCCACCGCAGCTCTGGTGGCCACGCCCTCGTTCGCAGCCACCACACTCAGCGTGACCGCCGCCGCCGCGCTCGAAGGGGGGTTCGGTCTGCAGGTCAACTTCGACGGCACCGGCGGCAGCGCCTATGTGCAGGACAACTCGCCCACCTTGGAGACCGTCTACTGGGTGGTCGTGCGGGTCAATGACAACGATCTCGTTTTCAGCCCGCCGACGGGCGGCTCCTTCCAGTTCCTGCGCGCTTTCACGACCGACGCCGCGGCCGGGACCGTCTTCCGTATCAACGTGATCCCGGGCATCGGTGGCGTCGGCAACCAGCGTGTGTTCGTGCTGCCCATGCTGGATAGCGGCGTGTTTCACCCAACCGGCTCCGAGACCTTCATCACGACCGCGGCGGCGCCGCCGGTGAACGACAAATTCGTGTTCGAGTGGAACGCCTCGACAGGCCCGGGCATGAATGACGGCTCGATGAGAACCTATCGTGGCGGCGTCCTGCGCAAGTCGATCCTGAGCCTGGACACCGACCTCCTCCGTATCGAGATGATCCGCATGGGCGGCTTCGGAAACACGATCAGTGTGGGTTCCGGCTCCGAGCTCTACCTTGACGACTTCCAGTCGTACCGCGCGCCCATCACCCCGTAAACGATTTCGCTTTCCGGGATGAACCGAACCGATCGCGCGCTCGCGCGGTCGGTTCTTTCCTTTTAGGCTGACCGCCGAACGTGACCACCGCCCCAAATCCCCACGCCTCCCTTCGCGTCACCCTGCCTGGGATCGCGATCTGCCTTCTCGCGGTCGCCTGCGAGCGGTCGCCGGCGCCCGCCGACAGTGACGGCGCTCCCTTCTCGGTGCTCCCGAACCTGCTGCTCATTTCGATCGACACGCTGCGCGCCGATCGGCTCTCGCTCTACGGCTATTCCCGGCCAACCAGTCCGCGGCTCGATCAGGTCGCGGCGGAGTCGATCGTCTTCGATCGCTTCTATTACAACGGCGGCGGCACGCTGCCTTCGCACATGTCGCTTTTCACCGCGCTCCATCCGGCGACTCACGGCATCGGACCGGAATCAGCGAAGACGCTCGAGCCAGAACGCCTGACCCTGACGGAAGCGCTGCGGGCGAGGGGCTATGCCACCGCCGCCTTCACCGACGGCGGCTGGATCGCCGGTAAGTTCGGGTTCGCGCAGGGGTTCGACGAGTACCACGAAACCGGCGGCGGCTTCGCGGCCTCGGTACCCAAGGCCGAGGCGTGGCTCGCCGGTCGAGCCCCGGATCGTCCGTTCTTTCTCTTCCTGCACAGTTACGACGTGCATTCGAGCTGGAAGAGCTTGCCGTACGACTGCCCTGGCGAGGCGGAGCTTGATTTCGCAGGGCACCCGCCTGAAGGGTTCAACGGCTGCAAGCGCGGCCTCTGCGCCTCAACTCTGCTTGCCGACTCGAACGCACGGGTTCAAGCCGGCGCGGCCCGGCTCGACGATCTCTTCTCGCCCGCCGAGCTGCGCTACATCTCGGATCTCTACGACGGCTGCGTCCGCTGGACGGACGCCCGGCTCGGCGACTTTTTTGACGGGCTGCGAGGAGAAGGACTCTGGGAGAACACGCTCGTGGTCATCCTCTCCGACCATGGCGAGGAGTTCGGCGAGCACGGTGCGCTGCTCCACGACCAGGGAGGCTATGAGGAACTGGCGCGGATCCCGCTGTTGATCAAGCCGGTGGGCCCGCGGCGCGCCGAACGCCGCGTCGATGGGCTCGCCGCGATGGTCGACGTCATGCCGACGGTACTCGACCTGCTCGGCAGTTCCGCGCCGCCGGAAGTCCAGGGGAGTAGCCTCGTGCCAGCGATCGCCGAACGCCGCACGCGCCGCCCGAACGTCCACATGTACTCGGTGCTGCGTGACGGGCGCTTCAAGTACTTCTCGGACGAGCGGCGGATCTTTGACCTCGCGGCCGACCCGGGCGAGCACGCCAACCTGTTCGCCGGACGGCCGGATCTCGCCGCGGGGCTCGAGCGCACCGTGCGCGACCTGATCGCGGTCGACCACGCGGCAGCGCTGGATTTCAGCCGAAGGAACCCCCTCGCGCCCCCGGCCACGCTCTCCGAAGAAGAGGCGGCGCGACTCAGATCACTCGGCTATGTGCGTTAGATCGCATCTGTGACCGGCCTTCGCCGCGCGGCGGAGAGGCCTGGCGAGAAGTACGCGGGCGTTCAGTCGTCGAGTCCGAGCTTGTGGGCGGCGGCGGGCAAGAGAGGCGGCGGCATGCGCATCGGCGCCGCGAGATCGACGGGAAACTCGCGCGACGAAGCACCACCCGCGAGCAGCCGCAGCTCGATCTGCCATTGGTAACCGCGCACCCGCGGCGGCTCGATGTGCGCCATCGCCAGGCCGGCGGCCGCGCAACGCTCGGCAAGCCAGTTGCGGTCGAAGATGACCGCGTTGGTGGGGTCGCAGTCGTTGATGAAAAGCGCGTTTTGAAAGCTCTGCATCATCGGGAAATCGCGCTTGTCGAAAACGAACCAGGTGGTGTGCGCGCGACCGTCGGGCTTGAGAACGCGCGCGGTCTCGCGCAGATAGAAGTCCGCGGCAGCTTGGCGCAAATGAGTGAAAACCGACCAGCCGATCAGCAGCGACACGGCGCCGCTCTCGACCGGGAAAGGCAACGCCTCGTGGGCGCCGTCGGGGTTGAAGCCGGGGTTCCTGACGTCTTGATGCACGAACTCGAGCTCGGGCGCATGCGGCGCCAGATTGCGCTGACACCAGCGGATCATCCCGGCGTGCAGGTCGACGCCCAGGTACCGGCGCGGTCGTGGCTTCTGCTGGATCAACTGGCGGGCCAGCCGCCCGCAGCCGCAGCCGAAGTCGAAGACGAAATCCCACGCCTCGTCAGGAAGGCCGGCGATGACCGGCAGGCCGGAAGGGTTGTCAAAGTCGCCGTCCTCGAGCGGGCCGACCAAAGCCCGCATGCCGAGCGGCGGCAACGGCAGCGCGGCGCTTTCCGGCATCGTTCCCATCCTCGCACAGCTCCGGTAGGATCCCGTCAGGCTGCCATCGCTTCCCGCCCGAGAGGCAGGCCTCGTTGAATCCGCGGCGCGAGTTGAACTTGCCCTCCCCGACCCTCCTGCCGGCCGATCCCGGCTCGCCGACGCTTTCCGTCATCGTCAACAGCTGCAACCGGCGCGAAGAGCTGCGCACGCTCCTCTGCGCGCTGAATCGGCAAAGCTACGACCCGTTCGAAGTCCTGGCGGTGATCGGTCCCTCCGCCGACGGCACCCTCGACATGCTCGCCGAGGAGTTCTCGCAACGGGTCAAGACCGTCTCCTGCCCGGAATTCAACCTGTCGGTGTCGCGCAACCTCGGTCTAGCTCACGCCGCGGGCGACATCGTGGCCTTCATTGACGACGATTCGGTACCCTCGACGACCTGGCTCGAACAACTCGCCGCCGCCTACCGCGACGACGGCGTCGCCGGCGCCGGCGGAAGGACCTATCTCGTGCGCGAGGGCGCCGACCGGATCCAGTTCCTGCACGGCATGTTCTCGGTGGTCGGCGAGCAGCAGGACGTGCGCTGGGGCGACGCGCCGCTGCCGCCGTCGAGAACGCCGGCGCATTTCTGGTTTCCGCGCTTCCACGGCACGAACATGAGCTATCGCCGGAGCGCACTCGTCGCGATCGGCGGCTTCGACGAGCGGTTCGAGTACCTTTTCGACGACGGCGACCTCGGCGTTCGCCTCGGGCTCGCCGGGTTCCGGCTGCGCCAGCTCGACGACGCGGTCGTCTACCACCTGGGAGCGACTACCGGAAACCGGGGCCGCCACCCGTACGACCTCAACTGGTACTCCTGGTCGCGCTCACAGATCTACTTCGCGCTCAAGAATGGCCGCCCTGCCGTCGGACTGAAGCGCAGTCTCCTCGCGGCATTCCGGCATTCCACCGAGCTGGCAAGCCAGGTCGCGGAGCTCGCGGCGAACGGCGATCTGCCGCCCGACCTTCATCGCAAGGCCCGCAGGATGCTGCGCCGGGCGCGCCGGGACGGGCTCCGCCAAGGCCTGTTCGAACCTCGCCGCATGCCCGGCCGAATCCCGCGACTCGACGAAGGATTCGTGCCCTTTCCCCGTCAGGTCTGGCGCCGCGCCCCGGCGATCGCGCCGGCCGTGCTGCCGCCGGCGCGGAGGATCCGACCCTTGAGCGAGGAACCGATCTCTCTCGCGCTCCTGTCGGTCGACTATCCGCCGGGCCAGACCCACGGCGTCGCGCGCAGCAGCGAAGCGCTCGCGCGTGGCCTCGCCGAGCTCGGGCACGAGGTTCACGTCGTAACCTCGGGGTCCGCGCACCGCGTCTACGTCCAGGACGGAATCTGGATCCACGCCACCGGACCGGTGGCGATCCGGCGCTACCACGCATTTGCCGAGGCCGGCTACCACGATCTCGCGGCCTGGATCAATCACAGCCACGAAGCTTTCGCCACGGTGCGCAATCTGATGCGCAATCACGCGGTGCGTCTGGTCGATTCCCCGTTGTGGAACCTCGACGGCTACGTCGCCGCGATCGCGGGAACGCTTCCGGTCGCGGTGCGTCTGGTCACCGGGATGCGCCAGATCGCCGACGTGCATGGCGAAGCGGATCCGGAAAAGCGCCTCCTGGGGGATCTCGAGGAGAACTTCGTGCGGCGTGCGGCGCTCCTGGTCTCCAACTCCGTCGCCACGGAGCAAGCGCTGGCGAGGATTTACGGCCTCGATCCCGCCACGCGACTCCACGGCAAGGTCGCGTACGGAATCGTGCCGGTGCCCGACGAGCGGGTCCCCGCGCCCCGCCCGCTGCGGCCCGGCGAGCCGCTGACCGTGCTCTTCGTCGGCCGGCTCGAGGGGCGCAAGGGAGTCCCGGAGCTTTTCGCGGCGATACCCCCGGCTCTCCGCGCCCTCCCTGAGCTGCGTTTCGTTCTTGCGGGCGCCGACAACAGCCGCCATGACGGCTTTCTGGCGCGCGAAAGGACCGACTATCCGACCTGGTTCGCCAGGCATCATCCCGAGCTCCGCGAGCGCGTCCGCTTCCTCGGCCACGTCTCCGACACCGAGCTCGAGCGCCTCTACGCCGACTGCGATCTGTTCATCGCGCCGTCGCGCTACGAGTCGTTCGGGCTCATCTTCCTCGAGGCGATGAACTTCGCCAAGCCGGTGATCGGTTGCGACTCCGGCGGACCCCGCGACATCATTGTCGACGGCGAGACTGGGCGACTGGTTCCGCCCGGGGATCCGGAGGCGCTCGCCGCGGCCATCGTCGAGCTCGGCGGGGCGAGCGAGTCGCGGCGCGCGATGGGGCGCGCGGGGCGGGCTCGGCTGCTCGAATTTTTCACGCATCGCGCCATGGCCGAGGGCTTCGTCGCGCTCTATCGTCGAATGCTCGCCGCGGCGTAGGCGGCAACGGAGAGAGTGCTCATGGGCGAGAATACGGCTCCGCTTTCCGTCGACCAGGTCGTCTCCGCGATCGAGCGGGAGCTCACCGGCGGTCCGCTCGAGGCGGCGCCGGACCCGGACTGGGCGCTCGAGCAGGCGCGGGAGCTCCAGCGTCGCTTCCGCAGCGATCCGGTCGGCGGACGGCTCGCGACGCTGAAGCGACTGGCCTTCTGGTGGGTCGCCTCGGCCTTCGATCGCCAGGGCAAAGTGATCGAGGCGCTGCTCGTCGAGCTCGAGGCGCGCGCCGCCCGCGTGGTCGCGCTCGAAGCCCGTCTGGCCCGCCTCGAAGCGCTCGTGAACGCGCGCGAAAGCGACGAGCGAGAGCGCCGCCGGTGACGTCTCCTGCGCCGGGTTCAGCGAACGCTTTCACGATCGCGTCGAACAACTATCTCGCGTTCGCCAGCGTCTTCGTTGAATCGTACCGGCGTCACCATCCGGCCGCGGAGGTTTGTGTTGCGATCGCCGACCGCCGCGACCCGGGCATCGACTACGAGCGCCTTCCGTTCCGCACCGTTTTCGCCGAGGAGCTCGGCATCCCGGCCTTCCTGAGCATCGCTTTCCACTACGACATCCTCGAGCTCAACACGGCGATCAAGCCGTTCGTGTTTTCGTGGCTACGCGATCACGCTGGTTGGGACCGCGCTCTCTACTTCGACCCGGACATCCTGATCCTCTCGCCGCTTCGCGACGTCGAGAATGCTCTGGAACACGCTCAGGCGGTGATCACGCCCCACCTCACCGCGCCGATCGATGACGAGCACCGCCCTTCGGAACGCCAGATCCGGATGATGGGGATCTACAACCTGGGTTTCGTCGGTCTGCGTCTTGACCCGTCGACCGAAAGCTTTCTCGCCTGGTGGCAACGGCGGTTGGAGCGGTTCTGCATCAACGATCCGCACCACGGGCTGTTCGTCGATCAGTCGTGGATGGACTTCGCGCCCGCCTTCCTCGAGCGGGTCGAGATCTTGCGCTCCCCCCGCCTCAACGTCGCTTACTGGAACCTCGGCCAGCGCGAGGTCGAGCTCGCCGGAGATAGCTACCGGGTCGCCGGGGAACCACTCGGCTTCGTTCATTGGAGCGGCCTGGATCTCGATCGTCCCGAGCAGCTCTCGCGGCACCAGGATCGGATCTCGCTCGACGAGCGACCCGTGCTGCGCCGGCTGCTTGGAGCGTACCGCGATCAGATTCTGTCCGCGGGCCACGAGCGCTTCACCCGCGTGCCCTACGGCTACGACACCTTCCGTCCGGAAGCGATCCCGATCGCGAAGTTCCTGCGCCGCACGCTCCTGCGCGTCGATCCGCACGGCCGGCGCTTCGCCGATCCGTTCGACATCGCGGCCGACGACTCCTTCTTCCGCTGGCTGTCCGAGCCGCTGCGCTTTCCGCTCGGCACGCTGAATCGCGCCGCCCTCGCGGTTTGGGAGAGCCGCCCTGAGCTGGTGGAGCGCTTTCGCGATGTCGTCCATGACGAGCTGCCACGATTCCTCGACTGGCTGCACTCCGGCGGCGGGGCCGGCGCGGGACTCGCGCCTGAGCTTCTCGCCGGACTCGAGGTCTTCGCCGCTCCAGACGCGACGCCCGTTCCCTTCCAGCAGGAGCCGTTCCGGCCGTTCCTGCAGCTCACCCACGAAGCCACGCCGAACGTGCTCGAGGTCGTCAAGCTCGGCGAGCCCGGAGCCTGGGCTCCCTGGCTGCTCGAGCCCTTTCCCGGCGCCGGAGAGCGCCCCTGGCTCTCCCGTCTCGCGATCCTCTGCTGGGAGAAGAGCCCGGTGCTCCAGCGGACTTTCCCCGCGCCGCTCGGGGGCGATCTCGACGCGCTGGCAGTCTGGCTCGCGACGCGCGGGGAGCCCGAGCTCGGACTCGCTCCCGAACTGGTCTCGGCGCTCTCGAGCCGTCTCCCCATCGAGCTCCGATCGCGGCCACCACGCTCGCTTTCGGCTTCGCCTGGAGATCGCGCGGAAATGGCAGCAGCGGCGAGTGCACTTTCCCAGACCGGCGCCGCGGTGACTTCCGCGACGGGCGCTGTCGCGCCTCCCCGGAGCGGCGCGACCCGGCGGGCATTTGGAGTGCAAGTGCTCGCCGCGCGCCGCAGCGAGCCCGACTCGGCCGAGCTGGCTTCGGCCACTCTCGCGGCGCTCGCCGAAGCGGGGATCGCTCACCAGGAGATCGACCTCGACGCCGAGCCGCTCGCTTCGATCGTGGAGAGTCAGCTGGCGCCCGCCGGAGGCAGCCCCTGGCCCGTCACCCTCACCCACGTCGACCTGCGCCTGGCGCCCTGGCGTTTCGGTTGGCTGGCTGCGGGCGTCTCTCAAGGCGGCTGCCGGATCGGCTACCTGGACTGGGAATTCGCGACCATCCCCGCGCACTACCAGGAGCGATTGAAGCAGTGGGACGAGATCTGGACGCCGAGCCGCTTCGCTCGCGACGTGCTCGCGGCCGGCGCGGCCGTCCCGGTGCACTGGGTTCCACCCTACCGTCCGGTTGCCGATCCAACCGCAAGGGTGGATCCAGCGACCGCCGGCAGCGCTGTGCCAGCGCGCATTCTCGCCTCCTTTCGCGCCGACGATCCGATCGAACGCGACGACCCCTGGATGGTGATCGAGGCCGCGCGCCGGCTCGTCGCCCTGCGTCCCGAGCGTGCCTGGGCTGTGGTTCTCCGTATAGATGCTCTCGCCGCGCACTCGAACCCGGCCTCTCCAGGCGCCGAGCTCGTCGCGGCGCTGCGCGATGCAGCTTCAGGACTTCCGGTCGAGATCGAAACGTCGGTTCGATCCGCCCGCCAACGACGCGGGGTCCACTTCACCGCGGATCTTTACCTTCACCTGCGGCGAACCGGCGGCTATTCCGGCGAGATCGTCGACGCGGCGCTCGCCGGCGTGCCGGTCGTGGCCCTCGCCCATGGAGCGCGAGCCGACTGGCTCGACGACGCCACGGGCTTCCCGGTCGCATCGCGGCCGGCCCGGCTCGGCCGCAGCCTCGGACCCGTACCCGGCTCGACTCTTGCGGTGGAAGCGGATCCGGACGCTGCCGCGGCCGCACTGGCGCAGGCGCTCGGAGATCCAGCCGAAAGCGCGCGGCGCGCCGCTGCCGCGAGAAAGCGCGTGGAGGCTCTCTACGGGAAGCCCGCGGCAGCGACGCGGATGCTGCGCGAGCTGGATCGTGTTCGCGATCGAATCGCGGTGCGGCAACAAAGATCGCAGGCGGAAACTCGCGCGGGAGAGAATTGATCGCGCCGCGGGCGCTCACCGCAGGCAACAACCCGGAGGACTGGATGGCCAAAAGCCGGATCTTCAACCGCCGCCTGCATTGCTGGCTCGCCCTGGGCGGGTTCTTCATGACCAACGCCGCGACGGCGGCCGCATCGTCGGCGCCACAATCGATCCACGATCCGCGGACGTATGAGCTGGTCTGGAGCGAGCCTCCGGGCCCGGCGCCGCGTGTCCGCGAACAGCTCGTCTACGACAAGGCCGGCGAGCGGGAGCTCACTTTCGACGTGGCCGCGCCGGCGGGGCTCCTCCCTTCCGAGCTGCGGCCGACGGTGATCTTTCTCCTGGGTTCCGGCGAGGACACCAACGCCGGGAGCGGAGCGTGGAAGCTCGATCGAAGTTGGCTCGAAATCGTCGCGAGGCGCGGCCTGGTTGGCATCCGCGCCGAGATCGACGACAAGGATCCGGTCGCGAGCCTCGAAGCACTCGTGCGCCATCTCGCCAAGAACGCCAGTGATCTGGGCGCCGACTCGTCGCGGCTCGCGCTTCTTGCCTCGTCCGGGAAAACCGGCCCCGCCCTCCGGTTCCTGATGAGCGACCCCGCGCCAGCCGGTGCTCGCGCCGCGGTTCTCTTCTACGGTCCGGGACCTGCTCCGCGAGTTCGCAACGACCTCCCGGTGCTGTTGTTGATCGCCGGTAAGGATCTCCCCGACCGCGTCGCCGCGGAGCACGACCTGGCTCGCGTCGCGGTGAGCGCTGGCGCGCCGTGGACGATTCTCGAGGCGCCAGGCTTGTCACCCGCATTCGAGGCTTTCGACATCGGCGACGAGAGCCGTGCCGCCATCGCGCAGACCCTGGCCTTCCTCGACGCCCATCTGAAACCCCTGCCGCCACCCCCGGCGGAAGCCGCCGACCGCGCCGCGGCGCGCCGCGCCCTCAGCCAGCTCTACCGCCGGGAATTCGAAGCCGCGCACGATTACTACAACGAGCTCGTAGCCGGGGAGGCCCAGCGCGACCGGCAGGCCTGGGAGAACCTCGCCTGGGCGAGACGCGGCATGGGATCGGTGGCGGGCGAAGCGATCGCGCTCGAGCAGGCGATCTTCGCCGATCCAGGAAACGTCGGTCTGAGGAGGCGGGCCGGGCGTCTGGCCGGTCGCTACGGTCGCTGGGGAGAGGTCGAAGAGACGCTCGCTCCAGTGATTTCGAGCCCCGAGCTCGATGCGATCGACCTCGGCTTGCTGGGGCTGGCGCGCCTGCTGCTGGGTCAACCCGCCGACGCCATCGGACCTCTGGAGCGCGCCGCCGCGATCGGCGGAGACGTGGCAAATCAGTACAACCTCGCTTGCGCCTATGCGCGGGTCGGTCGGATCGACGACGCCTTCGCCGAGCTCAACCGCGCGATCGACGAGGGGTTCGAAGGTGCGAAGTTGCTGGCCGAAGATCCTGACCTTACCTCGCTACGCGCCGATCCTCGATTCGCCGCGCTCGCCGCGAGGCTGCCGTCGGCTCCGCCGCCTGCGCTGGCGACGCCGACTGAGCCGACCGATTGAGCCGGAAAGACTCACTCGCTGGAGACCGCTAAGCTTCGCCAGCATGACCGCGGCGTCAGGAACAGCTCCAAACTCGCACGTCGCAGCCACCGCCTACGCCGGGCGGCAGATCGCTTCGGCGCGCATTCTCGGCCGATCGCTCCGCGAGACGAACCCCCTTCTCCCCTTCAAGGCGCTCGCGACCGAAGCGCTCGATGAGCGACTCGACGAAGCCTCCGAGCCGTTCGAGCAGGTCGGGATGGAATCGCTCGAGATTCCCCGCCTTCGGAACCTCCGCTTTCGCTACGGTCCGGTGAGTCTGAGCTACGCGCTCACACCGTTCCTCCTGCGTCATCTTCTCGAAGGCGGCGCTGGCGCCGTGCTCTTTCTCAAGCAGGAGAGCCTCGTGGTGGGCGATCTCACGCCCCTGTTCGAAAGGCTTCGCTTCTCCTCGATCCTGCTGACCCCGCATCTCGTCGCGCCCCTTTCCGGCCTTGACGCCTCGCGACGGGAACGTGAGGTCATGCTCGCCGGGACCTACAACTGCGGCGTCCTGGGCGTCGCCGGCACGAGCGCAGCGCGCCGCTTTCTGGACTGGTGGTGCGATCGCTTGGAGCTCGGATGCCGGCACGACGTGGCTGCGGGCATGCACTTCGAGCAACGCTGGCTCGACCTGGTGCCGGCCTTCTTCGACGGCGTCGAGATCGTTCGCGACCCGGGCGCCAATGTCGGGCATTGGTGCCTGCCCGAACGGCGGTTCGAGGTCGCTGGCGCTGAGGTTCGCGTCGACGGCGAGCCAGCGCGGGTACTTCGCTTCAGCGGCTTCGATCCCGCGCGACCCGATCGGGTGACACGCCATTCCGACCGACTGTCAACCGAGGCGCTCGGTCCGGGCAAGGCGGTTTTCGAGGAGTACCGGCGGCGCTGGGTGGAGGCCGGCGGTCCTGCCCCGCCGGAGACTCCGGAAACGTTCGACAACGCAACGGCCATCCCCGACATCGTTCGACTCGTCTATCAGGGGCTCGGCATGGACGTCGCACGATTCGGGGACCCGTACTCGACCGCTCATGCCGGCTGCCTCTTCGACTGGCTTCGCGCTCCGGTAGACGAACCGTCGCCGGGCTTTCCGCACGTGTCCAACCTGTGGCACGGTGTCTGGAATCTGCGGAGCGATCTGCGACACGCCTTCCCGGAACCGCTGGGTTCCGACCGTTCCCTGTTCGCCGGCTGGACCCTGAGCACCGGGCGATTCGAACACTCCGTCCCCCACAATCTCGCGGCCGTGCGCTCGGAGAACGGCGCGTGAGCCGCCGCGCCATAGGCATCGTCGCGGGTCGAAGATTCGAAGCCTCCGCTCGAGTGCTCCTGCGATCGATTCGCGCGCACCATCCGGATCTCGCGGTCTTCGTGCTGGCAACCCGCGACGTCGATCTCGGATCGCCGAGCTCGCCGCTCGCCGAGCGCGTCGATTTCGAGACTCTCGCGAAAGCCGCCGGGTCGTGGCTCGCATTCCGGTACGCGGAGAATGAGCTCGCGGTCGCGCTCAAGGCGTTTCTTCTCGATCACCTGCTGGATAGCGGATATGAACAAGTCCTCCATCTCGACGCCGACATCCTGGTGGTGGGCAATCTCGAATCCCTTTTCGAGCGGCTCGGCCGACATTCGATCCTGCTGGCTCCCCATTCGCTCTCACCCCTCGTGGGACCTGAAGGCGAAGCCCGCGAGCTCGTGCTTCTTCGCGCCGGTGTCTACAACGGCGGAGTCCTCGGAGTGACGCGCCACCCGGCGGCCCGACAGTTTCTCGAGTGGTGGAAATCTCGCTTGCGGGAGGACTGCAGGATCTCGAGCGCCGAAGCGCTGCATGACGATCAGCGTTGGCTCGATCTCGTGCCCGGGGCGTTCGACGGGGTCGGCGTCTGCCGCGATCCCGGAGTCAACCTTGCCTACTGGAACTTCCGCGAACGCGGACTGGCTCGCGAGAACGGCGTCTGGAGCACTTCGTACGGCCCCGCGTCCCTCGTTCACTTCAGCGGTTTCGATCCCAGAACACCAGGAATCGTCACCCGTCACCAGCCACGGTTGACGCCCGGCGAGCTCGGCGTCGAAGCCATTCTGTTTCGCGAGTATGCGAGCTCCTTGCTCGCGGAGGGGTGGAGCGCCGAGCCGGCGACGCCCTACCGCTTCGATCGCTTCGACAATGGAGTTTCGATCCCGGACATCGCGCGGCGCGTTTTCCACGAGCTTGGTGGGGAAACCTCCCGCTTCGGAGATCCCTTTCGGACCGACCGCGCGACGAGCTTCTTCGCCTGGTTGCGAGATCCGATGGATCCCAGCGCGTCCCCGGCGGCGGCTCCGGCGCGACTCTGGATGGAGATCTGGCGGCGCCGCGAGGATCTCCGCCGGGCCTTCCCGGAACCGCTCGCGAGAGATCGCGGCGCTTTTCTCGCCTGGGTTCGAACCTCCGGCGCGGCGGAGCACGGGATCGACCGCGCCTTCGAGGTGCGCGCATAGCGCGCTGTTTCGAAGCAACGCGTTCGGGTCCGCGGAGAAACGACTCGGCTAGCGAATCGCGGCGATCATTGTGCGGCCCAGGCCGAGAGGTTGCCGCGCTCGAAACCGTCGCTGAAGAGCCCCTCTTGGAGAAGCACCATCGCCGCGACCGAAGGGATGCCCTTGGCGTCCAACACGAACATCAGATAGTGGCCGGGTGGCGCCAGATGGGACGAGCTCGGAGCGATGGCGAGCCGACCTCCCGGAACCGGCCGGGAGTCCAGCTCGACGAAGCGCTGGTTCATGTTGAAGCTATGCGTTACCGAGCTCAGGCGAACCCAGGTCACCCTTGTGGGCTCGGGATCCGGCTGCGTGAGCACGACGAAGGCTTCACCCAGTGCGACGCTCGCGCGGGCACTGAGGATCACCGGACGCGCTCCACGAAAAAGGTACGGGGGAGAGAAGATCTCTCCGTCGAGGTGGTCCGGGTCGCCGTTGGCAGTGTCGCTGGGATGCCCGCCGCCGGCCGCCAACACCCGTGCGTCGGGAAGCAGTAGGGCAACCGAGTGATAAAGACGAGGCACGCTCATCGAGGCGAGCGAAGTCCAGGACTCGGTGTCCGGATCCCAGAGCTCGCTTGCGAGAACCGCCCCGAGAGCATTGTTGCCCGGCAGCGAGGTGCCTCCCGTCGCCAGCACCGTGCCGTCCGCGAGAATCGTCAAGTTGAAATGGCGTCGCGCCACGGACATCGCAGCCACCTCGCGAAAAGCCGGGCTTGGCGAGTTCAAGTCGATGACTTCAGCGGAGGCCTGGGGTCCACCGCCGCCGCCCGCGACGAGGATTCTGCCGGGTTCGTACATCGCAGCGGAGCCGGATCCTCGCCCGCCATTCAGGCCGGTGGCGACGTCTGTCCACCCACCAGCTTCGGTGACATCGAGTCTGCGAGCCTGGGGCGCCGGACCGGCGACAAAACCGCTTCCATCCGGCGCCAGAAAAAGCATCGGGTAGTTCGGCAGGCTGAGCAGCGCGTCGGTGAGATCCAGCCAGGCGTCGCTCCGCGGGTCATAGATCTGCGGCAGCTGATTCGGCGCTGCCCCCTCGTCGGTTCCCGAGAGAACCAGCGCTCGGCCATCGGACAGGGTCGTGGCCGATGGATACCACCGTCCCGCGTTCATTTCGGGAGCCGCAGTCCAAAGCGGAGTTTTCGGATCGTAGAGCGCGGCGAAGGGCTGACCCAACTGGACCTCGAAATGCCCTCCGGCCGCGAAGAGCCGTCCGTCCGCCAGGAATGTGTGTCCCGAGCAGAACAGGTCGTGACCTTCAGGTGGCTCGGCATCCATCTCGAACTGCCCCGAGGCTGGATCCCACTGTCGTGGATGTCCATCTCCGTCGGGAACGTCGTGACGGTCCCAGAAGAGCACTTTGCCGCTCGGCAACAAATGGCTGTGAATCGGAAGGGTCGGAAAGGGAAAAACCGCGCCCCATTCCCCGATCTCCGAAGGTAAGAGCCCCGAGGCGTTACCTAGAGCCGAAAGCAGCAGCCATTTCGAGATCAACGTCGTCATCCTATCGAAGCTCCATCGAACGGGAGCTGGAGTGACGACCTGACCTCAGCCCAGGGCCGAAAGGAGCAGTTCACGCACGCGCGGCGCCGCGTGATGTTGAAGCGCCGCGGCGCGGGCGATCGTCGCGCGGCGGCGCGCGGCCTGCGGGTCGTCCAGGCTCACCTCAAGCGCCGAGATCCACTCGCCCGCCGATTCGGCGATCGTCAGGCCGCGCTGGATCGCGGGCACGGTTCCGTTCGCGGCCGCCGGCGTCGCGACGACCGGTGTCCCCGCGACGATCGCCTCCAGCAGTTTCATCGGCGATCCCGAGCCGGCGAAGAGTGGAACCACCGCGATCGCCGCGCGCGCGAAGTCGGCAGCGAACGACGGCGGCTCGATCGAAAGCTCGGCGCCCGACGCGATCGCGCGGCGCGCGAGGCGAGAAGCGGGCCTCGATCCCGCGAGGATGAGCCGCGCCCGCGGGTGACTGGCGCGCACGCTCGGCCAGACCTTCTCCACGAGCCAGAGCGCGCCGTGGACGGTTGGAAAGTAGCCGAGATTGCCGGTGAGAAGAAGCTCGGGCGATCCGGTGGCCACCCCGCCCGTCGGCGGCGGTGGCCCGGCGCCAAGCACCAGCGGCACGACGGCCAGTCGACGAGCCAGCTCGGGCGACAGGTCGCGCGCGAGGTGATCGCGATCGCGTTCGGCCACCAGCAAAGCGACGCGACTTTGTGCGACGAGGCGCCGCTCGTCCGCTCGCAAACGGCGCGCTTCGAGTCGCCAGAGTGGCCTTAAGGGCAGACGATCGAAGAGCGCGCGCCGCTCGAAGTTGAGCGCCAGGCTGTCGACCAGGTCGACCACCAGCGCCTCGCGAGGGACGTGCTCCGCCAGGCTCGAAAGCCGCGACGTCAGAAGTACGACGCGATCCAATCCCGGAACAAGCCGGCGGAGCTGCCGTTCGAGGTCGCGGTTTTCGAACAGAGCTTGCTGCAGCGGTCGCCCGCCCAGGACTCCGCTGGCCAGCGCCGAAAGCCGTGGGCGCCCGGTGGCTCGCGCAACTTCCACCGTGAACGGCAGCTCCCGCGGTGCGGCCGCCTCCCCCGCGTGGGCAAGCAGCGTGACCGCGTGCTCAGGAGTGAGGAGCGAGGCGAGCCCGAGGGCGCGCGACTGGTAGCCCTTGCGAACCGGCCAGGGCCAGCTCGGCGCGACGATCAGGATATTCATCGCGCGGGCTCGCCGCGGACGCCGATCCCCGCGCAGAGCGCCAGCCAACGACGGGCGAACTGTTCCGGATCGTGGTCGGCCGCCAGGCGGGCGCGGCCGCCCTGGGCGAGCCGCTCGCGCAGGACTGAATCGGATGCAAGAAGCGCGATCGCCGTCACTTGTTCCTCGTCGCTCCTGGCGAGAAGCAGCTCTCGACCATCCTCGACTTCGAGCCCCGCAGCCGCGGCCGGACTCGCGACGACCGGGACACCGCGAGCCCACGCTTCGAGCAGGCGCATGCGCACGCCCGAAGCGATGCCCAGCGGGATCACCATCACGCTGCCGGCCGCGAACGCCTCGATGCTCTCGGCAAGCGGTGGATGCCGCTCGATGGAGGGATCGTTCGCGGGCGCGCCTCCGAAGCGATGCAGTACCGCGCCGGGAAGGCGCTCCCGGACGCGCGGCCAGGTCAGGCGCGCGAACCTCGCTTCCGCCAGCCGGTTGGGCTCCCAGTCCGCGCTGCCGAAGAGCACGACGGCTGGAGTACCGGCGAAGCTCGACGACCGCGCCGGCAGCTCACGAGGGAACGGCGGCGGCAGGAGCTCCACGTTCGCCGCCGGCGCCAAGGCCCGCAGCAGCGCGGCGTCCTCTCGCGAAAGGGCGACGGTAGCCGCCGCGCGCCTCATCGCCTGGCCCTCGGCCAGGGCGAGCCGCCGGCTCTCGCGCGCCAGCATTGCGCGCGCCACGCCGCGACGACCTGCCGCCGCCTGACGCCAGAGCGAGCTCTCTACGTTCTGCGCGCGAAGAAGGACCGGGATGCCGGCCGTCGCCGCCGGCGCGCACTGCGCGAACGCCTGAAGCTGCTCGGCGATGACGAGGTCGAAGCGGCCCGCCGCAACCTGCCCTGCGACGGCCGCCCGCAGCACCGCCGAGTCGTGTCGCACGAGGGTCCAGGGCCGCGGACCGAGGAGCGACATCGCGAGCGCGACGGACCGCGATCGGCGCCGCGCCGGAATCAGGATCGGTCGCGCGATGGGCGAAAGCGCCGCCGCCGCGGCGGAAATCTCACCGGGCAACGCCGGCGCCACCAGCGAGATCTCCGCTCCCGCGGCGGAAATCGCCTTGAGCGACTCGAGGAGCAGCAGCCGCCCGCCGTCCGCTGGCGGCCAGGGTGACTTGGTCGCGATCCAGAGCAGCCGCATCGGATACTGCGCCCGCTTCAGACGAGGTGCAGGAGGTGTCCGAGCTTGTCGCGCTTGGTGCGCAGGTAGTCGCGCGAGGCGTCGCTCGGCGGGATCTCGAGCGGCACGCGCTCGACGATCTCGAGGCCGTAGCCCGAGAGAGCGATGTATTTCGAAGGATTGTTGGTCATCAGCCGCAAGCGCGCGATGCCGAGATCGCGGAGGATCTGCGCCCCCACGCCGTAGTCACGCTGATCGGGCCGGAATCCGAGTCGTTCGTTGGCCTCGACCGTGTCGTGGCCGTCGTCCTGGAGCTCGTAAGCGAGGAGCTTGTTGAGGAGCCCGATGCCCCGCCCCTCTTGCAGGAGATAGAGCAACACGCCCCGCCCGGCCTCTTGAATGCGATCGAGGGCGAGCTCGAGCTGTGGCCCGCAGTCGCAACGTTTCGAGCCGAAGATGTCGCCGGTCAGGCACTGGCTGTGTACCCGCACCAGCACCGGCTCGCCGCCGGCGACGTCGCCCAGCGTGAGCGCCAGGTGTTCTTCGCCGGTGGCGTCCGAGCGGTAGGCGTGCACGCGAAGCTCTCCCCAGCGGGTTGGCAAGCACGGCGCGGCGATCTTGCGCACGATCGTCTCGTGCGACAGGCGATAGCGGATGAGATCGGCGATGGTGAGGATCGGCAGCCCGTGCTGGCCGGCGAAGACCGTGAGGTCGGGAACGCGTGCCATCGTCCCGTCCTCGTTCATGATCTCGCAGATGGCCGCCGCGGGCTCGAAGCCGGCGAGCCTGGCGAGATCGACCGAGGCCTCGGTCTGGCCGGCGCGCTTCAGCACCCCGCCGCGCCTGGCGCGCAGCGGAAAGACATGTCCGGGACGCAGCAGGTCATGGGGACGGGTCGCGGGGTCGACCGCGGTGCGGATGGTCGCGGCGCGATCGGCGGCCGAGATTCCCGTGGTGACCTTACCGCGCGCCTCGATCGAGACCGTGAAGGCGGTGCCGAACGGCGAACTGTTTTCGCGCACCATGAGCGGCAGGTCGAGCGCGTCACAGCGCTCCTCGGTCAGCGCCAGGCAGACCAGGCCGCGGCCGTGGCGGGCCATGAAATTGATCGACTCGGGCGTCACCTTCTCCGCCGCGATCGCGAGATCCCCTTCGTTCTCGCGGTCCTCGTCGTCGACGAGAATCACCATCCGCCCGCGGCGGAACTCCTCCACCGCCTCCTCGACGGTGGCAAATCCCGCCTCGCCAACTTCCGTTTCCCGACCCATGGCCTCCGAATCGTAGCGCAGTCGCCGTTACCCGGCGCCGAACCCCGGCTTTCTTGCCTCGCGCGATCGAACCAACGCTGAGCCGCGACGGGGGCGGAACCCTAAAGCTCAGGCGCTCCGTGAGCATGACGCTCTACCCGTCGGCGGGTGGTGGCGCGGGATGTCGCGCCAGCAGTCGCCAGCCGAAGGCGACCGAGAGGGCTCCGAGCACGAGAGCACAGGCGAGGAGGATCTCGCTCTGAGATCGGCGCCAGGCGCTCAACGCAAGCCAGAAGCTGGTCGCCACGAAGAAGAGGTTCGGCACCAGGACCGGGCGCCCCAGGATCCCTTCGGTTCTCGTGTAGCGCTGGAACCAGTTCATGAAAGCGAGCCCCAGAAGCGCCGTACCGAACGCCTGCACGAGCCAGCTGACCGGCACTGACGCCGGAGCGCCGATCGCCGCGAGGAGCTCGTCCGGAGCGAACAGCAGGCCGAGGCCGACCAGGCCATAGATCGCCGCAGTGCCGGTCAGAAGGATGTTGATACGCATGGGATTGACTCCTTCGTGGCGGTCAGCGTTGGGATTCCAGGCGGGTCAGGCTGGCGCTTCGAGCCCTCGGTTCGACCGCGGCGGAAGCCGGATGCGGCACGGTTAGAAGGTGTTGCCGAGGCTGAAGAACCAGACGTAGGGGTCTTCGAACGGCTCGCGGTCAAGCTTCCAGCCGATCTCGAGACGCAAGGGGCCGACCGGAGAAGAGTACCGCAGGCCGGCTCCCGCGCCCCATTTCATCTCGCCCGGGTCGATCTGACGGTACTCTCTCCAGACATTGCCGCCGTCCGCGAAGATCGTGCCGCCGATCTGGAAGGCGATCGGGAAGCGCAACTCGAGACTGGCGAGCAGGAGCCCGCCGCCGCCGGCCGGGAAAGGATCCTCTGGGCTCCCCGGACTTTCGACGATCAGGGTTTCGCCGACGATGCCCAAAGCATCGCGCTCGTAGGCGCGGTGGCTCGTGCGTCCGCCGGCGTAGAAGAGCTCGGCCGCCGGTGCGGAGAGCTCGAGCGCGTCGGCCGCGCGGGTCTCGGCCGCCGAGGACAGCGGTTCGATCGCCCCGCCGCGCAAGCTCGCCGCAAAGACCGTCCGCGCGCCGATCGGCACGTAGACGCTCGCCTGACTGAAAAGCTTCAGAAACTTCGCGTCAGCGGCGGCGAACGGGAAGGCGTATTCGAGCTGCGCTGTCGCCATCCAGCCCTTCTTCGGGTCGATCGGGTCGTCGCGTCGATCCAGGCTCGTTCCGGGCGTCAGGCTCGCCACGCGGGCATTCCGGCTGTCGAGCGGGATTTCGGCGTTGAAGGCGCCGGCATCCTCCTTGACGATGCGATAGCTCGCCAGGAGCTGCGAAGACCAGCGATCGACGCGGCGTTGCACCGCCACCTGCACGCCGGTGCGGTCGACCACGAAGTCGGGGCGCTCCTCGTGCTCGTCGTAGAGCGTCGCCAGGACTTCCGCATCCCAGCCCCAGAGATACGGCTGGCGAAAGATCAACCGCGAATGCCTCTCGCGCTCGGAGAGCAGCAGGTCCAGGGTCAACGAAGAGATGCGGCCGAAGAGATTGCCGTGCGTCAGCCGCAGCAGTCCGCGCGCGCCGTTCTCCGAGTCGTAGCCCAGACCGAAAGAGGCGGCGCGTGTCTTGCCCTCGGAAACCTCGACCAGAATCTCGCGCGCGTCGCCGACCTCGCTCGCCGCGGGAACGCGAACATCGACGCGCGAGAAAACCCCCAGGGCATAGAGGCGCCGCTGGACCTCGAGCAGCGCCGCGCGGCTCACCGGATCGCCGGCGCCAAGTCCGAGAAATCGGCGCACGATCGCGGGATCGGTCCGATCGAGACCGCGGACGACCAGGTCAGCGACCACCTCGCGCCTTCCGGGAAGCGCGCGCAGCGTCACCGCGGCGGCGAGTCCGTCCTCATCCCACGTCACGGCGGAAGCGACGATCGCCGAACCGTAGCCGAGCTGTTCGAGCCGCGCCCGCACCAGGTCGACGCTCTGCTCCACGCGCAGCCGGTGGAACGGTCCGCCTGCCGCGAGCGGCAGCTCGTCGCGGACGGCGCGTTCGTCGAGTGGCGCCAGCCCCTCGAGGACCAGGCTCTCCACCGTGCGCCGCCGACCCTCGACGATCGGCACGATCACCGCGAGCGTCATCCCGCGTTCGACGACCCGGGCCGGTCCGACGCGGGCGTGGTCGAACCCCTCGAGCGTGTAAAACGAGCGCAGGTTCGAGAGATCGGCGCCGAGCTCCTGATCAACGAGCCGCCCGCTCTTCGGCAGCGGGAATCGCCGCGCGGACGTGCTCATCAGCGTCGCCAGGCGCTCGGCGGGAAAAGCGACGTTGCCCTCGAAGGCCACCTCTTCGAGCGCGAACCGTTCTCCCGGCCGCACGTCGAGACGGAGCTCCAGGGCGCCGGGACGCCGCTCCTCCGTCCGCAGGACGGCGACCCGGTAATGACCTCGTTCCTGGTAGTGACGCCGGATCCGCTCGATCGACTGCAGCACCAGCGCGTCGTCGTAGCCTCCTTCGCCCAGGAACGGCAGCAGGCCCCGCTTCTCGAGATCCGGGCGTCTGGCCCCGGTGATCGTGAGCTCGACTTTGGGTCCCGCTTCGAGGCGGTAGACGAGATCGACGAAGCCGACCACCGCCGAGGCGTCGTCGGAGAGGCGCTCAACCTCCGCCATGCGGTGGTCACGCTCGATCAGAAAGCGCTGCAGCCGCTCGACGTTCTCGTTCACGACGCGGCCGCGGTAAGCGTCACCGGGTCCGGCGCGCAACGCCTCGATGAGCTCGGAGTCGGAGAAAAGGTCCCCGGCGCCTTCGAAACGGACCTTTCCGATTCGCGTGCGCGGCCCGGCAGCGGCCTTGTAGCGGATGCGCGCCGCGCGCGTCGGCCCATCGACAGCCACCTCCAGTTCGACGGTGGCCTCGAGGTAGCCCTCTTCGACGTAGAGATCCTTGAGCGCGTAGAGGCCGCGCAACACCCGATCCTCCAGCAGCGGCTGGCCGGCGGCGAACGGAATCGCGGCCCGCAGGCGCTCGGTCTTGAGCCCGAGGTCGCCGGTCAGCTCCACTCCCGCCACCCGGGTCGCCGGCCAGATCGCCACCACCGCCACCACGCCGTCGACCACCGGCCGTTCGTAAATCGCCGCCTCGGAGGCGAGGCCCGAGAAGCGAAGAGCGCGCAGAGTCCGGCGCACGCGCGCTTCATCGAACGGCTCCCCCGAGCGCAGCGCGACGGCGCGATCGATCTCGCCCAGGTCGACCTCGGTGTCGCTCCGGATCTCGATCCCGCGGACGATCGGCTCTCCGGCCCAGGACGGCCCGGCGACCGCGACACCGAGCCACCCAACGAGCGCGAGCGCCGTTCGCCGCCTCAGAATCGCCGCCCCCAGCGCGCATCGAGCGCGTATGAGCCGTCGCCGTTCTGGGTCAGCACGAGCGTGAGGTCGTCGGCGACCTTCCATTCGACTTCGAGGATCTGCTGCGCGGTCGACGACGGATCGACCGAGTAGGTCAGGAAGACCTTCCGCGAGAGGCGCTTTCCGACCGTCACCCGCGCCGAGGAAACGGTCTCGCCGGTCGTCAGGGGATCGATCTTGAGCCGATCGATTCCGAAGAGCGTTCCGACCCGCGCGCCGATCAGCGTCGCCGCCTGACCGTAAAGCAGAGATTCGGCGGCCAGCGCCGCGGAGCCGGTGCCGCCGCCCGTCCCGCTCCAGGTACTGTCCCCGGCGGGCGAACCGGTCGCCAGAAGCGCCAGAACGTCGTAGTCGGGCAGCGGCGGGTTCGAGCTGAAGCTGGTCGCGAGCTGGTCGAGCGATCCCGCGATGTTGAGGCGGACCTCGTAATCGTCGATCTTCGTCGTGGTCACGATGTCGACCACCGGCACCAGACGCGTCGGATTGGCGAAGGTGACGATGCCTCGTTCGAGCTCGTAGCTGTTGCCGGCGTACTCGATCGTGCCGCCGGGCTCGGCCACGACCTCACCAAAGAGGACGGGGTTGGCGAGCGTGCCGCGGAGGGCGAGCTCGCCGCCGCCATCGATCCGGGCGAGGTTGTTGCGCACGCGCAGGGCGTTGCGCGCGTCGATCGCGACGTTCAGGTAGGTCGACGAAAGCAGGTCGTCGGTCTCCTCCACTTGCAACCGGGTGCGAGTGAGGAAGCGCTGAACGAGCTGGGTGGGAGAGAGGTTGATGTCCTGAACGTAGTCGGCGCGTTCGAGCTCGATGGAACCGCGGATCTGTCGGCCCTCCGCCGACGACTGGAGGGTCAGCTCGCCGTCGCCGCGCAGGAGAAACCCCTCCGGATAGCGCAGCGCCGCGTCCGTCAGAGCCGCCTGAATGCGGTAGTCGAGCCCCTGGTCGCCGTGCGGCAGATCGATCCGGCCGAAGGCCGAGAGACGCCCACCGGCGAAGTCACCGCGCGTCGAATCGAGCACGATCGCTTCCGGATAGAGCAGTGCCAGCGCTTCAACCCGGTCAAACGTGTGGGGGAACCCGGGCGGAATCCAGCGCCCCTCCCGCAGCGCTGCTTCGCCGTTCCATGCCGGCCGATCCAGCGTTCCACCGATCGTCGAAAGGAGCTCGACCTGGCCCTCCATGTCGATCGCGGCGAGCTCCTCGAGCCAGTCGATCGAAACCGTCGCCTGCAGCCTGAGATCGAGCGCCGGCACCTCGCGCGCGAGATCGACGGTCCCGCCGACAAAAAGCTCGTCGTGCCCGGCAGGCGTTCCGAGAAAGAGGCTGCGAATCTCCAGGCGATCGCCCTGCAGACGAAGCGCCGCCGGTTCGAGGAGCTCCGCGGCACGGCCGCGGTGCAGCAGAGAGAGGCGGCTCGCGGTGAGCGCGGCGACCCACGGCTCACCGCGCTGCTGCGCGATCTCGACCTCGGCCGCGAGCGTCCCGGAGAGCTCGTCGATCGGCGCTCCGAAGCCGAGCTCGATCCAGCGCTCCAGCCGTCCGCTCGCGACCGAGAACCGGAGTTGCGCGGACTCTCCGGGCGACCAGCTCCCGCCGCCCTTCATCGTCGCGAGCTCGGGCATGTCGAGAACGAGATCGAGTCGCCCGTCGAGAAGCGTGGCCGACAGAGTCGTCGCTCCGTCGCCGGAAAGCGCGCGGCCGACGAGCGCCAAGTCTCCGATCTCGCCGCGGATCGTCGCCTCCGGCGCCGCGGTCGTGCCGGCGACCTGCGCTTCGAATTCAAGCAGGCCCGCGGCGCGCGCTCGCGCGAGATCGCGAAACGGCGATCGCGACAGGTCAAGCCCCGCCGAGCTCAGGTGAAAATCGAGCGCCTCGTCCTCGAAGCGGAGGGCACCGGCGCCGAGAATCTCTCCCGCCGGCGAAGCCAGCACGACGCGATCAACGACCAGGCGTTCGTCATCCCAGCGCAGCGCGACATCGAGCCGCTCCGCGTCGATCGATGCCACGTCGACCGGAGAGATCGTTCCCGTGAGCTCACCCGCGAGCGCCTCGAGCGATCCGCGCAGAGTGAGCAGGCCGTCGACGGGACCGGCGATGGGCAGGGTCACCGGTGACCAGGCCCAGGCGTCTTCGACGGGCCACCGTTCGAGCGTGACGTCGAGGCTCGTCGACACGGCTCCGCCGCCGCCGCTCCACGGCAGCGCGCCACTCACCCGCAAGCGCGCCTCGTCCCGCAGCACGGCGAGATCGAGTCCCCGGACCGACGATCCGTCGACGGTGAGCGCGCCGCGAATCCGATCACCTCCGATCCCGGGGGCACTCACCGAGCTCAGATCGAAGCGCAGATCCACTTCGGAGCCGACCGCGGAGGTCCGCGCATGGAGCTCGATCTCGCCTCGTCCCGAGGTCGGAAGCCAGAGCGGCGCCGGCGAAGTCGCGACGAACGTCTGCAGGTTCGCGAGCTCCGCCAGGTCGCCGCTCTCGATCGCCGCGTCGAAGCGGCCGCCGCCGTCCACCAGGACGAACTCACCACTGCCGTCGATCGTCTGCTTCCCGGCGCGCAACGCGAGCTCGGGAATCCGCAGCTGTCCAGCCGAGATCTCGAGCCCGACGACGCCGTCGACTTCCACCAGATCCGGACGACCGGAGTCCTGGGGAACCGCCACCAACTCGAACGACGCGCTCCCCACCCCGCGGCTCGAGCGCGAGAACGGGAATCGGTACGACAGCTCGCCGTGCGCGGTCGCCGCGACCCGGAAGTCCGGCAGCCCGAGATCGCGCAGCAGCTCGCGCACCGGCGCCCCTTCGACCACGAGCGCCACCTCCCCGTTCGACTCTTCGCCGCGAAGATCGACGGCAAAACTCCCGTCCAGAGCGCCGCTTCGGTAGTCGCCGTGCTCGATCGCCAACTCGAGGCGCTCGCGATCCCCCGTCAGGGCGCCCTCGAGGTCGTCGACGCGGACGCCGAAAAGCGCCAGCGCCGGCGAGGCCAGCGTGCCCTCCAGCCTGAGCTCGCGCCGGGCGAAGCGCAGCTTCCCGTCGAACCGGAGGTCGCCCACGATCTCACCGTCGAGATAACCCCGCTCGTCGAGCCAGGCGGCGCTCGCCTCGACCGTGCCGCGCAGCTCGCCGTGGGTGCCGCCCTTCCAGCCGATGGTCCCGCTGACCCGCGCGTCAAGCTCGGCGCTCGCCACGCGCGCATGCAGAATCTCGACCCGATCGCCTTCGAGCCGGATCTTCCCAGAAACCGTCGCCGGCCACGGCCGCGCCCCCGGGAGCAGCGTCTCAACCTCTTGCGCGGTGACGGTGCCCTGGAGCTCGGTTCCACCCAGGCCCGCGAGACGCACGAGAACGGCGCGGGCGCGGACATCGAGCGGTACACGGCGGTCACCGAGGTCGAGCTCGGCATCCTCGACGTAGAGGCCACCGATGCGAACCGCGAGCGGGCTCGAGCCCGTCTCGCCGGCGGGGAAGCGTGGCAGATTGTCGCCGCCATCCTCACGCAGAACGAGGTGTCCCCGGACTCCGGAGGCGTAGACCGTCTGCACGTCGACCAGGTCGCGGGAGAGCGCGTCGGAATCGAGCTCGACGAGAAGCCGCCGTATGGTGAGAAACGGCGGATCGCCCGGCGAGTCGCTCGGCACCAGCAGATCGTGCAGGACGACGCTGGTCGGAAGCAGCTCGAACTCGAGTCCGCCGATCCTCACCGGCCGGCCCGCCACGCGACTGAGCTCGCGTTCCGTCAACCGCGCCAGGCGCCCGGCGACGAAATCGGAGGCGAGAAAAGCGCGCAGCCCGAGGGCTACGAGCGCCAGGATCGCGAACGCCCAGAAGATCGGCCGCACCACCCAGCGCCGGACTCGAAGCCAGACCAAAGCGGTCTACTCCCCCCAGTGGAGTTTGGCGCGCAGTCCGTCGAAGATCGAACCGCGCTCGCCGGTGCGGACGAGATAGACCGGTTGCGGAGAACGCGTGACGCGGACACGGTCGCCGACCGCGACGTCGCTGCCTTCCTGACCGTCGACCGTGAGGTAGACCCGGTCGACCCGGTCAGCGATCTCGTCGTAGCGTGCCTCGATGACGATCTCGACGACGCTCGAGTCCGGCACCACCAGCGGCCGCAGGGTCAGAGTGTGCGGGCAGATCGGTGTGATCACGGCCACGGGAAGGAGCGGATGCAAGATCGGGCCCCCCGCCGAGAGGTTGTAGGCGGTCGAACCGGTCGGCGTCGACACGACCAGGCCGTCGGCGCGATAGCGGGCGACGTGGCGCCCGTCGACCGAAAGCGAGAGCTCGATCACTCGTGACAGCGCGCTCTTGGCGATGACCACGTCGTTCAGAGCCCGAAACTGGGTGCGCTCTCCCTCGCCGGGCGCGCGCCGCACCTGCTCAATCTCGAAGAGCGACCGCGGCTCGAGCGCGTAGCGGCCGGCGAGCACTTCGACCAGAGCCGGGTACAGGGCATTGCGTGATACCTCGGTGAGAAAGCCGAGTCGACCGAGATTGACGCCGAGGATCGGCGGCCCCCCCGCCGCTTTCCTCGCCACCGCGAGGAGGGTGCCGTCCCCTCCCAACACGACGATGAGGTCGCAGAGCGCGCCTGGAGTGAGCAGTTCGAACGGCGGAGCACTGCCCTGCGAAAGCTCATGGATTCCCTCGGCGGTCGCCGGATCCACCAGCGTTTCGATTTCGCGCCGACCGAGCCACTCGAGGAGCTCACCGGCGAGCTCGGCCGCCTGGCGGCTGCCGCGCTTCGCGACAACGCCGACTCGTCGCGCGCCGCGCGGCTCGATCGGCAGATACGGTTGACTCATCCGGCCTCCACTTCTTGCGGCCTCTGATACAGGGCGAGGGCTTCACGGTTGCCCTCGGCCCCCGCGACTGGGGAGTCGATCAGGCCCTGAAGAATAAGTCCGAATGCGGTGATCTCGGCAGCCCTCCGGTCAACGATCATCCGCCGGGCCACCTCGTCGCGCACGATTCCGCCCTTGCCCACTCCCTGGCGCCCGATCTCGAACTGCGGCTTGATGAGCGGCAGCAGCCGCCCGCCGGGCGCGAGATGGGGCAGCAGGGCCGGGACCACCTTGAGCAGCGAGATGAACGAAACATCGACGACGATGAGCTCGAAAGGTACTTCGAAGGCGTCCGGCGCGAGGTGGCGAGCGTTGATACGTTCGAGGACGATGACCCGCGGGTCGGCCCGGAGCCGGGCGTCCAGCAGGCCGTAGCCGACATCGAGCGCCGTCACGCTCAGGGCGCCGCGTTGCAGCAGGCAGTCGGTGAAGCCGCCGGTCGACGCCCCGACGTCGAGGCAGGTGAGTCCGGTGGGATCGAGGGCGAACTCGTCTAGCGCCGCGGCAAGCTTGCGGCCGGCGCGCGACGCGAACGGTTCCGCGGGACCGGCGACTCGGAGCTCCACGTCGGCGCCGACCGCCGATCCGGGCTTGTCGACGCGACGACCGTCGACACCCACGAGCCCGGCCATTACCGCGCGGCGCGCCTTCTCGCGCGACTCGAAGAGCCCGCGCTCAACCAGCAGCTGGTCGAGACGCACCGGCGACCCGGGGAGCTGGCGTCGCCGAGCCAGCTTCTGCCTCGCGAGCCGGCGTGAAGAAGCGGCGCAGCCGGAAGGAGAGGCTGTCGGCGTCGAGTCCGAGCTTCTTGCGCAACAGATCCTGCGAGCCGTGCGGCACGAACTGGTCCGGCACGCCGATCGGCAACACCTGGACGTTGGCGAGCTCCATATCGGCGATCGCCTCCATCATCGCCGAGCCGAAACCACCGGCGACGACGTGCTCTTCCACCGTCACGATGCGCGCACCATCGCCCAGGCGTTCGACCTCCGATCGCAGGAGCTCCCGATCGAGCGGCTTGACGAAACGCGCATTGACGACGGTGAGCTCGACGCCGTCGCGGGCCAGGCGCTCGGCCGCCTCGAGGGTCGGGTAGACGGTGGAGCCGATCGCCCAGACCGATCCGTGCCGGCCGCGCCGCAGCACCTCGGCCCTGCCCACCGGAAGCTGCCTGAGCTCGGCGTCCATCGGCACGCCGACGCCGTTGCCCCGCGGATAGCGCAGCGCCGTCGGATGCGTCTGTTCGAGCGCCGTGGCGAGCATGTGCTGCATCTCGTTCTCGTCCTTCGGCGCCATAATGATCGTGTTCGGGAAGATCCGGAAGTAAGCGAAATCGAACAGGCCGTGGTGGGTCCAGCCGTCGTTGCCGGCGATGCCGCCGCGATCCAACGCGAACACCACCGGCACATCCATCAAGCAGACGTCGTGAAAGATCTGGTCGAAACCGCGCTGCAGGAAGGTCGAGTAGATCGCGACCACCGGCTTCGATCCACCGAGCGCCAGTCCGGCGGCGAGCGTGACCGAGTGCTGTTCGGCGATGCCGGTATTGAGGAAACGCTCCGGGAAGCGCTCGGAGAAAGCGTTCAAGCCGGTGCCATCCGGCATCGAGGCGGTGATCGCGACGATCCGCGGGTCGCGCTCGGCCAGACGGACGATGGTCTTGCCGAAGACCGAAGTGTACGAGGGCGCCGAGGCTGACTTCCCTTTCTGGATGCCGGCGACGGGATCGAACGGCGACGGGCCGTGGTACTCGACCGGCTCGTCCTCGGCGTACTTGTATCCCTTCCCCTTCTTGGTGATCGCGTGGACCAGGACCGGGCCGTCGATTCCCCGCGCGGCCTCGAGCGCTTCGAGCAGCGCCGGCACCGAGTGCCCGTTCACCGGCCCGACGTAGCGAAAGCCGAGCTCCTCGAAGAGCGTCCCCGGCGTGAACATCTGCCGCACACCCTCCTCGAGCCCCTTGGCGACGCCGAGCATCGGGTCGCCGATTCCGGGAATCTTGTGCAGCACGTGCTTGATGTCGTCCTTGAGCTTGGCGTAGTGACGGCCCGCCATCAGCGCTTCGAGGTACTTGGTGAGCGCCCCGACGGAAGGCGAAATCGACATCGAGTTGTCGTTCAGCACGACGATCAACCGGGTCCCTAGATGCCCGGCCTGATTCATCGCCTCGAAGGCCATGCCGGCGGTCATCGAGCCGTCGCCGATGATCGCGACGACGTGGTGCTTCTCGAGGCGCAGGTCGCGAGCGATGGCGAGCCCGAGCGCCGCCGAGATCGACGTCGAAGCGTGACCGGCGGCCACGACGTCGTACTCGGATTCGCCGCGCAGGCAGAAGCCCGAGAGACCGCCGTACTGGCGCATCGTCTTCATCCGGTCGCGGCGGCCGGTCAGAATCTTGTGTGGATAGGTCTGGTGACCGACATCCCAGACCAGGAGATCGGAGGGCGTCTCGAAGAGATAGTGCAGCGCGATCGTCAGCTCGACGGAGCCCAGGTTCGACGAAAAGTGCCCGCCCGTTTCGGAAACGGTCCGGACGATCTCTTCGCGCAGCTCGTCGGCGAGCTGCGGCAGCTCCTCGCGCGACAGCTTGCGCAGGTCCTGCGGCAGGGGCACGCGATCGAGAAGCGGTTGTCTTTCGTTCATCCCGTCCGGCTCCATTCCCTGGCCACCAGGGCCGGGGTCGCTTCAGCGCGCGCGTCGACCGAGGTAGTCGACCAGGGAGGTCCAGACCTCGCGCCGCGAAGGCAACTCCCCGATAAGCTTCGAAGCCTCGGCCGAGAGCTCCGCGATGCGTTCGCGCCCGGCTTTCAGCCCGTGCAGACCGGGATACGTCAGCTTCCTCGCGGCGGCATCCTTGCCGGGGGTTTTCCCCAAACTCCCCGCTGTCCCTTCGACGTCAAGTATATCATCGCGAATCTGGAAGATCAGGCCGATGCGATCGCCTAACTCCTTAAGAATCAGCTCTTCCGTCTCCCCCGCTCGAGCGTAAAGACCCCCCAGCCCGAGGGCGGCGACGAGCAGGGATCCGGTCTTCTTGCGGTGGATTCGCTCGAGCGCCGCTTCGGGATCGCCGGGCCACGACTGCTCGGACTCGAGATCCTCGACCTGGCCGCCGATCATGCCCGAGGTGCCGATCGCCTCTCCGACCCGGCTGGCGGCGAGCGCCCGGAGCTCGCCTGACATCCCGCGCGGCTCCGTCGCCAGCACCGTCATTCCGAGCGTCAGCAGGGCGTCGCCGGCGAGAATCGCCGTCGCTTCGTCGAACTCGCGGTGGAGCGTCGCGCGTCCGCGGCGGAGGTCGTCATCGTCGAGCGCCGGCAGGTCGTCATGAATGAGGCTGTACGAGTGAATGAGCTCGATCGCGGCACCGCCGCTGCGCAGCGCGTCGGCGGGCGCGCCCAACGTCGCTCCGGCGAGCCGCACGAGCGCCGGGCGCAGTCGCTTCCCGCCCGCGAAGACGCTGTAGCGCATCGCCGCGTGCAGACGTCCAGGTCGGCTGGAAACCGGCGGCAGAATCTCCTCGAGTGCCGATTCGATGTCGGGCCGCGAGCGCTCGAGAAAAGCGAGAAACTCGGTCATGCGCCGACCGTCCGCGCTCCGGGCTCGCCGATCGATCGCAGGCAGAAGGGCGCCGCCAGCAGCAGAAGCGCCATGCGTTGCACTTCCGTGTCTCCCCAGTTATGTTCGAAAAGCGCCGCCACGAGGAACGCCAGGAGCGCGGCGATCGTGCCCTGCAGGAGGTCCGAGCGATCTGCGACCTCCCGCCGCCGGTAATCGCTCCACGCGGCATGCAGGGCGACGCCGAAGAGCGCGAGAAATGTCGCGAGCGTGGGCAGGCCGCGCTCGGCCGCGAGTTGCAGATAGCTGTTGTGAAGATGCGGCACGTTCAATCGCGAGGCGGTCGGATGGCGATAAATCGGATAGCGCCGCTCGGGCATGTTCGGTCCCAGACCCACGAACGGATGCTCGGCCACCATGCGCGCCCCGGCTTGCAGCATGCAAAGCCGATCGTAAGTCGATTCGTCCGAGAGATTCGTCACCGAGAGAGCGCGCGCGACGACTGGAACGGGTGCCAGCAGCACGAGCAGGATGATCGCCGCGGGCGCGGCGAGCAACCAGGCTCGACGAAGGGTCCAGAGCAGCCACCCGACACCGACCAGGAG
>ERZ1292633.9-Hain-H41-02um-R1-9-length-323707-cov-19_pt3 | contig 42096 bp, 35 predicted proteins | sample MGYA00564406_ERZ1292633 | MGnify/ENA primary metagenome ERZ1292633 (study PRJEB36523, sample SAMEA6512639) | groundwater metagenome | collected 2019-01-08 | study: AquaDiva: Metagenomics assemblies of 32 groundwater samples | reverse complement strand
AGATTCCTATAACACTAACCTTTTGGTGTGTCCACTAAATCGGGGGAGGTCCACATTGAAATCCTATAGCTTGGGCGGGTCACACCCGCCATTTACGCACTCGGTTCGCCGTTACAGATCATAAATGAATTAAAACAGGTAATCAGGAAAGTTTTGGTGCCGGAGGCGGGGGTCGAACCCGCATGACCTTGCGGCCACGAGATTTTGAGTCTCGCGCGTCTGCCAGTTTCACCACTCCGGCGCAGAAAGGAAAATTTAGCATAGCCCTCTTGCACTGTCAATCTCAAACGGCCTTTGCCGTTTGATCTTCCGACTATCTATGGCGTTCTTACCTTGAGCGTTCTCTTCTCAATCCCAAACACCCGTTGCCGCCTTGTGAGGCGCCGGTTTTGAACCGGCCTTCTGCCTTGCTCCATTCCGGTAAATTTATTGACATGAAGTTTGGATTTGATATATTGACAATGATGAAGGTCGCAGCATTTATCCCCGCCAGGTACGCATCAACCAGATTAAACGGAAAGCCTATCGCCTCCATCTGCGGAAAGCCGATGGTCCAATGGGTATATGAGGCCGCAAGGAACGCGTCCCTTGTGAATGAAGTGACGGTCGCAACCGACGACGAGAGGATTTTCAAAGCTGTCAGGTCGTTCGGCGGGAGCGTCGTCATGACATCATCTGCGCACGTCTCAGGGACCGACAGGATAGCAGAGGCGGCAGCAAGCGTCGACGCTGATATCATAGTCAATATGCAGGGCGACGAGCCTCTTATAACCCCTGAGGTGATAGACGCCGCTGTAAGGCCGATGCTCCTTGATCCGAACTTAAGTCTTTGCACCGTAATGACCATTATCACGGACGAAGACGAGTACAGGGACCCAAACGCCGTAAAGGTCGTTTGCGATTCCGACGGGTACGCGCTTTATTTTTCCAGAAGCCCGATACCTTATTCCAAAGCCGATTTTGAAGAACTTAAGGTCTATAAGCATATCGGTCTATACGTCTTCAGAAGGGATTTTCTCATGAGGTTCTCGACTCTTGCCCCATCGGTCCTTGAGAAGGCAGAGTCCCTCGAACAGTTAAGGGCCCTTGAGAACGGCTGTAGGATAAAGGTCGTAGAGACTTCGTATAACCCGGTATCAGTTGATACCGCCGAAGACCTCGAAAGGGTCAGAGGGATAATGAAGGGGATGGGTCTTTGAGAAGGGCGTAAAGGCCGCTCCAGTATCATTAAATGAAAAAGCAGTAAAACAGTAAGAAGTATTCGGCAGAGTGTCATCGCAGTTTTTTTAAGTCTTGGTAGTAGCGTAGCATTATTGTAATATCGTTTCATTGCATCGTTTTGAATATCCCTCAGATATGCCCACGGCGCACAACCCAAATGGAGAGCCACTTTTCAGACCTATGAGTGACGGGAAAAAGCAGATAAAGACCAAGTTCATATTTGTCACAGGCGGCGTTGTCTCTTCCCTTGGAAAGGGGCTTGCAAGCGCCTCGATGGGCGCGCTCCTCGAATCAAGGGGGTTAAGCGTTACCATCCAGAAGCTCGACCCGTATATAAACGTCGACCCGGGAACGATGAGCCCTTTCCAGCACGGAGAGGTCTTTGTGACCGATGACGGGGCTGAGACAGACCTTGACCTCGGCCACTACGAGAGGTTCATAACCGCCAGAATGACCAGGCGCAACAACTTTACGACAGGCCAGGTCTACGACGCCATCATAACGAAAGAAAGGCGAGGCGATTATCTCGGCTGTACCGTTCAAGTTGTGCCGCACGTAACTGACGAGATAAAGAGCAGGGTCCAATCGATATCCAACGGCGCTGACGTTGCCATTATAGAGATAGGCGGCACTGTAGGCGATATCGAAAGCCTGCCGTTTTTGGAGGCGATAAGGCAGCTCCGGTACGACCTCGGCAAGGAAAACGTCCTGTACGTCCACCTGACCCTCGTTCCTTACATAGCCTCTGCCCACGAGGTCAAGACAAAGCCTACTCAGCACAGCGTAAATAAGCTCCGTGAGATAGGCATCCAGCCTGACATCCTCCTTTGCCGATCTGACAGGCCATTAAACCCTGAGCTCAAGGCCAAGATTGCGCTATTTTGCAACGTAGACAGGGACGCAGTCATTTCAGCCGAGGACGTAAAGTGCATCTACGAGGTCCCGCTCGTATTCCACAGGCAGGGCCTCGACGATAAGGTCACGAAGCTCCTTAACATCTGGACGCGCGCTCCCAAGCTCGATGCCTGGGAAGAGATCATGCGGAAGGTCAACAACCCGAAGGGCGAGGTGACTATCGGCATAGTCGGCAAGTACGTCAACCTTCAGGACTCTTACAAGAGCCTCCATGAGTCTCTCATCCACGCGGGCATCGCCAACAGCTGTAAGGTGATACTCCAGTACATCGACTCAGAAGACATAGAGAAGAAGGGGCCTCAGGCGTTCCTTAAAAACATCGACGGCCTTCTCATCCCCGGCGGCTTCGGCAACAGGGGAGTTGAAGGCAAGATCTCGGCTATAAAGTACGCGAGGGAGCATAAACTGCCGTTTTTCGGTATATGTCTCGGCATGCAGGTAGCCGTTATAGAGATAGCAAGGGACATCTGCGGGTTTAAGCACGCCAATTCAGCGGAGTTCGACCCTGAGACGACCGACCCTGTAGTCCATATAATGGAGTCGCAGAGATCAGTAAACGCCAAGGGCGGCACTATGAGGCTCGGCGCGTATCCGTGCGTATTAAAGAAAGGCACAAAGGCTCATACGGTCTACGGCTCTTCTGAGATAAGCGAGCGCCACAGACACCGCTACGAGGTGAATAACTCATACAGGGCAGACCTTGAAAAGGCGGGCGTTGAGTTCAGCGGCCTCTCTCCTGACGGGTCTCTTGTCGAGATCATGGAGTTCAAGCACCACCCGTGGTTCGTGGCCTGCCAGTTCCACCCGGAGTTCAAGAGCCGTCCGTTTGACGCGCACCCGCTCTTCAAGGGATTTATAAAAGCGGTCTACGCAGGAAAGTTCAGATCAGCCGCTGGCGTTAAAAAGAAAAAGGCCGTCGTCAAAAAGACAAAGGCGCGTACTGCGGCCGCAGTTTCCAAGGCCGCTCTTGCCAGGACTAAAAAGCAGGCGACCCATAATGAAACAGATAAGGCTTAAGGATTTTACTATAGGCGAAGGCCTCTTTTTCATCATGGGCCCGTGCGTCATTGAAGACGAGAGGTCAACGCTTGACGCATTGGAAGCGCTCTTGAAGATCACCTCAGACCTCGGCGTGCCGTTTGTCTTTAAATCTTCTTATGACAAAGCAAACAGGACCTCTGTGAGTTCATACAGAGGGCCTGGGATAAAAGAAGGCCTGCGCATCTTAAAGAAGGCGAAGGACTCGTTCGGCGTGCCTATATTGACTGACGTCCACTGCGTCCATGACGTAGCCGCGGTCGCCGAAGTCGCTGACATCATCCAGATCCCGGCGTTTCTATGCAGGCAGACCGACCTCATAGTCGAGGCGGCCAAGTCCGGCAGGATAGTCAATATAAAGAAGGGCCAGTTCATGGCCGCGCATGATATGAATCAGTCCGTAGGCAAGGCTGTCTCCACCGGCAACGACAAGATCATCCTGACTGAGCGCGGGTCGAGCTTCGGATATAACAACCTTGTGGTCGACTACAGGTCTTTCCCTATATTAAGGGGGCTAGGCTACCCTGTGGTATTCGACGCGACGCACAGCGTACAGAGGCCCGGAGGCATGGGTACATGCTCCGGAGGCGACAGAGAGATGGTAGAGTATCTTGCCAGGGCCGCTGTTGCCGTAGGCGTTGACGGCGTTTTCATGGAGGTACACCACGACCCTGACAAGGCGCTTTGCGACGGGCCGAACTCTGTCGCTATCAAGGACCTCAAGGGCCTGATAAAAGACCTTGTCGCAATAGACTCTCTTGTAAGGCCGGCATTGGCTTCAAGGGGTTAGAAGGCGACAGTCATATCTTTCAGTGGCAGAATCAAGTGTCGAGGTTTTTTAACAGTATGTTCCGGGGGGCGGTTTTCAGATGAAGGTCTTTAATAAGGAAGAGACGCTTTCAACGGCCAGGCGGGTCATAGATATTGAGTCGAGGGCGGTTGCCGCGCTTGCAGACAGGCTCGATGATAGTTTCAGCGCGGCCGTCGAGATGATACTTGCCGCCACCGGAAAGGTCGTTGTTTCAGGCATGGGCAAGAGCGGCATTATATGCCAGAAGATAGCCTCTACTCTCGCCTCCACAGGCACGTCATCGTTCTTCCTCCATCCGGCCGAAGGTGTCCACGGCGACCTCGGTATGCTCATGAAAAACGACATACTCATGGCGATATCAAACTCCGGCGAGACCGAAGAGATTATAAAGATAGTCCCTCTTGTCAAACGTATGGGCATAAAGATGATCGCACTGACAGGTAGGAAGGGCTCTACGCTTGAGCGTTACGCGGATGTGACGCTGGACGTCGGTGTTGCCGAAGAGGCGTGTCCGCTGGGCCTTGCCCCTACGGCGTCGACGACAGCGTGCCTTGCGATGGGCGATGCAATAGCGGTAGCGCTTCTTGAGAGAAAGGGGTTTAAGGCAGAGGACTTTGCCAATCTCCATCCTGCCGGAAGCCTCGGCAGGAGGCTCCAGCGCGTGGAAGACCTGATGCACGGCGGCAGGGAGGTCCCAAGGGTCGAGTCAGGGACTTCCGTAAAAGAGGCGATACTGGAGATAACGGCCAAGCGGATGGGGTTTGCCGGCGTCTTTGAAAAAGGCGCGCTCAGGGGTGTGGTGACTGACGGAGACCTGAGAAGGGCGCTTGAGAAGGGCGGAAGTATACTGGATAAGAGGGTGGATGACGTGATGAGCGTCAATCCCAAGATCGTACACTCAGGGGCGCTTGCCGAATCTGCCTTGCGGCTTTTGGAGGAGCATTCGATAACCGCTCTTTTTGTCCACGACGACGCATCATTAGTGGTCGGGGTCGTGCATCTGCATGACCTTTTGAAGGCCGGTGTCGTCTGACGGCTTTTGCCGGGAAAGCTGTTTTTGCGAAGTGGCGCATCAGTGCGCAAACAGGCCGCAGGCTTTGCCGGCAAGGGTTTTTGCCTTAGGTGATTAAGGTCCGGAAAAAGACTTGAAAATCATTTTTCAGAAGCGCCACTAATATTCTTGACACAATTGACACGGTTGTGTATAAGTAAAGACACTTCAAGTTTTTGGTGTGAAGCTGGGCGATTTCAAGAGGCCTTGCGCAGGGCTGGTCTGTACTGAATCAGGCTTTATTCGAGGCGTAATACTCTGCGCCTTGCTCATCTGCAGTAATAACAATTACTCAAGGAGGAAGCTAGGATGAAAAGAATTCTGTTGTCGGTCTTTGCAGTAGCCATTACCGCCGTGTGGGTAGCACCCGTAAGCGCAGCTGATGTAACCCTCGGTGGCCATTACAGGCTCAGGGGCGAATACACGAACAACGCCGACTTCAACAAGTCAATAAACGATCACTCTGACTCTTGGGGCCAGAGGGTAAGGCTTACCGCAAACGCCAAGGCCACCGATGATACCTCCGTCAAGATAACACTGCAGGACACAAGGACCTGGGGCTCCACTCAGGCGACCGCAGGCGGACCTGGCCTCACTGACACAGGCAACACGCTTGACTTCCACGAATCATACATGAACGTAGAGAACGTATTTGACACAGGCGTTGCCTTTAGAGCTGGCCGTCAGGAACTCGTCTACGGCGACGAGAGACTTATCGGCGCCTTCGGCTGGTCCAACAACGGCAGATCGTTCGACGCGCTTAAGGCTGTCTACAAGAATGATATCGTGAATATAGACCTCTTCACCTCGAAGATCATCGAGAAGTCTCCCACGAACAATGACACCAACTTCAGCGGCATCTATGCCACGATAAAGGCGATCCCGGACAACGTCATCGACGTCTACTTCCTCCATCTCAGGGACAGCAACAGCGCGACAGGTGTCAGCCCGTTCGGCTTCGGCGCGACGATAGGCAACACCACCCTGACATCAGATGGCGCTACATATCTTAGCGATCCGGCCAAGCTTAACACCTTCGGCGTAAGGGTAAAGGGCGCGGTATCAGGCCTTGACTACACCGTGGAGCTTCCGGTCCAGAGAGGAACCATCACCACCAACACGAGAGAGTACGACATAAAGGCGTACGCCTTTGCCGCGAAGCTCGGCTACAACCTCCCGACCCCGATCAAGGCGCGGGTAGGCGTAGAGTATGATTACGCGTCAGGTGACAAGGACGCAGGCACCACGGCAACTCCTGATACGGACCTTCAGACATTCTCCAACCTCTTCCCGACCAACCATGACAAGCTCGGGCTCATGGACACTCAGGCATGGAGGAACGTAAAGGCCTGGAACCTCAACGCCACTCTTGAGCCGACAGACAAGCTGAAGCTCCTCGTCTCCTTCTGGGATTTCAGCCTTGCCCAGAAGAACGACGCCTGGTACTCTGCGGCACAGTGGAACAACAACACCAACACCGGCGCAACCTTAGTCAGGAGAGCCAACTCAAGCAACGGCTCCAAGGACCTCGGCAACGAGATCGACCTGGTCGCCAGCTACAAGTATAACTCTGCAGTCTCGGCAGAGGTCGGCTACGGCCGCTACTTCGTCGGCAAGTTCGCTGAGAACAACACAGCCAACTCAAACGACGTTGAGGACATGGACTGGGCGTACCTGATGCTTACGACAAACTTCTAAGCATCTGTTTTAGAGCGGTATCTAGCGGGGCGGCCTTTTGGCCGCCCCGTTTTTTTTCGCCTCAGGATAAAAGACTTGTAAACGAGCCTCTTTTTTATTAATATCTGATATATAAAGACATTTTGTCGCGCTAGTGCGCTCTAAGGGCGCGGTCTATGGTGTTTTGCCGCGCGTCTGCAGGCTTAAGGTCCTCGGTCTCTTGGAGTCAGATGGCTGAGGCACCGGGACAGATGAACCTTAGAGGATATAAAGAGAATATCGGAGCATAATGAGATTAGGCATCAGGGTCAAGCTGCTGATATTCGCGGGCCTCGTATGGGCCGTGATATTCGGCATATACAGCTACTATATATACAATGAGCGCATCGAACAGACCCGAAGGATGTCTCTTACCACGGCGAGCTTCCTTTCAAGGGAGATCTCCGCTGTAAGGCAGCTTTACGCCTCCACAATAGTCAAAAGGGCGCAGGAGGCCGGGCTTGACGTAACCGACGCATACCAGAACTCTGAGAACGCCATACCGCTTCCAACGACCTTTGTTAAAGAGGTCTCCTCCTCCATAGGCGCAGTCGGGTCGTACAGCATGGAGATCGTCTCTCTAAACCCGATAAATCCGAATAGCTCGCCAAAAGACGCCTTTCAGACAGCGGCCCTCGACAGGTTCAGCGCCGGTTCTGATACAAGGCACTACAGCTATGAGGTCTACAATGGAAGGGAGTCTATCAGGTATATGATACCTGATATCGCGACTTCGCAGACCTGCGTCGATTGCCATAACGCCAACGCGCTTAGCCCGAGGAATGATTACAAGATCGGTGACGTCATGGGCGGGCTGGAGATAGCCATACCGATCGAGACCGAGATGGCCGCCGCTATGGGAGATATCTGGCGTTCCATAGGCTATGGTTTTATCGTTATACTCGGCATGGGGCTTGTCGGCCTCTCATTCATAAGAAGAGTGGTGACTCTGCCTGTCGTAGGCCTTGCCGAGATAACCGGCCGCCTTGCTTTAGGCGACCTTACGAGCGAGGCCCACATAGTCTCGAATGATGAGATCGGAGATCTGTGCAGGCAGACGAACGAGGTCGTAAGGAACCTCCACGCGATGATCGAGGAGATCAGACGCGCCTCCGACGAGGCCGCTGAGATTTCCGTTAAGGTCAGGGATATGAGTATTCATGTCCTCGACGGGTCCAGTAAGCAGGGCTCAGCCCTTGATTCTATCGGCTCCAATATGGGGGATATCAATACGTCCATCACGGGCCTTGCCGGATACGCCGAGGTGCTGGCCTCCTCTCTTGAGAAGGGCTCCAACTCGGTACTTGAGCTAGGGGCAGGCATCAGCGAGGTCGTCGATAACATGGAGTCGCTCTTTTCAAGCGTGGATGACACAGCCTCTTCGATAAAGGATATGTCCTTTTCGATAAAGGAGATATCCGAGAATATAGAGAACCTCTCTTCCGGCGTCACGCAGGCATCTTCTTCGATGATGCAGATAAACGCGCGGATCAGGGAGGTCGAGATAAACGCCTCCGAGGCGTCGAAGTTCGCAGAAGATGTCATAAAGGACGCAAGAGAGGGGATGCAGACGGTTGAATCCACGATAGGCGGGATCATAAGGACAAAGGAGATAACCCGCGACTCTACTGAGCTGATGCATAACCTCAGCGAAAGGATAAAGGAGATCGGCAAGATCCTCGATGTCATAAGAGACGTCGCTGATGAGACCAACCTGCTGGCCTTAAACGCCGCGATAATCGCCGCGCAGTCAGGCGAGCACGGCAAGAGCTTCTCGGTTGTCGCAAATGAGATAAAGGACCTTGCGGAAAGGACGTCGTCATCCGCAAAGGAGGTCTCTGAGATCATAGACGCGGTGGAGGTCGAGAGCGACCGCGCTGTTAAGTCGATGGAGAAGGGATATGACAGCGTCGAGGAAGGTGTGAGGCTCTCGATGGAGGCAGGCGAAGGGCTTAAAAAGATCATCTCCTCTGCCCAGAGATCGACTAACAGCGTCAGGGAGATAGCCAGGGCGTCGATGGAGCAGGCCCGGGAGTCTAGGATGGTTGCCGAGGCGACGGAGAAGGTCGCCGACATGACAAGAAGGATAGTAAACGCCACCCAGGAGCAGGCAAAGGGGAGCGAGATGATAAACAGGGCTACAGAGCGGATGGCTGAGATAGCATACAAGGTCAAGGGCTCGGCTCGCTCGCAGGTAGAGGCCAACAGGCAGATAACCGCTACGATGGAAGACGTCAGCAGGATGGTCGGCTACCTTAATAACGTCATCAGGGAGCAGAGCCGCAATACGGTAAGGGTACTCGAAGCGATAGGGGCCGTGAAAAAGGTCTCAGTTGATAATATAGATAAGGCTGTAGAGACAGACAAGGCAGTAGAGAAGATGGCCCTTTTGAACGGCGCCATGATGGAGATGGTCAAGCGGTTTAAACTGAAAAAATAGTGAGTTTACCGATAGTTGCGGGTTTTTAATCTGTTTTTTGTTGCAAGGCAGGGTTGAATCACTTATACTTATACGGTATTCGGGCAGACAGCAGTGTTTACATGCGCCCGAGAGGCGTTTTCATGCGTTTTTGATAGGGTCTCGGCCCGTGGCAACCTGAAACCCTGCTTTTTCCCCGCTGATCTTGCAGGAAAATCAAACAAAAGACAGGAGGGGATACCAGCGGTTTCCCACTATGCTTTCTCGCGAGGGTGGCGGAACTGGCAGACGCGCCAGACTTAGGATCTGGTGGGCAACCATGGGGGTTCGATTCCCCCCTCTCGCACCAGTTTTAGAACAGGCATCTAAAAAAACCAGAAATTCAAGAAAGGACATAAGAGGAAAGGTAAAATGCACAATCATAACTTCACGGTAGTAGTAGAGGATCTGAGCTCTGTAAAAAAGAAATTAAATGTAACGGTCCCGGCAGCCGAAGTAAAGAAAGCAGTAGATGAGACGTACCGTTCATTGAAAAACGAGGTCAGCATAGCAGGCTTCAGGAAAGGGGCCATCCCTATGAGCATCCTGAAGTCGCGTTTCGCGGAACATGTCAGGGAGGATGTGACAAAGAGGATAGTGGAGTCTTCCTATCCGCATGTATTGCATGAGCAGTCTTTTTCCCCGGTCGCCCCGCCGCAGATCGAGCTTTTGACAGAGAAGTTCGACGAGGCAGGGGATCTGAGCTACAGCGCCACGGTAGAGATAACCCCGGAGGTAGTGATCGACGGGTATAAGGACATGGATCTTGAGTGGAGGTCCATTGATGTCACCGAGCGTGACCTTGATGAGGCGATGGAGAGGCTGAGGGTCTCGAGGGCCACATACAAGGAGGTCGAAAGGCCTGCTGACACGGGTGATCTGGTTGTCGTCGACTTTGATTCCTTCCTTGACGGAAAGCAGATCAAGGACGGCAAGGGCAAGGACTTCAATGTTATAATCGGAGAGATGACACCTCTGCCGGGCTTTGACGATGCCCTCAAGGGAACGTCAAAGGGCGATGTGAAGGATGCGGATATAACGTTTCCTGAGAACATCTCAAAGAAGGAGCTTGCCGGAAGGCAGGCGCGCTTCTCAATAACCGTAAAGTCGGTTAAAGCGAAGTACATGCCTGAGATCGACGACGAGCTTGCAAAGGACCTTGGAATGGAAAGCCTCCCAGCCCTCAAGGAGAGGGTCAGGGTCGATATGATAAACGCGAAGGACGTTGAAGAGAAGGAAAGGCTCAAGAACGTGATACTCGACAGGCTTATCGAGAACCATCCGTTCGAGGTCCCTGAGACGCTGGTAAACAGGTATCAGGCGATAATACTCAACAAGGTCGCGGAAAGCATGAGCAAGGGCGCGGTAGCCCCTGAAGACCAGGGATTGAATGTGGACGAGCTCAAGGCGAAGTACAGGGTGCAGGCTGAGAGGCACGTCAGGGAGGATGTAGTCCTTGACGCGATCGCCGCTTTCGAGAAGGTAGAGGTCTCGGAAGAAGACCTGAACGGCGCGGTGCAGAACCTCGCGTCTTCGAGAGGCATCTCATTCGACGCGCTTATGAAGAGGATCGAACAGGAAGGCGCGCTCGAGGTCGTTAGGGACGGGATAAAGCACGAGAAGGTCTTTGATATGATATTCGAGGCGTCTAAGACCGCCGAGTAGTTTGCCGTAGAGCTTCGTTAACAGAGACAGACCGGCGGGCCGAAGGCCCGCCGGTCTTTATAGCGGCATGGCCGGTTCTCAGGCCGCCGCACAGAGTACTAAGCGGACATCTAACGCCGATTGGAGGGTGCATGACTTTGATCCCGATGGTAGTTGAGCAGACGGGCCGCGGAGAAAGGGCTTACGACATATACTCCAGGCTCCTTAAGGACCGCATCATATTCCTCGGAAGCGGGGTTGACGACAACATATCCAACCTAATCGTAGCACAGCTTCTCTTCCTCGAATCAGAAGACCCTGACAAGGACATCTACATATACATAAACTCGCCCGGCGGGCTCGTTACCGCTGGTCTTGCCATCTATGACACGATGCAGTATGTCAAGCCGGATGTCTCAACCATCTGCATAGGCCAGGCTGCGTCAATGGGCGCCCTGCTCCTTTCAGGCGGCGCTCCGGGTAAAAGGTACTCGCTTCCCAATTCGAGGATACTTATCCATCAGCCTCTGGGAGGGGCCCAGGGCCAGGCGACCGACATAGATATTCAGGCCAGAGAGATACTGCGCATCAGGGAGGAGCTCGCCCAGATACTTTCCCGTCATACGGGCCAGCCGCTGGAAAGGGTCCACAAGGACACGGAACGGGACTTTTTCATGAGCGGCCAGCAGGCCCAGGAATATGGTATAATTGATAAGGTGATAGAGAAAAAGAGTATGATCGACCAGTTGAAGCCAAGATAGGGTTTTTCCAGTGATGAGTGAAGGCGGAGGGATAAATGTCTATAAATAAGAAGGGCGGCGGATATCTGACCTGTTCTTTCTGCAACAAAGGCCAGGATGAGGTCCGTAAACTCGTTGCCGGGCCGATGGTCTATATATGCGACGAATGCATCGAGCTGTGTAACGATATAATAGCGGAAGAGTACGAGAAGGAAGAGTTCAAGAAGCGCGAGAACTCGATACCCAAGCCGGCAGAGATCAAGAAGGTGCTCGACGAGTACGTCATAGGCCAGGAGCATGCCAAGAAGGTCCTCTCCGTTGCGGTGCATAACCACTACAAGAGGATCGAGAGCAAGCTGGTCATGGGCAATGTCGAGTTGCAGAAGAGCAACATACTGCTCGTAGGCCCGACAGGTTCAGGCAAGACCCTTCTTGCTCAGACGCTTGCCAAGATACTAAACGTGCCCTTCACTATCGCCGACGCTACCACGCTGACTGAAGCGGGATATGTAGGCGAGGACGTTGAGAATATAATACTCTCTCTCCTTCAGAACGCTGAATACGACATAGAGCGGTGCCAGAAGGGCATCGTCTACATAGACGAGATAGACAAGATATCCAGGAAGAGCGACAGCCCGTCCATAACAAGGGACGTCTCCGGCGAGGGCGTCCAGCAGGCCCTTTTGAAGATCATAGAGGGCACTGTCGCCAATGTCCCTCCAAAGGGCGGCAGGAAGCACCCTCAGCAGGAGTTCCTGCAGGTGGATACCTCAAACATACTGTTCATCTGCGGCGGCGCGTTCACCGGCCTTGACAACATAATCTCGCAGAGGGTAGGCAAGAGGTCCGTCGGTTTCAACGCCGAGCATAAAAAGACCGTTGACACCACGAACGCGGCGAAGCTTATGCACGACGTCGAGCCGCAGGACTTTTTGAGGTACGGGCTTATCCCGGAGTTCATGGGAAGGCTCCCTGTCATAGCGGTCCTTGAGGAGTTAAGCGAGAAGGACCTCGTAAAGATACTTCTGGAGCCCAAGAACGCCATCATCAAGCAGTACCAGAAGCTCTTCGAGTTCGAGAACGTCAAGCTCAAGTTCTCTGACGGGGCGCTCTCGGCTGTTGCCAGGGAGTCGATGAGAAGGAAGGCCGGGGCAAGGGGACTTCGAGCGATACTCGAGAACGTCATGCTTGATACCATGTACGAGATGCCTTCCCAGACGAACATCAAGGAGTGCATCATCAATGAGGAAGTCATCTCTGAGAAGGCCAAGCCTATAATCGTTTACGGCAACAGGGCCGAGACGGCTTAAGACGCGCGGCCGGCGCTTTTCGCGTTGTTTTATGCGGGTCAAGCGTGCGGATCGAATTGATACTTTCTTATATGTAGAAGTTTCCGGGCAACTTGCGGCCGGGGATTTCAACCAGAGGACGGAGCCTCGATGAGATACTCTTTTTTTAACGGAATGAACGGAGGCGGAGACTTGAAGAACGAAAAAATGGTGGTACCGCTTATACCTCTTAGGGATATAATCATATTCCCGTATATGGTCGTACCTCTCTTCGTCGGCAGGGAGAAGTCGATAAAGGCCTTGGAGCATTCCATGGCCAACGATAAATTGATCCTCTTGTCAGCGCAGAAAAAAGCAAAGACTGAGGACCCTAGCCAGGAAGATATCTTCGAGGTCGGCACGCTCGGGACTATCCTTCAGCTCTTGAGGCTCCCGGACGGCACCGTCAAGGTGCTTGTCGAGGGCAAGAAGAGGGCGCGCATCAAGCAGTTCGTCTCGGATGAGGAGTGCTTCATGGTCGCTATCGAGGAGATAGACGAGTCCATGGACGAGACCGTCGAGACCGAGGCGCTTGTGCGTTCCGTCGTCAAGTCATTTGAGAACTATGTGAAGTTCAACAAGCGCGTTCCGCCTGAGATGATGGTGAGTGTCTCCTCTATTGAGGACCCGGGCCGTCTTGCAGATACCATCGCGTCCCATCTCACCATAAAGATAGAGGACAAGCAGGCCCTTTTGTCGGTGCTAAGCCCGACGAAGAGGCTTGAGCGCCTCTATTCGCTCATGGAGAGCGAGATCGAGATACTTGAGGTCGAGCAGAAGATACGCCAGAGGGTCAAGAGGCAGATGGAAAAGACCCAGAAGGAATATTATCTGAGCGAGCAGATGAAGGCCATACAGAAGGAGCTCGGGGAAAAGGACGAGTTTAAGAGCGAGATTCAGGAGTTTGAGGACAAGATAAAATCGAAGAAGATGTCCAAAGAGGCCGTAAAGAAGGCCAAGCAGGAGATAAAGAAGCTCAGGATGATGTCTCCGATGTCGGCAGAGGCTACGGTATCGAGGAACTACATAGACTGGATCGTCAATCTCCCGTGGGATGCCGTCACCGAGGAGAAAAAAGATATAACAGAGGCTGAGCGGGTCCTTGATGAGGATCACTACGGCCTTAAGACCGTCAAGGAAAGGATCATAGAATATCTTGCCGTAAGGGGCCTTGTGGAAGAGATGAAAGGCCCGATACTATGCCTTGTCGGACCTCCCGGCGTCGGTAAGACCTCGCTTGCCAAATCGATAGCCAAGTCTACAGGCAGGAACTTCGTTCGTCTTTCGCTCGGAGGCGTCAAGGATGAGGCTGAGATAAGGGGCCACAGAAGGACGTACATCGGCTCTATGCCGGGCAAGATCGTCCAGTCGCTGAAAAAGGCAGGCTCTAACAACCCGGTCTTTCTTCTCGACGAGGTCGATAAGATGAGCCATGACTTCAGGGGCGACCCGGCTTCAGCGCTCCTCGAAGTCCTCGATCCCGAGCAGAACCATACGTTCAGCGACCATTATCTCGACTGTGATTATGACCTCTCGCAGATAATGTTCATAACTACCGCCAACTCCATACAGGGCATCCCGCATCCGCTGCTCGACAGGATGGAGATGATCCGCATCCCCGGGTATACGGAAATTGAAAAGCTTCATATAGTGGAGAGGTTCCTCTTTAAAAAACAGCTCAAACTCCACGGTCTTACAGAGAAGAACCTGGACCTTGGCAAGGCATCTATACTTGCCGTTATAAGGCGCTACACCAAAGAGGCGGGTGTGCGTAACCTTGAGAGACAGATAGCGACTATATGCAGGAAGGCGGCCAAGGAGATAATCCAGAAGGGCCTTGAGACGAGGGTCTGTGTGACTGCAAAGAACATCTCTAAGTTCCTCGGCATCCCTCCGTACCGTTACGGCACGGTAGAGGCTCAGGACGAGATAGGTGTCGTCACAGGGCTTGCCTGGACAGAGGCCGGCGGAGAGCTGCTTGGCATAGAGGTCGCGCTTGTGCCGGGCAAGGGCAAGCTCATCATTACCGGAAAACTCGGGGATGTTATGCAGGAATCGGCACAGGCGGCCATGACGTACATAAGGAGCCGCGCTACCGAACTGGGCCTTGAGAAGGATTTTTACCAGAAGCTCGACATCCACATCCACGTGCCTGAGGGGGCAATACCTAAAGACGGCCCTTCCGCCGGTATAACGATGGCTACGGCCATAGCCTCGGCGCTGACACGGCTTCCTGTCCGTAAGGAAGTCGCCATGACAGGCGAGATAACGCTGCGCGGAAAGGTGCTTCCTATCGGCGGACTCAAGGAAAAGCTCCTTGCGGCGCACAGGGCCGGTATTTCAGACGTACTGATACCCAAGGAAAACGAGAAGGACCTGAAGGATGTCCCTGCGCTGATCCTGAAGAAGGTAACCCCGCACCTGGTGGGGCACATGGACGAGGTCCTTGTGCAGGCCTTGCGTGTCAAGAGCAGGGAAGAGATCTTCAGGGGCGCGCCTCCGTCTCAGGCGCAGGAGCCTGAACAGCCGGCGACAGTCAAGGCGCAAGACGACGCGGTAATCAGGCATTGATATTTTTTCGGGCGTTTTTGCTTGACATCAATAGGCTAAGTTGATATAAATTTAAATCCCCGTCATGGACGGGGATTGTTTTTCGGTAGCAAGGTCTGGACGGCTGAGATGTCAAGCGCCGTCTACATTCATACAGATGCCATGTCGCCTTCATTAACCGAGTTTTCAATGTGGGCGATCAGTGGGCGGGTAGCTCAGTTGGCAGAGCACAGCCCTTACAAGGCTGGGGTCACAGGTTCGAGCCCTGTTCCGCCTACCATATTTTTCCAGTCTGTTTTTCTTCGGGGCCGTAGTTAAGTCGGTTATAACGCTGGCCTGTCAAGCCAGAGGCCGCGGGTTCGAGTCCCGTCGGCCCCGCCATCATTAAACGGCCTGACCTCTATTGAGGTCAGGCCGTTGTCTTTTTGGAGCTTATGTTTTGCTTTGCCACCGTCAGTCATATTCAGAAATGGAGTTGTGAGCGCAAAAGAAAATTATTTGGCGGGTGTGACCCGCCCTGCGAGTCGGTTCGAAAGCGATGCTAGCCATACCCTAAAGGCGCACCGAAGTGCAAAGCTAAAATCAGAGAGATATTTTTATACCAGCCGTTGTCTTGTTGTGCGGTTAAAAAATGAAGCAAAAGCGCTCGGCAGTGCGCACAAAGCAAAACCGCTTACGTCTAACCCCTCCCAGCCTCCCCTTATAGTAAGGGGAGGAGTTCGGCTAAAAATTCCCCTCCTTGCCAAGGAGGGGCTGGGGGAGGTGGTTCTGAATTATCTTGTCAGTGCCTCTAAATAAACCCGGGTATGGTGGAATGAGCCTGAAGGATGGCCGACGAGCAGGCATCAGTATCTACTGCGAGTCGGCCAGACAGCGAAGGGAGCCATACCCAAAAGGCGCACCGAAGTGCAAAGCTGGAATCAGACCGATGTTTTTACAAGGTGTACTTGTCCAATATTCGAAAGCCACGGCAGTGCGCAAAAGAAATGCCAGCAATTTATTTTCGTCTCATTGAATTTCTTTGGCCTGTTATTGTATACTGTACGAAACAGTTACTTATAGTCTTATTGTTTGGCTGTGTTTTATGATTTTATAGGGGGATTAGATTTGAAAAAAAAGATAATGCCTACATTCGATGAGTTGATGAATCCTCTTCTTCGCGCTCTTACCTTACTCGGTGGATCTGGATCTATTGACGAGTTATATGAGAAGGTCGTTGAGTTGGAAAATATCGAAGAAAATGTCTTAGCAAAACTGCATTGCCCAGAAAAAAGTAATCAAACAGAGGTTGGGTATAGGCTTGCTTGGGCTCGAACCTATTTGAAGAAGTATAAATTTTTGGAGAATTCAAATAGAGGCGTTTGGTCACTTACTCCGGCAGCGAAGGAACAGAAGGTTGTTGACCCAAAAGAAGTTCTCAGGTCTGTTCGTGAGTCGGACAAAAAAAGACTCGATCAAAAAAATGCAACTACTGAAAATAACAGCAAAACACCCGAATGCGAACAGCCAGAAGAAACGCAGGAATGGCGTGAGCTATTACATCATATCCTGACACAAGAGATGGCGCCAGACGCTTTTGAAAGGCTTACACAAAGATTGCTTAGGGAGTCTGGCTTCGTTCAAGTGGAAGTAACAGGCAGGACTGGTGACGGAGGAATCGATGGTAAAGGGATCGCTAAAATTCACGGTTTTATGAGCTTTCATGTTATATTCCAATGCAAAAAAATTCAAGGTTCTGTTCCCTCAAGTGCTCTGCGTGATTTTAGAGGCGCTATGGTAGGAAGAGCCGATAAAGGTCTTTTTATAACAACGGGTACTTTTACGCCAGCTGCTGTTAAGGAAGCAACAAGAGATGGCGCTCCGCCTATAGATTTAGTTGATGGGGAACACCTTGCGGAAAAATTAAAAGAGCTAGGGTTAGGCATAAAAACAGAATTGATTGAACACGTTACCCTCGATAGGAACTGGGTCTCAAATTTATAAACCAGCCCAAAAACTACCCCGCCTCTATCCTGTTCCTCCCTTGTTCCTTTGCCGAGTAGAGGAGCCTGTCAGCGGCCTCTATCATCTCGCCGGGGCCTGTCATATCTTTTGAAAACGCGCATACGCCTATGCTTACCGTCACCGGCAAGGTCTCCTCGACAGACCGCCTGATCTTTTCGGCGACTAGTGCCGCTTTTCCAAGCAGGGTCTCCGGGAGCATGACCATGAATTCCTCTCCGCCGTATCTTGCTACAAGGTCTGTCTCGCGAATAGAGGCGCGTATTCCGTTAGCGACTTCTCTGAGGATAATGTCCCCTGCAAGATGTCCGTGGCCGTCGTTATACAATTTGAAGCGGTCGATGTCGAGCATCATGCATGAAAACGGCCTCGAGTATCTCTTCGCTCTGGCAAAGAGCCGGTTCATCTCAATATCAAGCATCCTCTTGTTTCCGGAACCTGTCAGGTGGTCGATCAGGGAGAGTTCCTTTGTCCTCTCGTAGAGCAGGGTCTTCCTTATAGCGATACCTAGCTGTTCGCCTATCGAAGAGAGTAGTCTCTTGGTAGAATCATCTATTACCTCGTCTGATGCCGTGTAGAGATACATGACGCCTATCACGCCGTCTTTGTCCTTTATCGGGACTATGACGTGGCCGTGAGAGGGCATGTTAGAGTATCTTATGGTATGTCTCTCGTCCTTTGAAGAATCATCCGAGACCAGAAGCTCTCCTGTCATTGCCGAGATGCCGCACAGGCACTGGCCGACCCGCATGCCTTTGTGCATTTCAATGAAAGATTCGGAGTGGCCGAGGTGCGCCGCCAGTTCCATGTGCCCGTCTTTCACTAGGAAGATACCTCCCTTCCTTTCGACCTTGAATGCATCAAGTTCGGTGACGGTGTGAAGTATGGCGGGAAGTATTTCGTTCAGGTCGAGAGCGCCGCTGATGGCTGAGGAGACCTTGTAGAGGGCGGTCAGCTCCGAGTTGGCTTTTGTTATCACGGCGTTTTGCGTATGTTCGCGCTCTTCGGCTACCTTGCGTTCGGTGATGTTCCTTATAACGGCGGTAAAGATCCATCCTTCGTTGTTCTTTTCGGTTGAGAGGCTCAGTTCTACCGGAAAGGCCGAGCCGTCTTTTTTCAGGCACTCTAGTTCGACTGTATGGCCTATTATCACGGCCTTGCCGGTCTTGAGAAATCTGGCAAAGCCCTCTTTGTGTTTTGTCCTGTAGCCTTCCGGCATCAGAGATGTCAGGTCGAGGATCAAGGCTTCTTCTTTCGTGTAGCCGTAGAGACGCCGGGCGGCGCTATTCCAGAATACTATGCGGCCTGACTCGTTCACCGAGATGATGGCATCGAGCGACATCTCCAGTATGCGTGCGGACCTCTCGGCTTCATCCCTGCTTTCTATTGTCTCAGTCTGCCGGATAGGTTCAGGCATAGGCGGTTTCCTTAGGGATGACTATGGCTTTGGTACGCGAGTGAATGTGAGGGGTATAGGGTTACTTTATCGCAAAAGCCGCTTTCTTTCAAGTTTCGGCGGGTCTTTGGACTTTTAATCCTTGACATGAAATAACGCAACGATGATAATATCGTAGAGTAACGGTTGCATGGCTAAGTCGCTAAAAACAAAGTGTTTTCGAGGGCGTCTGCCGGGAAGTGCGCGGCGGCTTTCATAAGGGCAACACTATGATACAGATGTTCCATGTCACAAAGAGCTATGACTCTTCGACCCATGCCTTGATAGACGTCACGATAAAGATCCCCAAAGGCGACTTCCTTTTCATTACCGGCCCTTCGGGCGCAGGCAAATCGACGCTATTGAAGATCATGTTCGGCACAGAGGCGCCTACTTCAGGCCAGATAATACTCGACGGCCGCAATTACGTGAAGATCCCGTCTGAAGAGATACCTCTGCTCAGGAGGAGGATAGGGTTTGTATTCCAGGACTTCAAGCTGATATCGAACAAGACGGTTTTTGAGAACGTAGCGCTATCACTGCAGGTTATGGGCGTTGACCCGGCGGAGACCAGGAAGAGGGTCTTGAGGATGCTCTCGTATGTAAAGCTCCAGCACAGGGCAAACTTCAAGCCGCTGTGCCTCTCAGGCGGAGAACAGCAGAGGGTGGCGATAGCGCGCGCCCTTGTGAAAGACCCGGCAATAATACTCGCTGACGAGCCGACAGGGAACCTCGACCCGGCGCTTTCGACTGAGACGATAGAGCTTTTCAGGGAAGTGAACAACAAGGGGACGACCGTAGTCATAGCGACCCACGACAAGGGGCTTATAGAGAGATACGCGAGAAGGACCGCGCACCTTGAGAACGGGAGGCTTACCGAGTGATCAAGGCGGCTAACATACGGTACGTCTTGAGAGACTCGCTCCGTTCAGTCAGGGCGAATATGCTAAGCGCGGTCTTCACCGCGCTGACGCTCGGGTTCTCACTCGCCATCCTAGCCCTCTTTGCCGTGGTATTTTTAAACCTCAATACTATGGTGACAGGGCTCGGCGACAAAACGGTGATAGTCGCTTATGTGAAGGACGCTGCCCTTGTCGCCGGGCCGGAGAGGCTCAAGGCCGAGGCCCTCGGTGTGCCAGGGGTGAGCGCCGCTGAGTTCATATCGAAGGAGGCCGCGTTTTCAGAATTGAAGAGCGGCTTCAGGGGGCATGAGGCTATATTCGAGGGGGTGGACGCTAACCCTCTGCCCGCATCGATGGAAATAAAACTTAAAGACTCGTTCAAGGACCCGTCCAAGGTTACCGGGGCCGTTGAAAGGCTCAAGGCCATGAGCTGGGTCGAAGAGGTCCAGTACAGCGCCGAGTGGGTCGAGAGGTTCTCGGCGTTTTTGAGGTTCGTAGAACTCGGGGCCTCTGTCATAGGCGTCTTTCTGGCGGCGGCGGTACTTTTTATAATATCAAACACGATACGGCTTACTGTCTACGCCAGGAAAGACGAGATAGAGATAATGAGGCTCGTCGGAGCCTCTGATCTGTACATAAAGGCGCCTTTTTTCATCGAAGGCGCTCTGCAGGGTTTTGCCGGCGGGCTTCTTGCCCTCTTGATGCTCGGAGGGGCCGGTCTCATGCTATCAAGCGAGATACCTTCTTATCTCGCATTTGTCGTTGCCGTGCCTATCTCGATTCCGATGCTCTTTCTTTCGCTTGTCTGTGCCGGCATCTTCATGGGAGTGGCCGGGTCCCTCATATCGATGGGCAGGTTCTTAAAGGTATGAGAGGCCTTTTCTTCGCTGTGATGATCCTTTTTATGTTTTGCGTGCCTGCGGGTGGTGAGGATAAGGGCGGGTCCCGGCAGGAGATCAGCAAAAAGGAGAAGAGGCTCGACGACGTAAAGAAGCAGATTAAGGAAGAGAAGAAGGGCATCAGGATCATAGCCGAGAAGGAGACCGGCATCCTTGGCGAACTTGAGGCTATAAATAAGGGTCTTGTCGAAAAAAGGGAAGAGCTTCGAGGAGCGCAGGCGTCTCTTGCGTTGGTGCACAGGGAGGTCTCGTTCACCAATGCGAATATAGCCCGTATCGAGAAGCAGAAGAGGGTCTATGCCGAGAGGCTCAGGGCCCGCCTTAAGGCGATATATAAGATGCGAAGGGGCGAGTCTATGGACCTGCTCTTCACTGCCGGCTCATCAGGCGAGCTTGGACGCAGGCATAAATACCTCACTATGATAATGGACAGGGACTCGGATATAATAGACGGGTTTGAGAAGTCCATAGAAGATCTCGGGATCGAGAAAAAACGGCTTTCAGTCCTTCTGGCAGAGGCAGAAGGGGTAAAACGCTCTGTCGAGGCTAAAAAAACAGAGGCGGAGTCGCTGCACAGAGAAAGGCTTAGCCTCTTAGGCGAGGTGAAGAGTGAAAAGGACAGGAGGCTTAAGGTAGTTAAAGAACTTGAGCAGGCCGCGGCAGAGCTTTCCGATCTTCTAGCCAGACTGCGGACAGAGGAGGAGCCCCAGGGGCCCTCTGACGCCTCTTCCGGTTTCGCCGGCATGAGAGGCAGACTGCCTTCTCCGGTAGAGGGGCCGGTCGTCTCTGAGTTCGGCAAGGTGAAGCACCCGAAGTTCCAGACTGTGACGTTCAATAACGGCATCGTCATCGAGGCCCCTGTCGGTACTCCGGTCAGGAGCGTCTACGACGGCAAGGTCATTTACGTCGGCTGGCTAAAGGGCTACGGCCAGGTGCTTATAATCGATCATAAGGGCGGATATTACACTCTCTTCGCGCATCTCGCAAAGGCCTTGAAGGATAAGGGAGATGAGGTCAAAAAGGGCTCAGAAGTCGGGCTTGTAGGAGATACAGGGTCGCAGGGCTCGGCCGGCCTGTACTTTGAGATACGGCAAAGGGGCGTGCCGAGAGACCCGTCCGTATGGCTTTCACGCAGGTGATCCATCCGGTTGTTGCCTGGTCGCGTTGAGAATCTATATGCCTTGATATGCCTGTTGTTTTTTCGCGTATCGGTACGCGCGTTCCGGTCAGGAAGGTTATTAATTGCTTATCGTTTCAAAGTATTGCGTGGTATAATGAACAGGTCTTTAATACCGGGAGGGATTGTATAAAGATGGCACAAAAGGGAACAAGGTCGCGGTTCTGGGTAGGCGTGTTTGTGGCCGCAGTTGTCTTCGGCCTGATAGGCGTATCACAGAAGGTGGTCGCAGTATCCAACACCGCGTATGAGAGCTTAAAGATATTCACTGACGTTCTTGGCATCGTTCAGGAGAGCTACGCCGAGCCTGTGGAGCCCAAGGAGATTATATACGATGCCCTTAAAGGCATGGTCAAGGGGTTAGATCCGCATTCGAGCTTCATGACGCCTGAAGAGTATACTGATATGCAGATCGATACTAAAGGAAGCTTCGGAGGCATAGGGATAGAGATAGGGCTTAAGGACGGCATACTGACGGTCATAGCCCCGATAGAAGACACTCCGGCGCATAAGGCCGGCCTGCTGGCCGGCGATAAGATCGTAAAGATCGGAGAGAAGTCGACAAAAGACATGAGCCTTAGCGAGGCGGTAGGCAACATGAGGGGTCCCAAGGACACCCCGGTGACCCTTTCCATAATGAGAGACGCCTTTGAGAAGCCCAAGGAGTTCACGCTCATGAGGGCACTTATTAAGGTCAAGAGCGTAAAATTCAAGACGCTTGAAGACGGCTTCGGCTACATAAGGATAGCCCAGTTCCAGGAGAGCACAACGACGGACCTGCAAAAAGCATTTAAAGAGCTTGGCACGAATTCACCCAAGTTCAAGGGGCTCGTGCTTGATCTGAGGAACAACCCCGGCGGCCTGTTGCAGGAGGCGGTCAATGTCTCCAACGAGTTCATAGATTCCGGCGTCATCGTATCGACCAAGGGCAGGGCATCAGGCCAGGACATGCTCTTTAACGCGGATAGTAACAGGAACCAGCCGGGCTACCCGATAATAGTCCTTGTCAACAACGGCAGCGCAAGTGCTTCGGAGATCGTCGCAGGCGCGCTACAGGACCACAAGAGGGCGATAGTCCTCGGGACCCAGACATTCGGCAAGGGCTCGGTCCAGACTATCATACCGCTCTCAGACGGGTCGGCTGTAAGGTTGACCACATCGAAGTACTATACGCCTTCAGGCAGATCGATCCAAGCCAAGGGCATCGAGCCTGATATTACCGTAGGAGAGGTCCCCAAGGGCCATATCAAGGAGAAGGACCTTGAAGGTCATCTTGCAGGCGACGGCGAGACCGACAAGCCTGAAAAGAAGATCGACAAGGACAAGGTTGAGAAGAAGGACGAGACCAAGGGTTCCGATAAGGTAAAGATCACCGATAGCAAGGCCAAGGGTGAAGACGGCGAGGACCTGCAGCTTAAGAGGGCGCTCGATTATCTCAAGAGCTGGTATATCTTCAAAGGCACTTCTTCGCAAAAAGCCGTTTGATAGTTATGTGGCGCGCGCCCTTCGTTTGAAAGCGGAGGGCGCGTCTCTTTTTTCGGGGCTTTTCATGGCTGGCGCATAGAGCGCAGGGATCAAAGACACTGGTTTTAAATCAGACTTGATACGGGGGTTCCGGTACGGATGGCAAAAAAGAGGGGCAAGGGCCCGTCATCCTGGGCTACAGCGGCGGCAGGTTTCATAATAGGCGTTGCTGTGGTCTTTCTGATAATCAAATTTACAGGCAACGACAAGGCTGAAAGGCCTGACATAGTGAAGCCGCCTGTTGCGACCACGCTTCCTGTCGAGAGAGGGCCGGAGACGGTCATCCCTGACACTGCAGACGGGCGTACGGCCGTGCATCCGGTCGTTACTCCTCCACGCGTCTCCATCGTCATAGATGATATGGGCGCTGATCTCGAAAAATTGCGCGCGCTTATGAGGCTCGATTCCCCTATAACGATCGCCGTTATGCCGCATCTTAAATATTCGGCGCAGGTCGCCACAGAGGCGCACGCCAGGGGTTGGGATGTGATAATGCATCTGCCTATGGAGCCGCAGGACATGGGTGAGAACGACCCCGGGGTAGGCGCCCTTCTGGTCGTTATGACACCTGAAGAGGTGAGGACGCAGATGGTAAACGACTTCAAGACCGTGCCGTATGCTCTTGGAGTCAACAACCACATGGGCTCGAAGTTCACCGAAGACGCCGAGCTTATGAAGGTTGTCATGCAGGAGGTCAAGAAAAAGAAGATGTTCTTTCTCGACAGCCGCACCTCGCCTGACTCTGTTGTAGAAAAACTGGCGCGCAGTATGAAGGTTGACAGCGCCGTGAGGAACGTCTTTCTTGATAACACGAGGGAGAAGGGATACATAAAGGGGCAGATAAGAGAGCTTGTCTCCATTGCTAAAAAAAGGGGTAAGGCCATAGGCATCGGCCACCCGTACCCTGAGACGATAGAGGCCCTTGCCGAGACGGTCGATGAGCTGGGCAGACAGGGCGTTACAGTCGTCAGGCTCTCAGACTTGGTAGAGAGCAGATGATCCCGTAGGTGTTTTTCGCCGTGGATCTGAGCCGGTTTGAGCAGGCTAAGGCGCGGCATCCAAATGGCCGAGCTGGTAAGATCCCTGCAAAAAAAATCGCTTGACACGTATTATTTAACCTGATAGGATTACGTTAAATATCCAAGTGGAGCAAACCGTTTTGCAGTATGAAGATGTGATCTTTTAGGTGGCAACTGCCGTGGGGGGGATCGCATAATCCTTTCGCGGCTTTATTTTATGCTGCAAGAGAGTTCCAAAAAAAGGAGGCACAGAAATGGCAAGAGGCAAGGTAAAGTGGTTTAACGACACAAAGGGTTTCGGTTTCATTCAGCAGGAGTCGGGCGAAGATGTGTTCGTGCATTACACAGCGATCGGCGGCGACGGATTCAAGACCCTCAAGGAAGGCGAAGAAGTCGAGTTTGAGATCACCCAGGGGCCTAAGGGTCCGCAGGCCTCAAACGTTCTTAAGGTAGGTTGATCGGAGTTTTTTATCAGTCCGCCGCATCTGAGCGGCTGATTTGACTGGAATGAAGATCCTACTGACAGGCCCCTGTCGCCTTGCGCGACAGGGGCCTGTTTTTTTAAAACCCTCTGTTTCTCCGGCAAGGTCAGCCGTGTTTTTCCGTGGATTCCTAGCGCTTTCCCGTTATATCGCTTCCGCGCAGGCCGCTGATGTCCTGCTTTTTCTGCCGGGTTTATCTCATCTCTCTTAAATCCTCAAAACAACCTCTTGGACAGACTTCCGGTTGTCAGGCGCATAACCATCTTTTCCTGGTACAGCCGGGGAAGACCAGGCGCTACCCCTGAACTCAGGTGTGAGGCGATGGTATTGCCGGATTGTTTTTTCATATTTAATCTGTTATCATTTTATATTGGGAGTCAGGTTCAGGTATTTAGTCTCAGTCGGCGCTAATCAACCAAATTCGGGGGGAGTATCTTGGACCTTCAGGTATATCTGGCAGAAAAGACGGAGATCGTGAATAAGAGGCTTTTAAGGCTTCTTCCTGCCGTTGGCGATTACCCTCAATCCCTCCACAAGGCTATGCACTACAGCCTTTTTGCCGGAGGCAAGAGGCTTCGCCCTGTACTTGTGCTTGCCGCGGCAGAGGCGGTAGGAGGCGACGCAGAGGCCGCTATCAATACGGCATGCGCCTTTGAATGCATACATACATATTCGCTTATTCATGACGACCTTCCGGCGATAGATAACGATGACCTGAGGCGCGGCAGGCCGACGTGCCACAAAGAGTTTGGTGAGGCCATGGCGATACTCGCAGGCGACGCGCTTTTGACCGTAGCTTTCGGCCTGATAGCCTCTACAAAGGGCGCCGCTCCTTCTGCCGTGCTAGGTGCTGTCGGCGAGCTGGCAAAGGCCGCCGGTTCTACAGGGATGATAGGCGGCCAGATGATAGATATTGAGTCAGAGGGGCAGGAGGTCTCTTTTCCGGTCCTTGAATATATACACATCCACAAGACAGGCGAGCTGATACGCGCCTCTGTCAGGTGCGGTGCTTTGCTTGGCGGGGCGTCTGAAACTGAGCTGGGACCCCTTACGCGCTACTCCGAGGCTATAGGTCTCGCATTCCAGATAGCAGATGACATACTCGACGTCGAGGGGTCGTCAGAGGAGATGGGCAAGCCCACCGGCGGAGACCAGAAAAAGGGCAAGGCCACATACCCGGCGATCATAGGGCTTGACGCGTCGAGGCAGAGGGCCGCCGAGCTGGTTAGCATGGCGATAGAGGCTCTATCCGCGTTTGACGCCAAGGCCGAACCACTCCGTGAGATAGCGCGCTACATCACCGCAAGAAAAAAATAGCAAGGATACATGATAAGGGATGGAAAGACTGCTTGACCTGATAGACTCCCCGGCTGATCTTAAGAAGATAGCCGCTCTTGACCTGCCGAGGGTCTCTGCCGAGCTTCGTGAACTGATAATCGATACGGTATCCGAGGTGGGCGGACACCTTGCCTCAAGCCTCGGAGCGATAGAGCTTTCCGTGGCGCTCCACTACGTCTTTACCTCGCCTGAGGATAAGATCGTCTGGGACGTAGGCCATCAGGCATACGCGCATAAGATCATTACCGGAAGAAGGTCTCAGTTCAAGACCCTTCGCCAGGCGGGTGGGATCAGCGGTTTCCCGAGGCCCGCCGAATCGGTGCATGACGCCTTTGGCGTGGGCCATTCTTCAACGTCCATCTCCGCCGCGCTCGGCATGGCCGCCGCAAGGGACCTTGACGGCAAGTCTAACAAGGTCATTGCAGTAATAGGCGACGGCTCCATGACCGCGGGACTCGCCTTCGAGGGACTCAATCAGGCCGGACATATAAAAAAGGACATAATCGTCGTCCTCAATGACAACGAGATGTCGATCTCAAAGAACGTCGGCGCTCTCTCGTCGTTCTTGAGCCGCAAGATCACCGGAAGGTTCGCAACGAACCTCAAAAAAGAGGTCGAAGCGTTCATCAAGAACATCCCGAGGATCGGCGACAGGCTCGTGGGGATAGCCAAAAAGGCCGAGGACTCTCTTATAACGCTCTTTACTCCGGGGATGCTCTTTGAGGGGCTGGGTTTTCATTATATCGGCCCGATAGACGGTCATGATATGGAAGCACTCCTTGCTACTTTCCACGACGTTGCGGAGTTAAAAGGGCCGGTACTCGTACATGTCCTGACGAAGAAGGGCAAGGGTTATATACCGGCAGAGAACGACCCAGCCTCTTTCCACGGCGTCGGGCCGTTTGTCAAGGATACGGGCAGGCCCAGCAGGAAGTCAAAGCCTTCGTACACTAACGTATTTTCTGCGGCCCTTCTTGAGATCGCCGAACTTGATAACAGGGTGGTGGCGATAACTGCCGCCATGCCTGAGGGGACAGGCCTTTCGCTCTTCGCCGAGAGGCATCCTGAGAGGTTCTTCGACGTCGGTATAGCGGAACAGCACGCGCTGACTTTTGCAGCAGGCCTCGCCAAGGAAGGTTTCGTCCCTGTGACTGCGATCTATTCGACATTCCTCCAGAGGGCGTATGACGAGGTCTTTCATGACGTATGCCTCCAGGATCTTCCTGTCGTGATAGCGATGGACCGCGCAGGCATAGTCGGCCAGGACGGGGCAACGCACCACGGGCTCTTTGATATATCGTACCTGAGGCACATGCCGAATATGATCCTCTCGGCGCCAAAGGACGAGGAAGAGCTGAGGCAGCTCCTGTATTCATCCGTCAACTACAACCACCCCAGCGCGATCAGATATCCGAGAGGCACATGCGAGGGCGTTGATATTACCGCGCCTCTGACCATGATACCGCCCGGAGAGGCTGAGGTCCTCAAAGAGGGCTCTGATGTCGTCCTGATAGCCCTTGGCACAATGGTCAGGCCTGCGATGGAAGCCGCCATGAAGCTCGAAGAGACCGGAATAAAGGCCGGTGTCATCAACGCGCGCTTCGTCAAACCGCTTGATGAAAAAAGGATCGTCGAAGCGGCCTCCGGAGCCGCCGCTATCGTCACATTGGAAGAGAACGCGTTGCAGGGCGGCTTCGGTAGCGCTGTACTTGAACTCCTTGAAGAGCGCGGGATAAGGTCTCCTGTCAAGAGGATAGGCGTTGCCGATGTGTTTATCGAACACGGCGGCCAAGCCGAGCTTAGGGCGCAGATCGGCCTTGACGCCGCAGGCATAGAAGCGACGGTGAGGTCTTTTATCAAATCAATGGCACCCAGGAAGATAGCATTTTGACCGAGCGTCCTGTTTTCCTTCCTGACGGACAAATATAATGAAAAAAGTGAGGACCAGGCTCGATGCCCTCATGGCCCTGCGCGGCCTGACTGCGAGCAGACAAAAGGCCCAGGCGCTCATCATGGCCGGCAAGGTGCTTGTCGACGGTGAGGTCGTAGACAAGGCAGGCAAGGATGTCAGTCTTGAGAGCATTATCACGCTCAAGGAGGGTAACCCCTTTGTAAGCCGCGCCGGGGTCAAGCTTGCTGGCTTTCTTGACTCTCTATCTATTGACGTGGCAGGTATCACGGCAGTCGATGTCGGCGCGTCTACTGGCGGCTTCACAGACTGTCTCTTGAAGAGAGGCGCTAAGAAGGTCTACGCGATTGACGTAGGCAAGGGACTCATCGACGTATCTCTCCGGAACGACCCTCGCGTCGTTATGATGGAGGAGTGCAATATAAGGCACCTTGACCCGAACGATATAGGCGAGCCTGCTGACCTCGCTGTAGTGGACGTCTCGTTCATTTCTCTTGAGAAGGTCCTTGAAAGGATAGCTATGCTGGTAAAGGACGGCGGACATCTGATAGCGCTTATAAAGCCACAGTTCGAGGTAGGTAAGGGACAGGTCGGGAAAGGCGGCATAGTAAAGGACCCGCTGTTGCACAAAGAGGTTGTAGGCCGCATAAAGGATTTTGCTTTATCTATAGGCCTTGTCCCACTTGCGGTAGATGAGTCTACATTGAAGGGGACGAAGGGCAATCTGGAGTTCCTGATCTATCTTGAAGTCCGTCGCCAGTAGCGGCATTTCTTGAAGCGTATTCACCGGTTGCATTCATTGCGACTTTCTGGTAACATTTTTGCGCCTTGAAAAGAGAGCGTCTTTTTAATCTGAAAGGAGCCGATCAATGTTCGAGATAATAGAAAAAAAAGAACTTGCGCATACTGTCTATCAGTTCAGGATAAAGGCCCCGTTGATAGCCAAAAAACGCAAGGCCGGGCAGTTTGTCGTGCTGAGGATGAACGAGCAGGGCGAAAGGATTCCTCTTACAATAGTGGATTCAAACGAGACGGACGGCACTATAACGATAATCGCCCAGGAGGTCGGCAAATCGACCGCGATACTTTGCGGCATGGGCGCCGGGGATTCCATACTGGACGTAGTCGGTCCGCTCGGCAAGCCGACCCACATAGAGAACTTCGGCATAGCGGTATGCGTCGGCGGAGGCATCGGCACAGCCCCGGTCCTGCCGATAGCAAGGGCCATGAAGGCCGCCGGCAACAAGGTAGTATCAATCATAGGCGCGAGGACAAAGGAGCTTCTTATACTTGAGCCTGAGATGAGGGAGGCCAGCGACGAGCTTCATGTGACGACCGACGACGGAAGCTACGGCCATCACGGGTTCGTGACACAGGTGCTCCAGAAGATGATAGACGAGGGTGTTAAGATCGGATGCGTCGTGGGTATCGGGCCTATACCTATGATGAGAGCGGTGAGCAACACAACGAAGCCATACGGGATACTGACGATGGTGAGCCTCAACCCGATAATGGTGGACGGCACCGGGATGTGCGGCGCTTGCAGGGTGACTGTAGGCGGCAAGAACCAGTTCGTCTGCGTGGACGGCCCGGAGTTTAACGGCGCTGAGGTGGATTTCGACGAGCTTATGATGAGAAACCGCACCTACTTCAAGGAAGAGAAGTCGGCTATGGAGGAGTTCATGTACCACGAAGGCCCCAGGTGCTACGATAAGAAGTAGGATTTTATCCCGCATCAGGCCGGCTTGAATATGGAAACAGGCCGGAAAGACCGATAAAGGAGCTGATAAGCCAAATGGACCCGAAAGATATAAAAGAACGGATGAAGATACCCAGGCAGTCGATGCCTGAGCAGGACCCGACCGAGAGGGTAAGGAATTTTTATGAGGTCCCTTACGGATATACGCCGGAGCAGGCTATGCTTGAGGCGCAAAGGTGCATTCAATGCAAGAACCCCTTATGCGTCGGCGGATGCCCGGTCAATATAGATATCCCGTGGTTTATACGTCTGATAGCCGAGGGCAAGTTTATCGAGGCCGCCCGCAAGCTCAAGGAGACAAACGGGCTTCCGGCGGTATGCGGAAGGGTATGCCCGCAGGAAGACCAGTGCGAGAAGGTCTGCGTAGTTGGCAAGAAGGGCCAGCCGGTATCCATCGGCAGGCTTGAGAGGTTCGCGGCGGATTATGAGAGGGACCACGGAGAGATCACTATTCCGCATATACCGACATGGACAGGCAAAAAGGTCGCGGTCGTAGGCGCCGGCCCGGCAGGCCTGACAGTCGCAGGGGACCTGGTAAAGAAAGGGCATAAGGTCACTGTATTCGAGGCGCTCCATGTCGCAGGCGGCGTGCTCATGTACGGCATCCCGGAGTTCCGCCTTCCGAAAAAGATAGTCGAGTCAGAGGTCGAGTACTTGAAGCGCATGGGTGTCGAGATAGTCGTCAATGCCGTCGTCGGGAAGCTTGAGACGATAGACGAGCTTCTTGCTAACGGATACTCTGCTGTATTCGTAGGTTCAGGCGCGGGATTACCTACCTTCATGAACATTCCCGGAGAGAACCTCTCAGGCGTGTACTCGGCCAACGAGTACCTGACAAGGGTCAATCTCATGAAGGCGTATCAGTTCCCTGAGTACGACACGCCTGTGATACGCGGCAGAAGGGTAGTCGTCATAGGCGGGGGCAATACAGCCATGGATTCCGCGAGGACCGCCTTAAGGCTCTGTCCTGAAGAGGTCTCGGTAGTCTACAGACGCTCCAGAGAGGAGCTTCCTGCAAGGGTCGAAGAGGTCCACCATGGTGAGGAAGAGGGGATAAGATTCCAGCTCCTTACGAACCCGAAGAAGTTCATAGGCGATAAAGATGGCAGGTTGAAGGCCATTGAATGCGTGAGGATGGAGCTTGGTGCGCCTGACGAGTCAGGCAGGAGAAGGCCTGTCGAGGTCAATGGTTCAGAGTTCTGCATAGACGCAGACGTTGCGATAGTTGCTATAGGCAACGGCGCGAACCCGCTGATACCGCAGACCACGCCTGACATAAAGGTGAACAAATGGGGGAATATCACAGTCGACCCTGACACAGGCAGGACGAGCAAAAAAGGCGTTTTTTCCGGCGGCGACATAGTCAGGGGCGGGGCTACCGTCATCCTTGCAATGGGCGACGGCAGGAGGGCCGCAAACTCTATCCATGAGTATATGAATACAGGTGTCTGGTAGTATGGCTTTTGCTTATCGCCTATTGATTGACAACGGCCGCGCGTTTAAAACGCGCGGCCGTTTTTATTTGCGCGCCCATCAACATGCTTGATAAAAAATAAGCCTCTATGCGATAATAATAAGATTATGCTCGGTACCGGAAGTAACGCTTCCGGCATCGGGGAGCGCAGGAAAGAAGACACTCTCTTGAGCGTAAAGCGCAAAGAGAGTGTCTATTCATCAGCAGTTATTTATATAATGATCATGCGAGCCTCTTTTTAATGGCCTTGTTGCGCTGAATCAGCGTCGATCAGGACCGGATAAACCGATAGGAAGGTATTTTAATGTCAACCGGAGACGGGCTTTTGAAGATCTTGTTCGTATGCGTAGGCAATACCTGCCGTAGCCAGATGGCAGAAGGTTTCGCCAAGGAATTCGGGGCCGGAAGGATCGAGGCCCGAAGCGCCGGGACATCGGCGGCAGGCGTCGTCAACAGGAGTACGATAGATGCGATGGGGGAGATCGGCATAGATATATCAGGCCATACTTCCGACCAGCTGACCTCGGAGATGATCGGCTGGGCCGATGTAATAGTGACACTCGGGTGTTCTCCGGCAGCTTCGTTCTGCCCGCCTGACTTTGAAGGCCGCATGTTCGACTGGAAGATAGATGATCCGCTTGGAAGGCCCCGGGAGGTCATGCAGCGGGTCCGCCAGGACATAGAAGACAGGGTGAAGGAACTTATCGGTGAACAGGTCTGAGATAAAGATACTCGTCGTCGTGGAAGGCCCCTGGCAGTCATGCAGCGGGTCCGCCAGGACATAGAAGACAGGGTGAAGGAACTTATCGGTGAACAGGTCTGAGATAAAGATACTCGTCGTCGACGACGAGCCGGACATACTTAATCTTCTGGATTATAACCTCAGGAAGGCCGGTTTTGCCGTCATTCTCGCAAAGGACGGCCCTGAGGCTATCGGGCTTGCCAGGCATGAGAAGCCGAACCTGATCCTCCTTGACATAATGCTGCCTGACATGGAAGGCACCGAGGTATTGAGGCGTTTGAAGCTTAACGAGTCGACACGCAATATTCCGGTCATCATGCTTACGGCAAAGGGCGAAGAGGTCGACAGGGTCATAGGCTTCGAATTGGGGGCCGAGGATTATATAACCAAGCCCTTCAGCCCGCGTGAGCTGATACTGCGCATACGGGCTGTTTTGAAAAGAGGCCACGAGCCGCAAGCGAGCGCAGGCGAGAAGGTCGTCACCTTCAAAGAGCTTTCTATAGATTATTCAAGACACAGGGTAAATGTGAAGGGCGCCGAGGTCGAGCTTTCTTCTACCGAGTTCAAGCTCCTTACAGGGCTTGTGGACGCTGGAGGCAGGGTCCTTTCAAGGGACGCTATACTCGATAAGGCATGGGGCAGGGACTGCTTCGTGACCCCGCGCACCGTCGATACGCATGTCAGAAGGCTCCGGTCAAAGCTCAAGGAGGCCGGGAGCTACATCGAGACGGTCAGGGGCGTTGGTTACAGGTTCAGGGAGGAGTAGCGTCCGGATGGGGAAAAACGTAATACTCGAGACTATCGCCAGAGAGATGCAGACCGGCGTGCTTGTCCTCAACAGGGGCGGACGCGCGCTGTATGCCAATCCGTTTTTCATGAGCTCTTTTCCGGCTCCAGGCGGTGTAGAGGGAAAGACTGTGGCTGAGATAATCAGGGATGAAGTGCTCCTTGATGCGGTAGGCGACTTTCTCCAGGCGCGCGCGAGTGTTTCAAGGGATATAGAGATGTCGGAGGGCGGGCGTTTTTTCAAGGTGCATATCGTCCCGCTCAAAGACAAAGGGGAGTTCAGCCTTCTCCTGTTCCTTCAGGACATAACCGAAGAAAAAAGGGTCGAGACTATAAAGAAGGACTTTGTCGCCAACGTATCTCATGAGCTTAGGACCCCTCTTGCGAGCATAAAGGGTTATTCGGAAACGCTCCTTGACGGAGCGGTAGAGGATAAAGAGACGCTCAAGGGTTTTCTGCGGGTCATCGACAGGCACGCTACTCGCATGGCCAGGCTCATAGACGACCTGCTGACGCTCTCAAGGCTCGAGTCCCACCAGATGCACATAGTCGCGTCCCCGATGGACTTAAATGAGCTTATCATCGGCGCGAAGACAGGTTTCGAGAAGCAGGCAAGGGATAAAGGCATCACCTTGAGCGTCGTTACCCCGGACGGCCTCCCCAAGGTCCTCGGCGACAGGGACAGGCTCGAACAGGTGGTAGTAAACCTGCTTGATAACGCGATCAAGTACACGCATTCAGGCGGCAGTGTCCTTATAACCTCATGTCAGATCGGTCATGAGGTGCGGGTCGAGATCAAGGATACCGGGATAGGGATACCGAAAGACGACATCCCCAGGATATTCGAAAGGTTCTACCGCGTGGACAAGGCAAGGAGCCGCGAACTCGGCGGCACAGGCCTGGGGCTTGCTATCGTGAAGCATATCATCCAGGGGCATAACGGAAAGCTGCACGTTGATAGCTCTCCAGGGAAAGGCTCGACGTTCAGTTTTTCTCTTACAGCATGCGCCTGAACCGCTCCGTGCCGGGATGAGAACTCAGTGATTTGAACGGCCCGGCCCCGACCCGCCCGTCAAACCTTGAAAGGGATACCACTTTAAATATGGAGCCAAGGCAGGCAGCATCGGCTAGACAGAGCGGGCTAAGCATGGTGCTGCGGTCTCTGGGCCACAGGAACTTCCGTCTTTTTTTCGGCGGACAGCTGGTATCTCTTACCGGCACGTGGATGCAGCAGATAGCTTTAAGCTGGCTCGTCTACAGGCTCACCGATTCTCCGCTTCTCCTCGGTGTCGTTGTCTTTTCAGGGCAGGTCCCTACGTTCCTTCTCGCCTCGTTCGCGGGCGTGATCGCTGACAGGTCAAACCGCCACAAGATACTCATCATAACGCAGACGCTCGCGATGATCCAGGCGCTCGTCCTGACTGTTATCGTCTTTCTCGGGGTCGTGCAGGTCTGGCATATAATCGGCCTCAGCGTCTTTATCGGCATAGTCAACGCCTTTGACATCCCTACAAGGCAGGCCTTTTTTATCGAGATGATCGAAAAGAAGGAGGACCTGGGCAACGCCATCGCCTTAAACTCCTCTATAGTAAACTCGGCGCGGTTCCTAGGCCCTACTATAGGCGGTCTTGTCATAGCCGGGTTCGGTGAGGGGGTCTGCTTTCTCATAAACGGCTTGAGCTACATGGCGGTCCTCGCGGCGCTCCTTGCCATGCGTATCAAATACGAAAAGAAGGCTGCCGCTGACCGGCATATACTGAGCGAGCTCAAAGAGGGCTTCCAGTACACATACGGTTTTCTTCCGATAAGGACGCTTCTGCTTCTTGTGGCCGCTATAAGCCTCGCAGGGGTGCCGTATTCCGTGCTTATGCCGGTCTTCGCAAGGGACATCCTCGGCGGCGGGCCGTCAACGCTCGGCTTCCTTATGGCCTCGGCAGGCATCGGGTCGCTTATCGGTACGGTATATCTGGCGTCAAGGTCCACGATAAGGGGGCTCGGCAGGATAATCGTCTTTGCTACATCTGTTCTCGGGGCAGGGCTCGTGGCCTTTTCTTTCTCCACGCACATGCTTTTATCCATGGCCTTTGTCTTTTGCGCCGGGTTCGGCATGATGGTCAACATGGCTTCGTGCAACACCATCATCCAGACTGTGGTTGATGACAGCAAGAGGGGCAGGGTGATGAGCTTTTACACAATGTCGTTTATGGGTATGTCTCCGTTCGGGGCCCTTCTTGCAGGCTACGGGGCAAGCCGCATAGGCGCGCCGGATACGCTCATAGTCGGCGGCCTTGTCTGCATCCTCGCCTCACTCCTTTTCGCAAGAAGACTAAAGGCGATGCGCGAGGCGGTGCGCCCGGTCTATGCGAAAAAAGGCGTAGTATGAGCAGCTTTTATCAGCAGGCTGCCGATAAACCGTCTGCTGTGGCGCCGTCAAAGCCCCTCATTGAGGTGTCTGCAAAAAAGCCGGCTTGCTTCTTGAGGTTTCGCATCATGGGCTTTTTGAACGGCTTAAATAGATCCGGTCCTTTGGGCAGACCGTTAAAGACAGGGCGCGCCTCTTGTTGGCGTTTACTCCGCAGTTTATGCTATAATCGGCGCCTTCGGGGGTTGATATGCCGATCATAAAAGTAGAAGACCTTGTAAAGCGGTATAACGGGACAGAGGCTGTCAGGGGCGTATCCTTTGAAGTCGCCGAGGCCGAGACGTTCGGATTTCTCGGGCCCAACGGCGCCGGAAAGACCACCACTATAAACGTCCTTTGCACGCTTTTGAATATCGATTCAGGCACAGCCCTTGTAAACGGCTATGATTGTAAAAAAGAGGCCGGGAAGGTCCGCGCGTCCATCGGCCTTGTCTTTCAGGAGGTGACGCTTGATAACGACCTCACGGCCTATGAGAACCTCATGTTTCACTGCTACATGTACAACATGGAAAAGAGGGTGGCCAGGCAGAGGATCGATGAGATCATTCAGGTAGTGGGCTTGAACGGGCGGATGGATGATCTTGTAAGGACTTTCTCAGGCGGGATGAAAAGAAGGCTTGAGATTGCAAGGGGGCTTCTCCACAGGCCAAAGGTGCTTTTTCTCGACGAGCCGACCCTCGGTCTCGACCCTCAGACAAGGGTCCATGTCTGGGAGTTTATAAAGAAGCTCAAACAGACAGAGGGCAATACGGTCTTCATGACGACCCATTACATGGATGAGGCCGAGGCCTGCGACAGGATCTCGATCATAGACAACGGGAAGATCATAGCCTGCGCCTCACCGACCGAACTTAAGGCCTCCATAAACGGAGATACCATCTACCTGAAGACGACGGACGATGCGAAGGCGGCAGGTGATATTTCAGATAAGTTCGGCGTTGCCGCGCGAAGGCTCGATGCAGGCGGCCTCGCCCTTACGGTCGAATCAGGCGATAAGTTCATTCCAAGGCTCTTTGAAGGGCTTGGCCAGTCGATCGTCTCGGTGAACCTCAAGAAGCCGTCACTTGAAGACGTCTTTATAAATCTCACCGGCAGGGAGATCAGGGAGTACGGCCCTCAGGTCAGGCCAAGGGGTTAGCTGAAAGGCCCTTTTGGGCACAAGTGTTTTTGCCGCGATCGACTCTATCATTAACGGACATGGACGCGGGCCTCTATCGGCGCGGCTTCGGCTAATGCCGGCATGGATGCAGGTTCACGAAAAGACAAGGGATCTATCTCAACGATGTTTTCATTCAAGGCCATATACGTTATCACCCTTAGAGAGTTCAAGAGGTTCTTTCGTCAGAAGGGGCGTCTCGTCGTTTCTCTGGCGCGCCCTCTTATCTGGCTCCTTATCGTCGGCTCCGGGTTTACAGGCTTGATAGACGTTAAGGCCGACGGTTCGTACATACAGTTTATCCTTCCGGGGATAGTCGGTATGACGATACTCTTCAGCTCGATATTCTCGACCATCTCAGTCGTATGGGACAGGGAGTTCGGTTTTCTCAGGGAGATGCTGGTATCTCCGGTATCGAGGGTCACGATAGTCTTTGGGAAGCTTCTTAGCGGCACGGCCCTTTCTGTATTTCAGGGCACGGTCCTCCTTGCCGTAGCGCCGATGCTCGGTCTTTACATGGGGATAGGTGAGTTCGTGGTGATGTTCCTGCTGATGACTCTCGTGGCCCTTTCTATAACCGCCCTGGGCCTCTTTGTCGCCTCGTTTCTTACCTCCCTTGAGGGCTTCAACGTGATCATGAACTTCATCGTGCTTCCTATGTTTTTTCTGAGCGGCGCGCTCTATCCTATCGGGTCTCTGCCGCCTTTCATAAAGGTATTGGCGTATATTAACCCGCTCTGCTACGGGGTCGATGCGTTCAAGCACGTTCTTCTGCCAGGTACCGGAAGGCTCTCGGCCGAGTTGCCGTTCGCAGCAGACGTAGCCGTAGTCGCCGCGTTCGCGGTGGTCTTTACATTTCTGGCGGCCTTGGTCTTCGAGAGGAAGAAATAGATGGGAAGGCTTTATATCGTCTCTACGCCTATCGGCAACCTTGAGGATATAACGATCCGCGGCCTCAGGGTACTTAAAGAGGTCAGTATCATAGCCGCCGAGGATACAAGGCATTCAAGGATACTTCTTACTCATTACGCGGTTATGACCCCTCTTACCTCGTACCACGAGCATAACGAGAAGGAAAAGGCGCCTGAGCTGATCGAGATGCTTAAATCAGGCCGCGATATAGCCCTTGTTTCCGACGCTGGTACCCCCGGGATATCAGACCCGGGCTACAGGCTCATACGCGCGGCTGTAGAGGCCGGAATCAGGGTGGTTCCGATTCCAGGCGCTTGCGCCGCTGTAGCGGCGCTATCCGTAGCCGGAGCGCCTATCGATGAATTTACGTTCAGGGGGTTCGTCCCTTCGGCTGAGGCGCAAAGACGTTCGTTCATACTTGAGATGAAGGCCGCCCAGAGGACTTTCGTGATCTACGACTCGCCGAGGCGTGTTGCCCGGACGGTCTCTGAGCTATTTGATCTGCTGGGCGATGTAGATATAATGGTCTGCCGCGAACTTACAAAGCTTCATGAAGAGATCATACGCGGCAAGGCGAAGGAAGTCGCGTCTCAGCTTTCGCAAAGGACGCTCAAAGGCGAGATAGTCATCGTCGTAAGGACCGGCCAGTTGAAAGATGTAACGCTTACGATTGACGCGGAGATAGAGAGGCTTTTGAAGGCAGGGCTCTCTGTTAAAGAGATAGCAAGGTCAGCGGCCCATGAGTTCGGTATCCCCGGAGGAGAGGCGTACAGAGAAGTTTTGAGAATAAAAGAAAGGCTCGGCATATAAAAGGAGGGTTAAATCCGTGAAAAAATTCCTGCTCGGTTTTATTATAGGCGTTATTTTGCTATTGGCGTTCTTCTATTTCGGCGGCGCAGGATATCTCAAGGCATTCGGCACCAAGACTGAAGAGACCGGGGCGAAGCTTGAGGTATACGAGAAAGAGGTTAAAAAGACGGCTGATGAGGCGAAGGAATCCGTGACAGAGACTGCAAAGGACGCGAGAGAGGCGGTTGATAGTACGGTGGAGTCTACGAAGAAGGTAGTAGATAAGACAACCGAGAAGGTCAAGGGGTATATGCCAAAGTGACCTTCGGGCCGCTTTGCTACGGCCTCGTGCGGCTCTCTCGCCGCAGCCGGCCGTAACCATTATGACGGCAGGGCCATGATGCAGAGCTTATGGAACTGATATTGCGCCTCAGGCAAAGCGACCCATGCGGTAAGACCGCGCGCGTTGAACTCAGGTATGCTTGTTCTCGGCAGGCTATTCCTCTTTTGCAATGTCGAACGAGAACGATGCCGCCATGACACCCGTTCCGATATAAAGCTCCTTGATGGAGAGTACCGCTCTCCCTACACCTTTCTCCATCGGTTTGAAAAGGAGCGCCTTTGATATTTTCGCATTAGGGTAGAGCGTGACGTTGAGGTCATAGAACCTGCCCTTCAAGGCCCTTAGCTCAGGTTCAAGCGACCCATTCGCACTCACTATGTCGTAAAGGTCGGTGAAGTCGAGCGGCTTCTTATAATCCATCACGTTGTTCGCGAGTGTGGAGTAAGTAGGGTTATACATCATCTTGTGCTTTGATTTATTGACTATCTCTAATTGCATTATGATATAGCCGCGCGCCGTCAGCTCTTCGAGGAGCGCGTTTGTCCCGATCACTTCGCTCTTCCTGACTTGCCTTACCGTCAGTTTAACAACGGCGTCTTCATAGACTGATTCTCCGGCGACGAGGCGGTAGCCTGCGGCCTCAACAACGGTTGGTTTGAACTTCAGGATAAGCGGACCGGCAGGGTCAGAGGCGCATCCGGCAACGAGGCAGAGCGCGAGGAAAAGACCGATATATCTGAGATGCGGCATTTATGGCTCCATATTGAGGTTGACGGCTGGAAGGATAATCGCTGCCGCGCGCTAAAAGGTGTTCTACAACTCAGACGGCCTGCGTTGCCGTGGATAAATCTTTCAGTAGCTGTTGTGGCGGGTGAGGGCTGTGAAGTCGTCGAATTCGTCCCTGAACTCTTCCCACTTGACGTCGACACTGTCGACCCTTGCCCTCATAGGGCCTACCCGGCACCATGATATGACCAGCTCGACGTCTTCTTTTTCGCCTTCGAGGACGGCCTCGACCGTTCCGTCAGGGTTGTTTTTGACCCAGCCGCAGACGCCGTGTTTTTTCGAGACCTCCGTAGTGTTCGCCCTGTAATAGACGCCTTGCACGAGGCCTTCGACGATTATGCGAGCCCTTACCTTGTTCATGGTGAAATAACTACCACAGTTTGTATCTTTTGGCAAGCCGCTGTCCGCTTCTGCCGCCGTTTTGCGATAGAACTAAAACACAGATAACGCCATAGCTGTTATCAATATCGGAGGGTGGTTGATGAGTATCGGTAAGGTTGTTGTCTTGGGAGGAGGGCTTGCCGGGTGCGAAGCGGCTTATGCCGCGGTAAAGGCAGGGCTGAAGGTTGTCATCCATGAGATGAAGCCTGTGAGGTTCTCTCCCGCTCATACTATGGAGACACTTGGCGAGCTCGTCTGCTCTAATTCTCTTAAGTCCGAGTCTCTTGAGAACGCCTCAGGCGTCTTGAAAGAGGAGATGAGACTTTTGGGTTCCGTGGTGCTCGAAGCCGCAGACACGACGCGGGTCCCGGCAGGTAAGACTCTTGCTGTCGACAGGACGGAGTTCTCAGCGTTCATCACCGCAAGGCTCGTAGCACTGGGAGTAGATATCATACGGGGCGAAGTCACAGGCCTTCCCTCTGACAGGCCACTGGTGATAGCTACAGGGCCGCTCACCTCGGATAGTTTTGCCGGGTCCATCCAGTCGCTCGTAGGGGCCGAGTCTCTTAATTTTTACGATGCGGTAGCGCCTATCGTGTATGCCGATTCGATAGACATGGATAATGCATTCCGACAATCGAGGTACGGCAAGGGCGGGGATGATTACATAAACTGTCCTATGAACGAAGAGGAGTACCGGATGTTTTATGAAGAGCTGGTCAAGGCCGATACCGCGAGCGCGCGTTCGTTTGAGGATATGCGCTCGTTCGAGGCCTGCATGCCTATCGAGGTGATGGCGCACAGGGGGCCAAAGACGCTTCTGTTCGGACCTATGAGGCCTGTCGGCCTTATCGACCCTCGCACAGGGGTCCGCCCTTTTGCCGTAGTGCAATTGAGGAGCGAGAACGCATCCATGACCCTTTACAACCTTGTAGGCTTCCAGACAAGGCTGACGTTTGGCGAACAGAAGAGGGTCCTGGGGCTGATACCGGCTCTCAAGCGGGCCGAGTACGCGCGCTACGGCAAGCTCCACAGAAACAGTTACATAGATTCTCCGAGGCTTCTTACGCAGACAGGGCAACTGAGAGCCGAGCCTTCTATTATCTTCGCCGGGCAGATGACCGGCGTCGAAGGGTACGTCGAATCTTCCGTCTCAGGGATAATGGCAGGGATAAACGCCGCGAGGCTCATTCGCGGACTCGGCGCGGTATGTCCGCCTGAGACAACGGTGACAGGGGCGCTCATGAGGCACATCTCTGACATATCGGTAAAGAAGTTCTCTCCGATGAACGCCAACTTCGGGCTCCTTCCTGAGGTCAAAGGCAGGGACAGGAGAGAGGTCCAGGCCAGGAGGGCCTGTGAGGATATGGCTCGGTGGATAAACGATTGTCTTGCAACTTAATATGGAATCTGGTATAGATTTCGCTATGGATAATAGGAAACAGCTTCTGATCGCCGCTCTGCAGGATACTGACGAGCAGGTAAGAAAGCTCGCGGCAGACGCTCTTGAGAAGATAGAGACGAGAGACCGTCTCTATGTCCTTGAAAAGAAGATAGACAGGGGCGAGATGATCGATAAGATCAGGGCAGTCTACGCCCTCGGTGATCTGAAGGGCGCCGCTATAATCGAGATATTGAAAAAAGCCGCAAAAGACCCGTCGGAAGACGTCAGAAGCGCCGCGGTAAGGGTCATGGGCTCGACCGGAGACATCGGCGTCCTTGCCTCGCTCGTTGAATCGCTCAAGGACCAGTCTGTTATGGTAGCGAGGACAGCGGTTGAGGCTATCGCGAAATTCAAGGACCCGCGCCTTCTCGGTCCGCTGATGCTGGCGCTTAAACACGAGGATACAGGCGTTGTCGAAAGGGCGCTTGATGCTGTCGGCGGCATCGGGGATAAGCGCGCCGAGGAAGCGATGCTCTACTTCGCTGTCAAGGGCAACCCGAGGATGAGGGGGCTTGCGTTAAAGGCCCTCGGCACGATGGACCGTTGACAATATACAAGGCGTAGTCATGTCTTGACTTCCGGATACTGCCGCGTAAGTGTTCTTCTTCCGTTTTCAACACGCATCTGCCCCTCTGTTTAAATCACGATACGATCATGACATAGCCTTTTTGCACAGACCTTCCGACTGCCATGTTTTTCGCCGGATCCAGACCCTGTTGCTACCGCCACTGCGGACCTCCCTTTAAGACCATTTTTTTTGATTGGCTGACTTTGTATAAGCCCCGGCCCTCTTGTCCGTAATAGGGGTGTCGGCGGCTGTCCGTGTGAGAAAGGCTGCTGTGAGTTTTTTTACGTCCTTTTGTCCTCCATTGCCGCAGTCTCATTGAAGGCGCTGATTTAATGGCTGACCATTGAATGCAGAAGGGGCCGGCCCAGACCCAGGT
>ERZ1292633.579-Hain-H41-02um-R1-579-length-42195-cov-11_pt1 | contig 42195 bp, 51 predicted proteins | sample MGYA00564406_ERZ1292633 | MGnify/ENA primary metagenome ERZ1292633 (study PRJEB36523, sample SAMEA6512639) | groundwater metagenome | collected 2019-01-08 | study: AquaDiva: Metagenomics assemblies of 32 groundwater samples | reverse complement strand
AATTTGGCGTCCCCACAGGGATTCGAACCCTGGTCGCCGCCGTGAAAGGGCGGTGAAAGTTGAGCATTTTCAGGGTATTTAAAGAGAGGCTACCATTAAAAATACAAGGTGTAAGGCTCCCAAGCCTGTTTAATTACCCTCAACACAGGCCTACACGGTATCCAGGCTGTCCACTATTTCCACCTGTGCGGGGCCTTCCCCGGGGTTTGGCAGCGTGAACTTGCCTCCCGTCTGTGGGGTTATTTCAAACTCGATATTATACACTCCAGCGATGTCTGTGTCTCCTGCCTGCCAGCGATACTCGAACTGCCCATTTACCGCATCCGTTATGGCTATTCCAGCGTTCTGGCGACTGATTTTTGGAGTCGAACTTCCCTCCAGTCTCATCGTGCAGACGATGGTGGCGCCTGTAAGGTTTACCGCCGTACCGTCGGCGTTCTTGACCGTCACAGGGTAGTAAGGCTGCAGATCGTTTTTTGAGAGTTTTTTTGTCTTTATTGGCATATAAAAACCTTCCTTGCTGTGTCGAGTTTAAAGGTCTGTCTGGTGTTGGTCAGAATGAAAGTCAGCCTATGGTTATCTACCCTGAAAACTACGCGTTCCAGCTTCAAAGGCTGAGGCGCAAACACGCTCGGCGCATCGGGGAAGAAGTCCACAGGCCATTGATTGGTGGGGCCATAGCCTCCGGGGAAGAATCCGTTACCCATAAGCCCCTTAATTCCCGTTGACAGTCACGGCCGACCTGTTGCCATTAGCGTCCACTGTTGCGGTGATCCTGGTCGTAGTGCCGTCAAGCCCCGTGAATGTGATAGTCGTGGTTCCACCGCCAGCGGCTTTGCCGGCCAAAGCAGACGCCATGATTCTAACCATCTGCCTCATGGTGAGAGATCCCTCCACCGTATCGTCGAGAATAGCATCCACGCCTGCCGTCGAGAGTGCGTAGCCCGTTTTGTCGGTGTTCGTGGTGACAGTTCCTCCCGTAATCGTTCTTGATGTCGTGCCCCAGACCTTGTCCGCACCGACCTGTGTGATTCCGACGTCCCCCAAGTTGGGCGTGTTTGCGACTGGCGCCGTGGCTGTCCCATCCACACCAAGCCTATAGCGGATATTCTCCTTTTCTGTTGCGGTCCAGTCAGAAGATCCCCCGCCCCCACTTATCAAGCTGACCTGGGCATCAAGATATTTGCCGAAGGTGCCGGCTGTGGCGTGACCAGCCTGGGCCTCGTCCCAGATAGAATCCACGCCTGCCGCCGAGAGCGCATAGCCCGATTTGTCGTTGTTCGTGGCTACAGTGACGCCATTGGCAACGGTGTTCACCGTCCCGATCGTAACGCCCGACTGGTTCGTGGCCAGACTAAAGCCTGTTTTGTCCACCACATTCGCGGTATAACCCGTCTTGTCGTTATTGGTGGTGACAGTTCCTCCCGTAATCGTTCTGGAGGTCGTGCCCCAGACCTTATCCGCACCAACCTGTGTGATCCCGACATCCCCCAAGTTGGTCGTATTTGTGACTGGCGCCGTGGCTGTCCCATCAACGCCAAGCCTATAGCGGATATTCGCCTTCTCTGCTGTGGTCCAGTCAGAAGACCCGCCCCCACCTGCCAGGCTAACCTTTGAATCCAAGTAGTCCCCGAAAGTTCCGGCAGTTATGTGGCCAGCCTTAGCTTCATCCCACACGGAATTTACAAGTGCAGTGTGGACCTGCGAATCGCAAAGGGTTTCAAGTATTCCCCCTGGAAAATTTTTATAAGTTCCAGTCGAGTCTCTCATCACCCAAATGCCGCTTTTCCCATTTGAGGCATAAGAATAGCGATACCAGCCTTGTCCCATTTCGGCCGTTGCGTTATTGCCTATGGAGCTTGTCCCGTCATCGTAAAAGATATCGAATTTCACCTCTGTAAGCGTCTTACCGGTTTGAGGAATGTTATTGACATCTTCCATATAGCCTTTCAGGGCATACGTGACGCCGTTTACACATTTGCCCCATGCAGGGACACAGACTGATAACATGCACACTACAAGAAAAACCTTAAACCTCAATAAAACCAATCGTCTGTTTATCATCCTTCAATCCTCCTTGACATTTTTCAAGTCTTTTTGTAGTCTATCTCCATGCCTATTCAGATAATAAAATCCCTTTTCACCAAAACCCCCAAGCTGTCAGTTGGGTCCACCCCGCCCATGCCACCCCTTGACCTCCGCCGCTTAGTCGGTCCCACTGAAGAAGCAGCTTTCGACAACCCCTCCGGAAACTTTATATGGGGGCCGCTGGATTTTTCTCCTTTGAAGCCGGGAGAGGCCTACGAAGCCGTTTTTGACTTTGGATGCGGATGCGGCCGTAACGCCAGGCAACTCATGCTTCAAAAAGAAGCTCCGAAAAAATATCTCGGCATTGACATCTCCAAGCGGATGATTTCTTGGGCACGGGAAACCCTGAGTGCCTGCAATCCGAACTTCCGTTTTGAGTTCCATGACGTCTATAGCCCCAACAAAGAATATGCTCCGAATAACACCAGGGGAAACAGGATGCTCCCCTTCCCGTCCGGGGATAAGGAATTCACACTCATCAACGCCCATTCCGTATATACGCATCTCTGCCCCGACCAGACCGAATTTTATATGAAAGAGTCCGCGAGGATTCTTTCGGATAAAGGGATAATGCGGACCACCTGGTTCCTTTTCAACAAGAAATTCTTTCCTCCGATGGGGCCGCACCTTGATTGCCTGTATATCAATCTGCAGGACCCTACCCATGCCGTCTATTATGATTGGGAGTACATCCTGAATCTCCTCCACAGTCTTAACCTCGCCATTATATCGGTCGATTGGACTAAAATCCCAGGTTTCCAAAACGTCATATGGATTGGGAAGGCGTCCACATTCAAAGACCTCTCGGCTGAAATAACCCCGCCCAAAAACATCATCGGCTTTTAAGCTACCTTCTTATATAAATCCCTTCAAAAAAGAACCTTGCCTTAGGGAAGGCGTTTGTAAGCAGTCCGCCCCTGTAATAATTGTTCCATCCGTTCGAGTCTCTGCGCGCAGACGTGTCGCTATCCCCATAGCAAGTAAGTTCACTTTCTGTGCAGATGTATTCGTGCGAAACCGCGCGCACCTTCGTTTCGAGAGCTTTTCTTAGGCTTGATAGCCATGAAGGGCGGGTCTTCACTTTAAAGACGTCTACATTCACATTGCCAGCCGTTGCTACCTCTACTTTTATCTTATGATCCCCGTAAGCAAGGCCTGTCTTTGAGTAAATCAAATTCTTATACGTGGTTGACGCATTGGCCAAGCTTATACCTGAAGTGTCAAGCACCCCGTCGATGTAAACGTTCGCAGTCCCATAGCCTGACCCCTTGGTTGCATACCAAAGGACATCCGTCCCCTTAAAGCTCAACTCCACATAATTTCCTGCAGTGGTCGAGTATTTGTACTGGTCTCCGTCGGGATAATTCGTGTCCTGGTTATTCGCGCTATATACATGCGCGCTTTTTGTCCAGGTCCCATTGTATGTAAGTAGGCTCGAATCCTCTTGGAAGCGATAGCTTATCCCAAAAGTCTCGCCACCGAGGTAGTCCTCGAGAAGCCTGTACGCTGAAAGGGCGAATAGCGCGCCATCACCCCCCCGATGATACTTCCCCCGAGTAGAGTAGTATGGGCTTGAGGTAATGTAGTACTCCCCTGGAATGTAATCGTTATTTCCCATCGAGTTGTATCCCATTATTGAGCCGTTCGACAGGTCAGGGATCGCAAGGTTTTCGAAGTGGTCTATTAGCTGAGAATTTAAAAACAATTGCTCGCCAAAGACATTTCGATAAATAAGCTCATAAAGCCAAAGCCAATTTTGATCCTTCCATGTTGCCCAGCCCTTTGTCCTTCCTTCGGTGCAATCTACGATAGAGCCACACTGCCAATTAGCGTCATTTTCCTCGTAGGTGTTGGCTCCTATGGTGAGCCTATCTATGCTTACTCTGTAGCCTGTCGAGTCAACATTCTTTGAATTTGCGACGCTAAAGGTTATGACGTCACCAGCTACAACAGCAAAAGCTGTAATAGACTGCTGAAAAAGCACTGTTGCGTTATAAAGGTCGAAAGGACTTCCGGCCACTGGAGTTCCGTTGAGCTTGACGACCATATTGCCATAGGTTGAATTTTTCGAGGTGTATAGTGTCAGTGTCCCAGTCGCAGGGGCCACGAAGCGCATAGTTGCGCCAGTCATCCCCTCCTGGCTATAAGCATAATCTTGGCTGTAATACTGCGCTCCACCAGAGAAGCTGCCATTTAAGGCGCGTGCCCAATGCCCATACTTTGCGGCCTTTATATACTTATTTGTCGGATCGTATAGTGAGCGCAGCGCCGTGATAGCGTTCTGAAGTTTTGTTTCCTCTGAAGCCGCCCAGCATGGGGCAGTTCCGCATGTCGGGAGTAGCGCCTTAGCCGCCCTTAACTCGAGAATTGTCTCCATCTGTCCGCGCACCCACATATCGGCAGTCATCAGGTCACTTATCCATGTATCGTCTGCATAGTCCAAGTTTAGGCTCTCGCCATTGGCGTCAACTGCCGCAATGTACGCGTCAGCCCTGCTCCGCACTTCGACCAGGTCGACCGCGGTATTAAATTTTGACTTTAAATATTTCGAGTACGTTAATGCCATGAACCATGCAAGATCTGAAGAGACCTTGTTGAGAGGGTCATCGTACGTAATCGGCTGTTTTGTTACAGACTTCCTAAACTGCTCGTATAGGCGCTCAGCAGTTCCTTTATCTCCCAAGCCCATGGCAATCAGGATGGAGTCATTATGTTCTCCATCGTAGGCATACCCTGGAGCCGCCACGAGCCACTGAGTCGTCTGTTGGTCTGTAGACCTTATTCGTGCCAGCTGATATGCGGCACCAACAAAGAGCTTGTCCAGATTGTTAAGGTGTGAGAACCCCTTTCCGTCGGCCATTGCAATATATGAAAGCTCTGCGGTCCTCTTGTAAGCAGGGTCATCTGAAAAGAAGTAAAAAAAATCAAGAGTCAAGGGTGTTCCGCTTGTAACGTTGATATACCGGACCCCCGTAGATGCCTCCTTTCCATATTGCGCATAAGCTCCGCCCCAATTTGCAAAACCGTACTTCTTGGTTGCAGAAACTTCGAGACTCTCTTTTATTCCGGCGGGTGGGGTTGTGCCATTGATCGCATGCCATTTAGCGGAATAACCATCATCAGCCACTATGCCGAAACACTGGGGGTCACACCAGGTGGCCATCTGAAAAACCTGAGGAAGCCCCGAGTAGGTCCCGTCGTCCAGTGTATAGTCTTTTGTGTCCATTGCCTGGGCCCCGTTAGAATGCACGCGGTGCCTTATGTTGGCAGAATCCCTTACGATTGTGTTTCTTATCGCGAGCTGCCCATTAAAATTAGAGGTGAGCTTTACTGATTTTTCCCAAGCATTTTCTGAGAGCTTTTTGTAGGTCGTGTCGAGAGTAAGGGTATCGGTGCCGCTTAGAGATAGACCTTTAGAGTAAGTTGTACTGCCATCCTGGTTGACAGCCTTAGAGCTGTAAGTCACGTTTGAAAAATTGAACCCCTTCCACCATGATGCGTCGGAGTTTACGGATATCTCCGCTATATCCCCAAGACCACTTGTGCCGGCTACGTTGTAGACCTCTACCTCGCTAAGCTCGGCTTGGGTAAAAACAGATGTTGCCTCGATCTTCAAATAACGGTACGTCTGTGGCGCAAAATCAATCCACAGAGATGGGTCAGACTTAAGTCGGCCAGCGTAACCTGACCCTGTATATATTGTCGTATAGCTGATGTCATCATTACTTCCGGAAATAATATGGTTCCTGTACCCACGATCCCCCTCAGGAGTCGTTACCAGCCGAACCATATTGTATGTGGGCGGGCTCACTCCCATGTCTATTTTTACCCACTGAGGCACTGCCGTAGTAGTAAACCAACGTGTCGTGTGATCAGCATCGTTGAGAGTGGCTCCCGTTGGCGAGCACCCGCCTGCGCCCAAGCAAAGGCGGACATCGTCGACCCAACCTGAACCTGTTGTAGAACCGTTAGCGGCAACATATATCCTGACGAGGACCGAGGTGTTGGCGCCGGTATTTATATTACACGTCTTGGTTCCCCAGGCTTGGCTATTTACAGCAGAAATTATTGTGCACAAACTTTGAGTGTCATCCGAGGACCTTACATCAGCCCTCATATCGACATTAGACATTCCCGGCCAGAAGCTGGCCTGTAAAGAGTAGTACATATTGGCGGTAACAGAGATCGTCTGAAACCTGACCTGAGTGCTCGTGGGGCTTGTGAACTCATGACTATACGTTCCCTCAGAAGCCTTAGTGTTTGCTACGGTGCATCCGGAGCCACATGTTCCGTACATAGCGGACCAGGAAGAAGCGGTGCCCGTCTCAAACCCCATGTTCGTACCAATCGTTCCACCTGATGAAGAAGTGGTTATGGTTTTACCGGTTGTCAGGTTGCTTCCTAATGGAAGCGTCTGGTAGGCATAATCTGAGGTGGCGTTCTTTTTAAAGGCTACGTAATAAGCTCCGGCCCCGCCCCGTTCTTCCATTGTCCATGACGCAGTGCAATTTGGGCTCGCAGGAAGCGCCACGTCAGACCTGCAAGTGAGATTTGCATCTGCCCAGGCCCAAACGTCCCCTCGAGCTACCGTAATCCAATCGGAATTATCAAGGAAGGTTGCCCCATCGGTACCTGTTACTCGCCAAAAATATGTGCCAGCCGTAGGTGTTGTAATCGTCGCTGAAGTATCGCCAGACGTTACGTTATATGCCTCTTCGCCATTTGTGTTATACAGCGACACTCGCCGGCCAGTTGAACCGCTGGGGAGGTTGATCGTCACATCACCTGTGCCGCCACCAGGGGTGGTGAGTGTTACCGTGGCAAGTGCCTCTCCCGACCAGAACAAGATAAGCATTAAAACCAGCGTCTTTAAAAGCATTTAACCCCTCCTTGAGGCAAATAAAAAAGGCCCGCCCCCGCCGTGCACGGGAAACGGGCCTTTTGTTGTGGCTCCTACGGTGATCAGCCGCAAGCCTATATAGTTTTCTTTAAGACCTTCAGAACAACTTTTCTAAGCAACTTGAGAAAGGCTTCAGTGCTTATAGAGCTTATAGAAGCCTTTACAACGAAGCCCTTCTCAAAGAGCCGCTTTATCACTGAGGCTGTTTTTTTACGACGCCGACGATGGCGAGTATCCCACCATAAAGGGCGATACCTGCGGAGATGAGCACTTCGACGTTGCCGGTGATGGAGTCGAGCACGTTCGCGTCGAGCTGTATGCCAGAGGCTATGCCCAGGGCCGCGCCGATGAAGGCTATGGCCGCGCCGATGAAACGGCGGCTCATGTAAAACGGTTTATCCTGGCCTGTCTCATCCCTGTATGCGTCGGCGATGCTCTTGCCCTTCATGATGAGCGGTAAAAATCTCAGAAAGTTCATAGTTGATCTCCTTTTTTTGTGTGGTTTATAAATCGAGCTTTCTCAGCTCGCCCGAAAACTCATGGATATATTTGATGGCCTCGTTCTTTTGATCGAGCTCTACCATTGAGACGATGTTCTGCAGGCCGTTCCTGAAAACGTGCATGAGATGAAGGCGCCCGGCCTTCGGGAGGTCCTTTATCGCCTTTATGCCCTCGGCCTCATCGTGCACGGTTATGCCCATACGATCTCTAAGATGAACTCGTTTACGTCAGCAAGGCGCTTCAAAAACTGCTTAAAGCCCGGGGTACTCTGTGCAACGCCGGCCTTGCCGGAGACCGCCTCGAACTGCTCGGCCACGAGTATGCAGCCCTCCGTGTCATCCGTGGTGTTGCCCTTGTGAAAAAGGATGTGGCTCCGTCCGGGTACGTTCGTTACCTCGAATGTGTTGCCGAACTTCGGAGAATCTACTCTCTGGCAGACGTAAGTCTCGTCGGGGATGCAGGAGACACCCTTATGATTCCCAAGCCACGGCGCCTCGAGTGTGACGACGAAAGGGATGCCGTCTTCCATGAGAACCCCGAACACGGCCTGTAGCGTCCCGCTGATGCGTTTGAGTTTGAAGGTTTTCATCTGTTCCCCCTCGGCACATAAAAATCCCTGTAGAACTGCTTCATGTCCTGCTTTGTCTCGACAACAGCTTTTTCGAGCTCGGTGAGCTTTACGTCCATCTTCGCCATGGCTATGTACCCGGCGAAGGACCCGCCGATGACGGCGATGATTATGGCCTCGATTATCCGGGCTGTGTTGAAACGGTGCTTGCCTTCAACAGTTAAAATGAATGGTATGAGCTCGAGCAATTTCTCTGGCACCGCCGCCCTCCACATGTTTATTTGGCCCGTCTTAAAGCTATCCCGAAGTTGCCGCATCCTCTGCGTTTAAGCCAACGCGCCAACGGGGTCAGCCATCCCTCATCGCCATAGCCTGCGCCCCATGTGGCAGTCGGCCTGAATCCGCAGTAGACGTATACCCTGCCGAGGATTGACGGGTTAAAGTAAAACGGTCCCCCGTGTACCCTCATCCATTCCTTGCTCTTGTCAGGATTCGTAGTCAACTCCCAATGGCCCTCCGTCCAAGACCAGCCTTTTGCCCATGCCATGATATGCCCTCTCCTTTTGTCGGCTGTCTCCGCCTTCCTGTGGCCTAATTACATACGGGTTGTTGTGTAGCAGTGCACATAATCTATGTAGGATGTTACGGTCCCATGATTTCCTATCGTTATCCCAAGGTATGCCGCCGTCGGTATGTTCGTTGTGTTCGTGGCCACCAATGAACCATCGATATAAAAGGCGATTGAAGTTGGTGTGGCGATAATTTTGAAAGTTTTAAACGCACCCGTGACGAACGCAATGCCGCTATCGCTATCCGTTGCTACTCCGCCGTTCACAGTAAAACACCGCCAGTTAGTGCTCGAATTGTTGCGTCTGAATGCAATGGAGTTGTTCATCGTGCCAAAATTATCCTCACTGAATCCGACGAAAGCGTGCACAGTGCTACTATCTATATTTTTGACAGTTGCCTCGAAGGTTATCGTCGGACCGGAAAGTATCCACGGCCTGCCGATTTGATCAATGCCACCCCATCCAGCACCTCCAAGCACACTACAAAGCCCGTTCTTGCCGGGCACTACAACTCCCACCGTACCCGTCTTAGCCCACGCGCTCACGTTCGGATCGTGAAAATCATCCCAAGTCTGCACAAGATTCACATCCAAAGTGGTGCGCGCGCTGTTCACTCCATCATGGTTATGGTTTTTAGCGGAAGCGAAGCTATCGCCAAGCCATTCCTTAAGATGGATCAGGTTGTCCCGCATGCCCGTCATTAAAACAGTGTCCAGTGGAGAATCTGCGTCAACCTGGCTGTCACTTATTGTTACCCAAGCTTTACTCGGAGCAGGCATTGCTCACCTCTCTTATTAACCTTGTTATCCTTCTTCTTGTAGGGAACATGCAGATGGCATCGAAAACCTCCACGCCCCTTATTTCCGTCAATTTGTCAATGCTCTTATGGTGTTCACATTTTTTGCAATCTTCAACGAGGATTGAAAGACACATGGCTTTATATTTTGGGCATTCCACTGTCATCTCAAGAAGCACCTTTGATTTGCCGTTACCAGATGCAGTATCCATCCTCTGCGCCTCCGTTTACTTTGTTGTTTGCGTTGCCGATAAAGGCACGTTCTTTTTGCGCTGCTGATGCGCTTCCATAGTCCGGATACCCGGCCGGAGCGATAAAGCCATACCGCCTGTAAAGCTTCGTCTCAATCGCCTCGACTTGGACGCGCCCTGATTCAAAGTTCGGATTGACGGACGTAAGCATGACTGATTCTTGCGTCCAGCCCGTCACGCCTTTTTCAAACACCTCGCCGGAGGTTATCTTTTTCAGGTCTGTCGGCTTAATAAACGTGCTATTCCATGCGACGTTGTTGATGTCAATCTCCATTGATATGGATGTTGTCGGGTCCCTGTACCGCGTAAGCAGTTTCATTGCCAGCACGGTCGCGTATCCCTGAGCGTCAAGGGGTGAAATAGTTACCGTGTCAGATTGATTCGATGCCGGAAGGCCCGCAGTCGTAATGAGTACGCGGACATATTTGGTCCTGTCCAGTCCAAATACCTGGTACTTGCCATCCTTTGTGAGCGTTACGGCCTCGCCTACCACACCAGCAGGCGGAGTATATGTCAATGTGTTGGTGCTATCAGTATAAGTCAGCGTGCCAGTGCCAGCCCCATTTGCGCTTGAGACGTGAAACACCTTGAGGCCGCCGATATTGGCCGTCTGCGAAAACATGAATGAGCGTATCCATTTAGATTTAATCGTCTTGGTCGAGGCCTCATCCCATTGTGCTGAACCCTGTGATGCGCTATCAACTGCGATGACGACACTCTCAAACGCGTCCGTCTTATCCCCTCCCGATTCGTCAAAGTCGTAATAGGCAACGATCCGGTTGAAGAAGCCGCCTGAATAACCGCTCTTGACGCTCAACGTGTCTTTCAGGATGTGTGTCGCATCCGTCCACTCCTCAATGCTCTGCCCTGGCACTGGAGGCGCAAAGACCTTGTAGGATATCCTGTCGCCTTCATGGACGATGAAAGAGTTTGTCTCGATCTGTAGCTCGTTTAGATATGTATCAGCCTCGGCAGGCTCGGTAATAACTCTCGCAAACTTCCAGCTCGAAAGCCATGTGTCGCGCTCAGAGGTAAACTGCTCCGAGTTAATGTACCCTGCGGCTATTCCAAGTTGCGTTGACAGAATATTCGTCATTATGTCGACGGGGTTCATATTCAGGTAATCGACGTACTGCGTCTTTGTCGCATTCTCCGTCGGTATCTTGATGGTTGCGTCAACCAAGTCATCGGATACTGTCAGCGTCAGCTCGTCGCCCTTACGCGACCAATCCTGAATAGTGCCTGTAAAGGTTGTCGCATAATCCGTGTACTCAAAATCCCGCGTGACAAAGCCATCCTTGCGCGTAACGCGCCTGTTCTTCAGGTAGTTATTGGCCACTATATTCTTAAAGTTGTCGCGCCCTGATATGACAGCGGTGATCTTCCCTCGCGTGGAATATCCGCTTTTTGTATCTATTTTATTTTGCAAGGATGAAACGGACTTGAGGCACGGTATAACATCCGAGAATCCTATGGCCATAGAAGCAGTACTCCCGGATGCGTATATAGACCCGTCGGCATACCGCGTTCCGTCTGAGAAATAACCGACATTGGGTGTCTCCGCGCGACCATTGTGATACCCGAGTTTTACCGTTCCGCTGTCAAGCGCAAGCTCCAGCACTACATTAGGGCGGTTTACGCCTTTCTTGAGTTCAGCCAAATATTTGCTTGTCAGCGTAATCGCCATTATTCGTACTCCACTTCTATCAGCACATCGCCTGCACCCGTCTTGCCCCCTGCGGTATAGGCATAAACCACGTCACCCTTCCTGATATCCATCGAGGAAAGTGTCAGCTCGGTTGAATCTCCCTGAGCCTTGCTTATCTCTGACGTTGCGGAGGTGAAATAGGAGTTAGAGCTTGCGCCGTTTCTTCTTATCCCGATACTCACTACAACTCCAGCGTCCGCGCTCGTTGCCGCTGAGTAGATGAGCCTTGCCGCCCTCATCGTATAGTTTGCGTTGGCTTTCATTACCATTGCAGATTGTCCTGCTCCTGAGAGCGTCAGAGGGATATGAGACAACGCCCTTTCCCTGTCGCTGTGTAGATATGTCGTGTCCCCTGTCACAGGTATCATGTAGAAGTCGGCTACCCTGAACTTCTCGCCTGAGACAAGGTTGCTTGCTGAGAGGGAAAGGATGTTGTCACTCGTCTTGTGCGCCTTGAATAGCGCGGAGAACGGGATAAAGGTCGTTGCTCCAACAGACTGCGAGTTAGACCACAGAGTATTAGCAGGCAAGGCTCTCAATATCCGCTGATACTGAGCCTCGCCCCACCTTACCTCAAAGCCGCCTGCCGCCGAGTCTGTCTGGATATATCCACCGATAAGATATATCTGCCCTGCTTCAACTGGCACAGCTGTCTGCCTTATGCGGGCTGATGCGCCCGTAGCGGTAAGCTCCCATGACTGATTGACCCTATAGGTTGTGATATCCTTCGCACCTGTCGCGCCTGTCGTTATCTCCCAACCTTGAGGAACGCCTGCTGTGTAGCCCTCACCGAAGGAACCGTTGACAAGCAAAGACTTGACCATGTCAGCCCTTGAAACGATGGTCCCGTAATTCGCATCCGTATCGCTTGTCGATATGCGATATTTTACTGTCGTCTCCCCTGACGGGATCGTCGTTACGAACCGATAGTCAGCCGAAAGGTTAGGGACCAGCGTATCTATCAAGGTTGTAAGCTGCGGACTCTCAGCAATGAGCGAGCTGTCCGTCCCCTTGTATATGCCGAGCTTGGCGTAGACGGTATTATTCTTGAGGTTGTTATAGACGAATCTCGTCAGGTAGTCCTCAGCGGCCACCACGTTTACCACATTGCTCTCGACATACCCCACGCCAGAGGTCGATATAAGCCTCATGGCTCCATTGCCGTAGATAGCCTCATGGGTATCGTCAGGTATGCTGAGTGTCGCGTTCGTGGCCGTCCAGCCAGAAGTCGAGCTATTGGCGAAATCAGGGTTACGCGCGACGCAGCTCCTCCAGAGCGAATCGCCACCCAGATAATCTCCGTCCCATGTACCGAACTCCCTGAGCGTAGGCGAGGTCTCAGCCGCAACCCTCACACTATGGTAATTCTTCCGCGAAGTCCTGATGCCGTTGTCAATCACGTCAGAGCCGTAACCGTCAAAGCCGTCTATAACCGTCCTGAAAGCTGAGCCGTCAACATGGATGTTAGAATAGTAGGCATAAGTGTCCCTGAGCGAAACTGCTCGGCCCTTGCCTATCCATGCGCCGACCGAGTTCGTCTCGAAGTGTGCGCCTTCAAGCGTGATTGATTTATTGTGAGCGTCACCGCTTGCGTAGATATCCCCGATGAGCATCCCCATCTTGTTCTGCTCGATTGTGGGGTGTATGAATCGAATGTCCTGCCCTGTAACGACCGCACCTGTCTTTGAATACTGCAATATCAACCCGTCAAACTGGCCATTGTTGGCTTCCTGTGTCGCACCCTTCCTGATATCGAGTGCGATATTGAACCCGTTCATATATACGTTCCGCATCTGCCAACGGTTGAGACCCCACGCCTTTATCCCGTGAACAGTCTGATATTTGGCATGACCTGAAAGCACTCTGAAAGAAAGGTTGTCGATGTAGACCCGTGAGAGGCTGTCCGACTTGAAAAGATATTCGCCGTCAGCCATTGAAGCCGTTGGCGATATGATAGAAATCCCGTTGCCTGAAGCGGCGCCCATGAACCGCATATCGCTGTAGAGGGTAATGCCGACGCTTATTCTGCAAACGCCTGGAGGAAATAGTATGGCCGCGTTTGGTGATAACCCTGCCGCATAATCGACAGCCGCCTGGATAGCGGCTGCATCGTCCGTGGTATCATCGCATTTGGCCCCGTACTCCATTACGTCGACGTAAAGATTTGTCTTGTTGACCGTATCCGCAAGCGTTGGGTGATTAGCACCAACGATTCGCTCATTGTATTGAATGCGCCTGTCAGCCCCAAAGACTGGGATTGACAGTATTAACAGCGCAATTACTGGCAGTAAAAAACTGAATCTATTTAAGTGCGGCCGCATCATCTTTGAAAAACCAAGGATTCCCATTATTCTTTTCTTCCTGTTAAATTGAGAGTGAGATTTCTATATGCGCCACCGTTCATTAATGGATTATCAAAGCGCAGATCAGAACGCATCAAGAACACATCGGATGCGTTGTTTGTTCTATCCCATGCTACAAAAAAATGTTCCATCCCTGATGTTTCCCACCATGTTTTTACCTTCGCATAAAGCGCCGCGTCAGCATCTTCAAATCTTAACCTCATACTACGTTCCGTATGCGTAGCATGCACCCCCGTCACGTACCCGCCATAGCTCTGATTAATTTGCGCCTTGACTTCTTGCGCGTGAGGATCAAAAGAGGCAGATGCATACCCGAGCTCTGTCTTGTCCCCCCATATACAAATTGCCATATAGGGCGCAACGGTTATTCCTGTCAGCTTCACGCGCCAGTACCGTCTCGATGGTGTTTGCGTAAAATCTTTGAGATATACCGCGTCCGACATTACAGTCTCTGCGGTAAAAGCATCATTGATATCGGCGGCAAAATTATCGCTCGAATACTGAAGCGTTATCGTCGCGCCTGCCGTATAAAGGTTATGACCGAGGACCGCGAGGTAATCGGCGGTCTTTGTCGGGTTGCCAGCCTGTAGGTCTACCGTGATGTAGTGTGGCGATGTGGTGTTGGCCGCCTTCCACTTGTTGACCTCAAGCATCCTATAGATGTTTTCGACCGCATCAGTGGACGTGGCAGACGTAGCCGTTATCAAACTCCCTATCGCACCCGGGATGGCATCGTAGTAAATTCTCACCTTCGCCCATGACATCAGTAAGCCTCAATCGCGCGGATATTTATCTTAACGTTACGATCACCTGCCGAGTTAATAGCGGGGATTATATTGTCCTGTGTTATGCGGTCCCAGTTCTCATTTGCCAGCGGGCTGTTAATGATGATGGTTATGTTCTGCTTTGATTTAACATCCTCTCCCTCAAGCCTCAGTGGTACAGGCTGTGAGCTTGCCGAGCCGCCTGAATACGCGGGCATCGCAGTGCCACCCGCGCTTATCGCGCCGCCAGATCCGCCAGGCTTACTGCTGGCTATCGTTGCTATCTGTGCCGCGCCGGCGGCAATAGCCGCAGCCACGTATACGAAGCTGATTGGAGGCCCCGGAGGAAAGGCAAGGGCCTGTGTAGCCGCCTTAGCGGTGTTCATAACAGCCTCGGCTATGGCAAACGCCTTAGCCATCTCGAAAAGCGCCTTGTTCTTTTTACCTGAGGCCGTGTAGAGATGCTGAAATAAGTTGGCCATGCCGCCTGCGAACTGAGCACCGGCGCCAAGCCGCATCTGGTACTCGCGGTCCTGCATCTGAGTCGTAAGGCGTTCGTACTCGGCCTCTATTTCATATTGAGACTTTCCGGCATCAACCATCAACTGCATGCGCTGTGTGTTGTAATCCTGCAAGGCGGTAAGCTGGTCGCCCCCCTGATATTGGGTATACGCATCGCCAAGTTGGCCGCCTTCGCCTGCCTGTGGCTTGTAGGGCGACTCTCTGTCAGACTCCGCAAGTTGAGCAAGGGCCGTGAACATTCCTTCTCTTTCGAGTGCCCGCTTCGCCTCTGCCGCCTTCGTGTCTGCTTCCAGTTTTTTCGAGAGCCGCTCAGCATAACGAGCGTCCATATCCTCGTATATCTTTTCTTCTTCCATCGCAAGACGGAGCATCTCCCTCTTAAAGGCCGCAGTGCCTTCAGCAGCCTTTTTATCTGCCTCGGCTTTATCGTTTGAGGCCTTAGCTTCAGCGGCTATCTGCGCGGCAGATTTCCCTCCTCGAGTGCCCATCTCCATTACGGCATCATTGCCAGCCCTGTATGTATTCGTTGCGGCGTTGGTGACAGACATATTTTTATTCAGCGCGGCGGTAGTACGGTCAATCCCATCGGCAAGCCACCGATATGTCTTCCCGGGTTCGTCAATTGTTTTCACCAATTGATCAGCCGTACCTATAACGACCCAGCCTATTGCCTGCTTGAGGTCCTTATACGCGTTTGTTACTCTATGCACCCGTTCCTCATGCTCCGTCATAGCCGAGAGGGCCCCATTGGTCTTCTCCCCAAGGAAAGCCAGGGCGTAGGCCGATTTTTCGGCGGAGGTAGCATTCTTTCCGAGGACTTCTTCTAAGTTCCTAAGCTCTGGTATATAGCGCCCAAGCGTGTCCGTGTTGCCAGACATGGCCTTGCCGACAATTGTGCCAGCCTCAGAGGCTGATATGCCCTTCTGGTAGGCCAGATCATAGACAAGGTTCAGGTTTGCGAGGGATTCATTATACTTGCCGGAGTTGAAGATCATTTCCTGTAGCGTCTTTGTTACCTCATCGCCCTGTACATGTGCATACCTGGCCGTTGCATTTATGTGCTTTTCAAGACTGACGGAGGCTCTCTGATAGTTGATACCAAGCCCCTCTATCTGTATGCGGAGTTTATTAGTAGAGATCTCAGCCTGATACGCCTCGTTGGCCGCATCGATAAGCCAGGCGGCTGAGGCGATGATCGCGCCCACTTGCATCCAGGCCATACGGAGACCATTGAACGCACCTGAGAGCGCGGCGGTTGAAGCCTCGGCCCTTCCAACGGAAGTATCCATCCCTCCGATGGCCGTATTGAATCTGTTCAATTGCGCCGAATAGTCGTCCGTAGCGCTTATGACTACTTTTATTTCGTGGTCACTCATGGCCTTTATCCTTCAGCGAATACGCTGACTCGAGCTTCAATATCTCGTATGCCTCTAAAAGCCAGGCTGGCTGTGCGCCCCAGCCGCCCGGGTGGAGCAGTTGCTTCGTATCATCTATCAGATAACAGAGGCGGATTACCTCTATCGTCTCGTCATCGAAACAGCTCAAAGGGCATTCGTAAAGCCTTATGGCAGGGGCCCCGTTCCAAGCGAGGTTCCAGACCTTGGAGGCCTTTTTCTCCTCCAGCTCTCTGCTGATCTCGGGCGTATATTCCGAGATGACTCTTGCCGCTGTCGAGAGGCCCCGGTGGTTGCCGCAGTTCCTGGCCTCTTTGTCCTTGTCAGTGCAGTCTGTGCAGTCGAAGGGGCTTCCGACCTTGGAGCGCTTCAGGCCCCAGCGGATGCCCCCCATCAGTTTTTTCTTTGTCCATCTGTGAGCCTCGCTGACGACTCCATCGCCTTTATTATCTCGAGGACGAGATCGGTATCGGCCGTGTCGTAGAACTCATCAGGTGAGGTCACCTCGCGCTGGCCGATGAAGTACCCTGAGATCGAGTCCACGTTTTCGCAAAACTGCTGTTTCTGCACCTCGCGGGATATCTCTGAGATCTTGCCCGGGTCGTTGATGCCTCTTGCCCGGGTAGAGATGACCTTTGAATAGTGCTGGACCCGTGAGTACGGGACAAACTTGAGGCTCACGACGCAGGGGGTCTCTGAGTCCCTGTTCCCGCCGTATGCCGGGACGTAATCTGTAGGCGCGTCTTTGTCGAACGAGATGATAGCCATTGAAGTCTCCTTAGACCGCCGTAGCGGTGTTTTTTAAGAGGATGCCGACGGCATAGAGCGCCGTAGTCGGGTCGAAGTGAAGGTCGTATTCGAGCGTTATGGTCGGGCCGCCGTCTCTCTTTATCTCCGGCATGCCGCCGAGTCTGTTGCAGATCGGCAGGTCTATGATCAGTGAGTGGTTGTCTCCTGTGCCGGCCGGGGTTCCTGTATCCCAAGTGAGCAGGAAGTTCGTAGAGCTGGTGCCAGCCAGCCAGGCGAGGAACTCTGTCTTTGAGTTAAAGCCGCTACCCGGGTCCTCAAAGTCGATGGTCATCGACATTTTACCGGTAAGTATCCCGAAGGTTGTCTTGCCAGGCGAAGAAGTCCCGTTAAGCACCATCTTGTCAGCCATGCCGCGCTCAATCTCGATGCTCACGCTGTCAGGGCTTACGACTGTGCCGGTTGAGGTTATGTTCGTATAATTCGGGGCCGTGCCTACCCTGGTGACGGTGGCACCCTGGCGAATGGTCAGGTTATTGAAATCAAGCCTGAGGTTCTCCGCCGGAAACGTTGGAGACGCGAGCCCAGCTTCAATGGCTGAAAGCTTCTGGCCGAAAGAGTCTGTCGTGAAGATCAGAGACAGGCCGGGTTCCTGCTTGAAGCCGAGCTTGGAGACGCGCCCTCCGACGTATGGGTGGTTTTTTAGCGTCGCCCCGTGGTGCGCGTTCATATTGAAAGTAAGCCCCTTCGCGCCGAGGTTCGCCGTGGCTAACGGGTCGGATACAGCGGACATCATGTGGGCATACTGTCCGGTTGCGCCGTTCTGGGCCGTGCTGGCCTTGCCGAAGAAGTGCTTCATGATCGTGCCTATCAGCCCTTTAGCACCGCCTGACTCGGTGAAGCCGGGTATCTCGAGGCCAAGCCCTTCCCACTTCTCCCCCATGCGTATCTCTGTAGTGGGACCCAGAAGCGTGTCCTCGCCCCGGAACTCGTCCCGTTTCTTCGCCATGTAATCCGGCTTGGGAAGTGCAAGGCTGTTTACCGGCAGGTATCCGACCGTCGTGGATTCCTTCGTGCCCCTTGAGGCCTCTTCGCCTATTGCGACAAACGACTTTGTCTCTGCCATCGTTTAACCCTCCTTGACAGCCGCTTTCGCAGGCTGAGTCTTTTCCTGCTTCACCTCTTCCGCTATGCCCTGTCGGATAAACCCTGCGGCGATGTCAACGCAAAGATCTCTTGTGTCTCCGGCGCTGAAGGCCCCTACGCCCGGGACCGGGCTTTCTCCTTCGGTTAAAAACTTGATGAGCATGTATGCCTCCTATTGTTCGCGATACCTGATTTTCAGCTTGTAAATCACCCGAACGATGGGCTTGTTGTATTCGACGTCGTAGCCCTGGTGGTCGATCCGTGAAACGAGCTTGGTGCTCGCCAGCGCTCCGGTATTCAGGGCGTTGACTGTTATGTTCTCTCTTAATTTGTGGCCGTACTCCGCCGCCTTGTCGCGCGCCGTTGATGGGGCAGAAACGCTGTAATTCGCAACGATCTCGTAGCCAAGCTCGTTGTAAAGTGGCTTCTGCCCATGTGTGTAATCAAAGTCCTCACTCTTGAAAAGCAGCGTCGCCACCGGCGTGGTCTCGGCCTTCGGGTCGGATGAGGAGTCTTCAAAGTTAAAGCCCTGCGCCGTGATTATCGCCGTCAGGTTGTCCTCTATGGACTTTATGGTGTCGAGATCAGACATTAGTTTTCGCGGTCCTTATAGAGCGCTAAGGTTGTCAGGCCGGTGCCGTCGTGGTCGAAGGTTTCTACTTTGTAGATGACGTTTTCGATGGTGACGGTGTCGTGGTTCTTGACCTGTAAGAAGTCTTTTTCTCTTACCAGCAGAACCGATGTCTCGACCTCGACCTGCCCGGAGTGGTCGTTGAATACCGGCTCACCCTTGTCGAAGATGCCCTTAATGGTATACGGCCCGAAGGTGCCGTTAAAGGTAGCCTCGATGGCAAACCCGGACTCCGAGTCCATAAAGAGATCGAGGTCTGCGCCCTCTATGAGGTCCTTGAGCGTCGTCACTCGATGTTGTCTCCGGCGCCAACCTCACGGGCGGCTATCTCGTCTTCTATGGCGATTAGGACGCCTTTACGGTTCTTGCCTTCGGCCTCAGCCTGCGAGAGGGCAGCGAGGTCGACATCGGTCATGGCCAAGAGCTGGTCCTTTATCTCGCCGGAGTTAAGTTTTAGTATGTCTATGATACTTTTCTCTTCTTTGACATCTGAGATCTGGGTCTCTATAGGCGTTATGTCCTGGAGGAGTGTTTTATTTACCTCTCCCTCGTAGCCGAGGATCTCGCCCTGCTTGAAACCGGTTGGCTGCACGACCTGATAGAGGACGCCTCCAACAGGGTTCAAGGCGTGTCTGCGAGCCTTGTACTGTTCCTCCGTAAGCCTTAAAATGCCGCTCATGAAGTTTGCGCATGCGCCTATAACCTTGTAGGTCTTCAATGTGCCTCCTAAAAAAAGGGGGCGGGCTGTCCCGCCCCCCTGCGTGTTTATATGAGTGTTACAAGGCAACCGTGCTGCCAATATCCATAGCCGACGTTCCTTGAGGCGCTTACGCCGTAGTGGTGCTTTTTCTCGTTGAACTCAAGATCAGACCCATCGGAAATAGCGGCCATAGAGACAGGCTCTTCTTCTTGGCGGATGAACGGCTTAGTGTTGCCGTCAGCCCTGAACACGGCAAGCTTGGTCGTCCAGCTCAGTCTTGAATTGACATCAAGGGCGAAGCTGAACCCGCCCAAGTTGGTTATGGTGTTTGTCCTTGAACCGCTGCCATCGACGATTACAGGGTTCTTCAACGCGGCTGCGGCTGCGGACATGAACGGCACCGGCACCATGACCCTGAAAAGCGAGGCGCCTTCGTTCATCGGCTCGCCCTGATCATCCTTGAAGCCGAGGATCGCCTCAACGCTCTTAAGGATCGCCTTCTCCATCTCGGCCGCTGTCGGGTCTGTCGTGGTCGTAACGTCAGAGGTGATGTCGTTAGACTGCGTGCCGGAGTCCCCCTCGCTGTGGTCGGTATCAAAGAAGAACTGGCCGTCGTAGCAGATTGCGGATTCGGCGTTTACGATAAGAGTCGAGAGGAGTTTTGCCCAGTGGGCATTCGTCCTGTCAGCCATTTCCCTGACCCGTACGAGTATCTGGCCCGTCTTGTCTCTTTTGAGTTCCTTTACAAGGACCTCCATTGTAGCCTCGAAGTCCTTGTTCTTAATGGTGATGCCGTTCTCCCTGAAGCCCTTGGCGTTTCTGCCGCCTATCCACTCCCTCATGGCTGGGGCCATGCCGAGCCACTTGTACTCTTCAGACGCCTGATCGGACTGGAAGAGCATCGAGAGGGGATCTATCCACTCGGCCCCTGCGTTCTGCTGAAGCCTGTTATAAAATTCGCCGATAATCGCTCGGCTTGAAAGTGCACTTGCGCCCATATCTTTCTGCCTCCTTAGTTGCCCATCTTACGGAGCAGGTAATTGACCTTTGCCGTAAGATCAGCGAAGTTGTTGTTTAATGTAGCCTGGCTGAATGCGGCTCCTACGTCGGCTACAGTATTATCCGCCGTGCCCGTGGTGCCGTCTGTGAGTTCGACCTCGGTGCCAGCGCACACATTGAAAGCGATTATGCCTACGCCGGTGGATACCCACCTGTGGACGTAGCCTATGCGCGTGTTGGTACTCTTCGTGAGAGTGAAGGTGTCGTCGTCGCTGGCATAGACATCCTTGCCCACGTCGGTTATAGCGAGGGCAGAGATGGAAAGCTGCATGAGGCCTCTCGTCAACACCCTTACGTTTATATCTCCGGCGGCGCCGGCGGCGTTGTCTGCCTTCCTCTCAGCGAAGCCCCTGAACGGGTCGCCGGCAACGAGCGGCCTTGCGTATCCGCTGGCGTTGTCGCCTACGGCTGCTCCCTCATAGATTATGTCCGCCGCTATTACCGGCAGTTCGTTTACATCCCCGAGTTCCAAGACCCTCGGACTGTCTTTTGCGAGCGTTGCCATGTGTTAGTTACCTCCCTTTGCGCCGAGGATGCGGGCGTTGCCTGCCTCAGCGTTTATCTTGTACGCCAGCCAGGCGTCGTAGTGGTTCCCGAACTCGGCCCTGAGCGGAGCTGACTTGCCCCACTCGGCCTTTGCCCTCTCATCAACCGGCAAACTTGCGTCAGCCCCGGACTGTGCATCGCCCGGCTCTGCGGCAGGCACATTCACGTCTTCTGCGTCGGCTTTCAGGTTGTCTTTGTAGGCTTCCCTTTTGGCATCCTCGGCAGAGAGTATCTTCTCCGCGGCATCGGCTCTTGTCGACTTGCCGTCGAACATGAGCGCCTTTACTATCTCTTCGCGCCCGGGTCTGTACGTGGCGAATACGCCCTGTATCCTCTCCCTCTCGGTCCTGGCGGCGTCGGCCTTGGCCGTCGCAACCGCGCTGTCGAGTTCTGCCTTACCGGCGTCCACGCCTTCCTTGCGGATGGCGTCATAGATGCCGGGGTGCTTCGCTTTAAACTCCTGCATATCCATCGTGCTCTCCTCCTGGGTTTTCATGTTTTTAATGTCAGCATCCCGCTGATCGCCCTCCTCAGCTTCCCGCTGGGTGAGCCCTTTGTATCCTTTCGATAAAAGCGCCTTTGCCGCCGCGCGGCTCAAGCCCCCTGCCTCACGCAGGGCGCGCTCAAGTTCGCGCTCGGAAGGCGCGTCGGTCGCGTATGAAAGAAGTTCCTTCGGTACTTTGCTATAGACGCTCAGGTCGAATGCGGCCTTTTCCGCCTTCCTGCTGAGCACGTTATCAACGAAACCGGCTTCCTTCGCTTCGTCTGCGGTGAACCAGGTCTCAGCGTCCATGAGTTGCTTTATCTCATCCTCTCCCTTGCCGGACTTCTCGGCGTAGGTTTTTATGAGGGACTCCGTTATCTTGTCGAGTGTTTCAGCCGCTTTTCTCATGTCCTTCGCCTCTCCGACCACCAGAGAGTAAGGGTTGTGGATCATGTAAAATGCGTTCTGAGCCATGTTGATCTCATCCCCAGCGAGGGCGATTATGCTGCCGATGGAGGCCGCGAGACCGTCTATATGGGTTATGATCTTCGCTTTATGGCGCACGAGGGCGTTGTAGATGGCAAGGCCTTCAAAGACGCTGCCGCCCGGGGTGTTTATCCTCAGGTTTATCTGCTCCGTTTCGAGCGCCGCGAGATCTTTTACGAACTTGTCAGCGGAAACGCCCCAGAGACCTACCTCGTCGTAAATAAATATCTCGGCCTCGGCATTGCCTTTAGCCCTTATCTGGTACCAGGACTTGCTCATTCTCCCTCCCTCAGCAGGTTCTCGTATCTCGCCTGTTCTTTTATCTTCGCATCGGCCTGGGCCTGCTGGTTTGGTACGGGCGTTTGCTGTATCAGCCCGCCTTCCAGCCTCATGCGGCGCTCTTTGACGGATTGGCGGTGCTTGCGCTCCCAGTCACCACCCGTTAATGCCGCTGTCTCTTCTGCGAGTGTTGTAACACCCATGTCTGCGCGCATCTGTGCGGCCTCTATCTCGCTCCGCTCGTCAATCATGCCCTTTGCCGGGCCTATCCATTCGGCCCCTAGGTAGGCTTTCCTGATGACCGGATCGTCAAAGAAACCGGGTGCCGATATTCTCCCCTTCGCTACCGCCTCCGTTAGCCAAGCTTCATAGACGATCTGGCAGAAGTTTTCCGCCAGCCACCTGCGCTGTGTGCTGAAAAATTTCCATGCTTCGAGAAGGGCGGCGCGGGCCGCGGAATAAGACGAAGTAAAGTGTTTTATGAGGAGCTCGAAGGGTATCTCCAGCGACGCGCCTATCTGCCTGAGGACTGCCATGACGAACGGGTCAAACGCCGTGTTGGGGCGGCCGGGGTTGGCTATCTCTATTTTCTCTCCCTTGGAGAGGCTGACTATCGCGCCTGAGGCAAGCTTCAGGTCGTCGTCTCCGGACTTGCCGCCCGTCTCTGCGGCAGGTGTCATAGGCCCGAAGCTGTTCTCTCCCGTAGGAGTCTCGATGAATACCGTGAACATACCGCTTATGACGGCGGCCATCAGTTCAGCCTCGGTATAGCGATCGAGCTGTTTTAGCGGCTCTATGACTGCCGCAAGAAAAGGCACGCCGCGTGACTGTCCTGGGCGGAGCAGTTGGTAAAGGTGTATAACGTTTCTGCGGCCCGTCTTTTTACCGAAGGCCGGCACCACCTTCCACGTTTTTCCGATCGTGCTCAGATAAGCGCCCGGGTGCTGGTCCATTATGTGATAGGCCGTCGGGGCGCCGTACCCGTCCTTTTCGACTCCTGCGACGAGCGTTGAGCTGTCTCTCTGGAGGTCTTTATTGCATACTCTGTCGGCCTCGATGATCTGGAGCTTCAGCCCATAGGGTGATCCTGGGCGCTCGAGATAGGGCATAAGCACGAAAGTGTCCCCGCTTTCAAGGGCTGAGCGGAAGACAAGGTCCTGCTGGTCGTAGAAGTTTTGAGTCCTGGCGAGGTCGCACTCCTGTGAATCGGCGAAAAGTGACCACTCCCTCTCAACCAGCGCTTCCCATTTGTCCGCCGCAGCTTCATCCATGCCAAGGACGTTGCGGTCTGGGCGGACCTGAAGCCTTAACCCCGTGCCTACGGCGTTGGTGCACGTTGTGTTGATGGCGCCAGTGGCGAGAGGAGAATTGCGGATCATGTCCCTTGAGCGATTGCGGAGCGTCGGAAGATCGGCGATGGTGTCAGAGTCGGCGTCTCCGCTGAGGGCAGACCACTGGCTCAAGGCCCTCCTGGTGCGGGACGCTCCGATGTAGCTGCCAGCGAGAGCCTGCATGGTGCGGGCTTTAAGTCTTTGCTGTCCTCGCACGGGGCTAAAGAAATTAACGACGCGGTCAACGACATTGCCTTTGACCGTGACGGTTTCTTTGCCTATTTTGATCTCGTTTTTCACTTAGACAGGGGTGCCTCCGAATATTTTCATGCCGCCGCGGGTGAAGCGCTGGACCTTCGCCTCCCAGAAATCGATGTTCGAGCGTATCTCGGCGGCGTTGGCGCGAGAGAGTGAGCGCCCGCCGATGGTGTACGACTGCCCCTTGGCAACGGCGTCGTCCGCCTCCATCCAAAGAGCCAACTTAGCTTCTGCCTGCGCGAGTGTTATACCTGCCATGATCTGCTCCAAATAAAAAAGCCCGACGCCTCCGATTGACCGGTATCGGGCTTTAAAATTTTCCCCGAGGGGAAAGATATGTTATGGGCTATTTTAAATTGATTTGGTCATTGTGTCTATTCAAGTCTTTATAAACAATTATGGTTCTTTAAAGTTGTTATGTTTTTTTAAAGTTGTTATGTTTTTTTAAGGGGTAGCGGCAGTCGTCGGTTTTAATTTGGCTTCTACTTCTTTTTTGCAGGCTATGCAAAGACTTCTGCCCGGGAAAAAGTTGTCGCCGCACTCGCAAACTGGCACCTGCTTGCCGCTTCCTCCATCAGGCTCGGTAATGGCTACCATTTTCCCTGAGTTAATCCTTGAATAAATGGCCTGGTCGGTCTTCTCCCACAAGCCCGCGTACTCCTTAACAGATATCCACCGTATTTTACCCACCCTGCACCTCCTGTTATTAGACGCCTCTACTTACCACCCTGCGCCCCGCGGGACGCAGGGGCTGATTCTCTCCCTGCCTCTTCCAGAACTTCACCTGCAGTATCTCACCAAGGGCCAGACGGTAGACCCCTATGTCCCAGTAGTGGTTTGCCTTGCCCTTAGGGCATTGCCAGCGCCCCTTATCGTCCCTGTACTCGACCGTCATCTGTTTCGCGTACTCCTCGGTACACTCGCTGTGCAGGTGCCAGGCTCCGGGGTCGTCCGGCTTTATTGACAGCTTCATAGAGAGCTGGTCCTTGAAGTACGTAACGTTCAGCAGGAAGAGTGTCAGCCCGCCTGATATAGGGGTTTTCGTCCCCGGGTAAAAATCTATCTTCGTCGACGAGACCGGGTGCGTCATCATCTGCCGACCCTTGATCGGCCTCATGATCGGGTTTTCCAGACAGAATCTGTATACCTCAGCCGTCCGGGTGTGCTTTGGGGTGGTGCCTGTGCCGCCGCCGGAGTCTATGGCCCCGGCCATGATCGTATAGTCTCTCCCATCGGCGTCTTTATATTCACTGTTATAGAGTACATCCTTTAGCCCCTCGAAGGTCTCGACGTAGCCTTCCCTGACCTGCCATGTATCAAACGAAAGCCCCCAGCCGAAGGCGACTACCTCGTAGTAAAAGCCGCGCTGCTGTGTGTCGACAATGAGCCCCAGCGCGGCTGTGTCTCTCGGCACGATGCCTCTTGGACGGTCGTCTTTAAGCGCGAGGATAGTATCTGTCTTGCGCTCGGACTGCTGCTCTACGTAGGCCTCGGCGGCCTCCTGGTTATGCCAGGCGCGGCGCTTGCTTTTCAGATCAGACTCCTCTGATAGCAGATACCTGGCAACGACCGACGATAAAGACTTAAACGGCGATATCCATGAGGGATATTTGAAGCCTACAGACACTGGGAAAGCGATATCCTCGCGCATCTTCCACCCATGAAAGTTGTGGTTGAGCCCGAGGAGCACGCCCTTATCCCTTGCGTAGTCATCCCACAGGGATCCGCAGCCGTTACAAGCGTAACGAGCCGACTTCTCCCTCGCCACCTTACCCGCGAGCCTCTTCCCTTCGCCTGTTTTTTTAGGCTCGCCTTTCTCCGGCCACCAAAAGTGCTCGAAGTCCATCACCTGAAGACATCCGCAGTCCGGGCACTGTACGTGATAATCGTAGTGCGCGTCACAGCCGTCAAACTCTATTGTGATGGGGCCGCCGTCTTCACCCGGGGTGGAGAGGATAAAGACAAGCCCTGTATCCGGATAGGCAGTGATACGGTCTTTGGCCTCCTCAAGGTTCATCGCCACTTTGAACTTGTCCACCTCATCGAGGATTACTTTCTCATAAGAGCCGGATGACATGGAACCTTGGGAACCGGCCCATCCGGTGTTAAGGCACAAGCCGTTAGCCATCTTGATGGACGCGTTTGTTATGTCATCCGGGTTGGCGCTCAGTTTTTCTACAAGGTTCGGCATCCGGTATAGCGTCTGCAAAAAACGATTTTTGATGGTGTGCTTTATCTTGGCCTCGCTCTCCATCGCAAGGAGAATATCCTGTGAAGACGTATCCATACCTTTGAATATGATGTTGTGCGCGCCTTCTGTTACGCCCGTCTGAACGCCTTTTATGACAACCTCCAACCGCATATTCCTGAAGTTGCCCTTGCGGTCCGAGGCGTTCATAATCCCAATTAGAGGCGGGTTGTTTTCGTTTCTCCAGGGGCCAGGGCGCGAGGACTTGACCACGTACCGGTTCTTCTCGGCGTGCTCTGCGGTTGAGAGGTCCTCCGGCGGCAGTAAGAGCCTCTGCTCCGAGGGGAACCACGAACAGGTAAAAAACAGGCTGTCCTGTATGTTATTCTCCGTTTGCATCCGCTATCAGTTCCTCAGCCTCTGCCAGGCTCTGTTTGGGTACCGTGAACTCAGGGCGCCTGGCGTACTCGCCGAGCATGGCGCGGAACTCTTTTTTAAAGTGATTACGCAGTTCTGTCACGCGTTCCTTGTTGCCCTCAACGATCTCTACTGCCATGTTGAGCTTGCCACCCTGAAGGAAGTTATCGACAGCCGTGAGGAACAGGGCCAGCTTCGCCGTGTGCTTCTGTTCGGCCTCGCTTCTGAGGACGTACATACCTGTCTGGATTTCGTTCTCGCGCTGGAGCTTCTTTTTTTTCTCCTCGAGGATCTCGTTCTCGAGGCGGGACCTTCTGTTTATATCGATGACCTCCTGATCGGAGCCATCGAGCTTTTCGAGGCAGAGCCTTGCATACTCATCTACCGTTTTTTTGAGCCAGGCCCCGTCCTTTTCCTTCGCGAGCTTGTTCCGGTCATCGTAGAGCTTCGACTTGGAGACCTTCCAGCCCTCGCCGTTCAGATATCCAAGAACCTCAAGGAGATTGGCAAAGCGCCTGTCTTCTGGGTTCGCTTGGGCGGCGAGCTCGGCGCGGTAGGCATCGAGGGCCTTGTGAGCCTTCTCCACCGCGTCAATGTTTTTTCCTGTAGGGTCCTTGTCGATAGCGGTTCGGGCTTTTTTATAGGCATTCTCAAGCAACAGCTCGTGTGTGTCTTTTTTGCTTTTTTTAATATTAAACTCCTCCATCGCTTTTTTTGCGGCCTCCATGTCGCGAAGGTTTTTTACGGTCGGGTCTTCGTGATGCCTCTTCATCGTCTGAGCCAAGGCCCTGGCTAAAAGCTCCTCTTCTTTGTTAAGCAGCGATTCAACCTTTGCGGAAACATCAGAAACCTCATTTATATTCTCGTCTTCCATTCGAGCCGCCCCCATTGATTTAATGGGATGGGCCTGCTACTATATTTCCGCCCCGGCCGGGGTGCGGACAGTAGCGGCCATCCGTCCTGTGCTCTAACACAGGGTTGGGGAGCGACTACTCCTCGACTGCTGTCCGCCTTAGCTTATACGTGTCTTTTCGACCTCTTGAAAGGTCTGGCTCGTTGACTCGAGCACGGCTGTCTTGCCGGTATAATCCTGCCAGCGCCTTACGATCACGTCACAATACCTAGGGTCAAGCTCCAGAAGCCTTGCGGCCCTCCCGCTTTTTTCACAAGCGATAAGGGTCGAGCCCGAACCGCCGAATATATCGAGGACAACCTCGCCTCTTCTTGATGAATTACATACCATTCTCTCTATCAGAGCTACTGGCTTCATGGTGGGGTGATCGAGGTTTTTTGCAGGCTTGTCCTCAAATAAAACGGTGCCATAGACGTTCTCAACAGTGAGGTTCTCTCCTTTTACTATTAAGGATTGCTCTCCGAGCGATATCTGCCACTCGTTCTCGCCGGTTTGCCTGAAGGGGCCGTCTGCAAACTCCTGCATGGTTGTTTTGTCCCTTCCTCCGAACCATTTATGCGAGCCGGTCGGCTTCCATCCGTAAAGTATAGGTTCGTGTTGCCAGTGGTAATCCGAGCGTCCAAGGACAAGCGCGTTCTTGCGCCAGATAAGACATGAGGAAAGATAAAATCCTGCATTTGCGAAAGAGGTCCTGAAGTTAATGCCCTCCGTTTCAGCGTGAGCGACATAGATGCCTGCTCCCGGAGCGCAAACGGCATAGGCGTTCTTAAATGCCTTTATAAGAAATTCGTAGAAATCAGCGGAGGCCATGTTGTCGTTCAATATCCGGGAGGTATTCCTATGCCCCTTTTTGACTTTATCGAGCATCTCTGCCTTGTCGCCATAGTTGACGTTATAGGGCGGATCTGTCCAGACGCAGTCAGCCTGCTCCCCGCTCATGAGCCTCTCAATATCAGGCGTAGATGTCGAGTCGCCGCAGGCTATTTTATGCCGACCCAGTAGCCAAACATCTCCCTGGGCTGAGATGGCCTGTAGTGGTACCGGCGGCGCCTCATCGGCATCTGTTAATCCGGCAACATTTTGGGGCTTAAAGAGTTTGTCTATTTCGTCACTTGAAAGGCCTGTGATCTTCAGGTCGAAACCGTCTGCATCAAGAGCTGACAACTCCCTTACAAGCATGTCTACATCCCATCCGGCATCAAGGGCAAGACGATTATCTGCTATGACATACGCTTTTTTCTGCTCTTCGGATAAATGTGTCAGCTCTATAACCGGGACGGCCTTAAGGCCGAGCTTTAAGGCCGCCCTAAGACGGGCTTCACCTGCTATAAGCCCTTGCATGCCATCGACAAGGATAGGGTTTGTGAAGCCGAACTCCACAATACTGGCCGCGATCTTGGCTATCTGCTTAACCGTATGTGTCCGAGGGTTTTTGTCGTAGGGTTTTAACTCGTCGATAGGCCAGAGGCGAATAACGTCTGCCATTTTTATCTCTCTTACATCCATGTTTTCACCTTCCTCTCTGTCTTTTTCTGCTCAGGCAGGCATTTGAAGCACGGGGCCGTGTAACGTTGGCCGATTGGCATATATGTCGTTACCTTATGGCCGCATGGGAAGTTGACTACGCTCACGACGTATGGCGCGAGGTCTGTGTCGATGAGGTCGCCAGCTGGCAATCCGGCCTTTTTGTCAGGCGGAACGTTAGGCGTAAGCTCTTGTATTTGCGGTTTTTCGTTCTCGACCATTTTGCCGGCGTCGGCAATATGGTCCCCCTTTTGTGTGTTCACCTCGGGTTGCTTCGTCTCCTCGCTCCGCTCAACGGCAGGCGCTGGTCTTAGCCCCAACGGCAGCCCCGCGAGGACCCACGCGCGGATATCTCCGCCCCCCTTCCTGTAGTCGCCCGGGTCTTTTCCCTGTGGAACAGGCCAGCGCTCCGCCTGGACGAAGTGGGTTTGCCACCACTTCCACGCCTTCGCTCCTGCGGCGTCGTTGTCGAGGGCGTTGAGTATGCAGGCTGCCCCCTTGAGCGCTTCGTAGAGCTCCCCGTCGGGTTTTGCCGTGCTGTTGCCGAGTGACGCCGCGCCTATAATCTCTCCGGCGTCCTGCGAGACAAGGATAGCATCGAGCTCGCTCTCGACGATGAGCCACGCCGCCCTCCCTCTACCGGACAGAGAATCAGGCCGTATCATCATGGGCGCCATGCCTGAACCTGGTACGACGTAGTAGCGCGGCTCGGCGTCAGGGGCTGGACGGCGTATGCGGAGGCGGTGGATCCGGCCGTCAACGGTCCAGGGGATGACGAGCCCTTCAGGCAGCCAGAGCTTTTTACCGTTATCCTCGACACCCCAGGCAGATTTTTCTCTCCACAGATCCTCAGGGTTCCAGCCGAGCCTGAACCGTTCTACCGTTGCTATCGTTATGCCGCGCCCTGCGAGCCAGGCGAGCTGGGCGGTGTGCTTGATGAGCACCTTATGGGCCCACTCGGTAAAGGCTTCGGCTCGCGAGCGCCACAGCTCTGTCGGGTCGGTGATCTCCCTTGGAATAAAGTCCGGTCCCTGCGCCTTTGGCTCTCTTGGCGTCTTGCCGCGCGTCATCGTCCGCCGAGGCGCCTGCTTGCCGAGATAGTCGCAGGCCTCTTTAAATGACATACCCTTGGCTTCCCTTAGGAGCTGTAGCGCGTCGCCGCCCTTGCCGCATCCCCTACACCACCACGCGCCGTGCTCGCCCTGGATAGGCCAGACCCTGAAGCGGTCGTTACCACCACACATGGGGCAGGCGCTGGCGTACTCACCGCCCTTGACAGACGAGACCCTCTTCGGGGCGACCCCGCAGGAGATGGCGATATCAAGAACGCTCATAGACCACCAATCAGGATGATAGGACGGAGCAGGATTAGCGGTTTTTTAAAAATCATGGGCATCCTTATATATAAGTCTTTATTTTTACTAAGAGAAAATCTTAAAAATTTTCAATCAGGATAATAGGATTTAAATCCTGAGAACTTTATAAACCTTCCCCTTGCTCTATTTATTGTAGAGTTTGCAGGTATCCGTCCTTTCATCCTGTTTTTATAGAAAGGCCTTATTTACCCGCTGTTTACGGCTATGATTTTTATTAAATCATCCATCCTGCTTCGTCCTGTCGTCCTGTTTTTCATGTTCACCTCTCGGTCTCCGGCCTCAGGGCGAGGCCGTAAAAGTAGATATGTCCGCCTGTTTTGTCTTTCCTAAAGCGTTTCTCCATAAGTTGGGAGAACTTCTTTTTTTTCGGCGGGGAGTCGCCGCAGTGCTGAGAGAACCACTTAGTGAAGGCCTCGTAGATCTCTTTGAACTGCGTGCGCGTCTCCGGCGGAGTATCAGTAGGGTCATAGCAGTACGCCTCGATGAACTCCGCGAGAAGGTCCTCGTTAAAGCGGTACTGCTCTGTGGCCCCGCGGACGACCTCCGGCGGGTTGAGCCCTTGGCTTTGCCACTCGATACAGCCGCGCACCAGCCAGGCGAGTATCCCTGGGGCCTCGCCCTTGAGCTTTTCAGGGAGCTCCTTGTCTCGCGGCCGCTCGTTATCAGCCGTTGGCTTGTCAACGAATTGGATATTGAACGGCACCAGGTGGATCCTCTGCCAGAAGGCGTAGTCGTCGCCAGGCGCGTGCGGCAGGTGGTTTGTGAGAAGGCAGAGAAGGTGAGTCGGTTCAAAGACAGTCTCGTACTTGTCGTGAGGGTTGCGGCCGGTGAGGGTGTCTCCGCCGGAGAGCCACTTGGCCTTCGACGTTGAAAACTTCCGCCCCTCGTCAGTCTCTGAAGCGAAGGCTATGCGTAGGCCCTTGAGCGTCATGATGTCAGGCGAAGGGCCGGAGCTCGAGCGCGAGGACCTCTGGTCAAGGAGCATCTCGCTCTGTATGGGCCCTGCAAGAGGGCCGAGGACATAGCGGAGTGTTTCGACGAGCGTGCCCTTGCCATTTCTTCCGGCGCCGTGCAGGACCGTCAGAATATGCTCGGTGGCAAGGCCGGTGATGCCGTAGCCGAAGAGCCGCCTGATATAATCGATGATCTCTTTTTCACCAGCGAAGGTGTCGCCTAAAAATTTTTCCCACAAAGGCGCCGGGTGGTTGATGTCTATCCACGCATGGGGCGCGGCCTTCGTGAGCGCGTCGCATGCCCGGCCAGCCCTGAACCTGCCGGTTGTTAGCTCGATGACGCCGTTGCTGCAAGCGAGCAGCCAGGGGTTGAGGTCAAACTTTTCGCCCCGTATCTTGAGGCCGCCCTCGACACGGTGCGCCCATGTAAGACAGTTTTGCGCCCCGGAGACTGAGTTCAGGCGCTTGATGCGTCCATGGTAGGCCGCTTGTTTCTTTGAGAGCTTCTCAGCAAGGTCTGCCTCCTTGTTCACCTTCGCCTCCTTTATCTTCTCCTCAAGGTCGTTGGCCTGATCGAGGTATTTTAATGAGACAGCTTCTACGGCCGTGTGGCTCTCCTCCATCCTGTCTCCCTCCCAATGGTGCCCGGCCCAGCGGTACCACTCGGACGAGGTCTTGTTGAAGATGAGCTTGTCACGGTGTAGGCGCGCGAAAAGGGCGCCGTCGCCGCGCTCGTTGGCCAGCAGACATCCGTGGATAAAGGACGGAGGTATTGACTCATCCGCCTGCGTCTCTGCCCTGAGGGCTTCTTCCTCGGCCTTGCGTCGGGCCTCTACGGCCTCCTTGATGTCGGTCTCGTTATTTGTCATCGAATACCCTGAACCTTTTTTGCCAGCCTCGCACAGTATCAACCGACACGCCGACGATCTCGGCGATGCGCGCCGGGGTGATGCCGTTTTGCATGAGGTCTATGAGCGCGGCCATGAGGAAGACCTGAGAGTAAGAGAGCTGGGAGCCTTCGAGAAAGGTTTTTGTCCGAGCTGTAAAACAACGGGCGCACCGCTTGCAAGTGCATTTTCTGCCGCCCAGAAAGTTGCCTATGGTGGCATAGTCCTCTATCTCTGCGTCGCACCATGGGCAACAGCGCTGGTAATGCATGAAGTTCACGACCCATGAGCGGCAGGGGCCCTCGTCGAGAAAAATTGTATTCAGAATACCAAGGGCGTGCACGGCATCGCTCGGAGAAAAATGACCGAGGGGTTTTGCCGAGTTTGCTGTTTCAGGAGAGGATGAGACCGAGGTGGCCGTCTCTGCCGAGTTTTCGTTCGTGTCTTGATTGCTTTCAGGTCTGGCCTCTGTAGGCACGGCGCATGGCTTTTTGTTGTAAGTGTCCGTCATTACTGAGTTTTCCTTTGCTTCCATTTTTCCGCCTGAAAAAAAGTTTGAATCCCGTTTAAACATCGGGGGCTGAATTACCCGCACCCCGGAAGGTCGCTGGAAGGACCCGTGATTTCACTTGAGGCCTCATGCTGACTGTCTCCCATGATTTCTGCGCTTGAAGTGTCCTCGGAAGGGGGGTGGGGAGCGGCGGCCACGGCGGGCTCTCCCGCCCCCGCATAACGGGGAGACAGCCCCGTTATCTTAATCGCCGCCTCGATACGCTCCATGAAGGTTTGTAGCCCGAATCTCTTAAGGAGTGCCTCTGCGGCAATACAGGCCTCTATGTCACTCTCACCCCTGCCAACCCTCAGGCCGGTCTTCCCCTCGCTTACGCACCAGCCGGGACATCTAATACCCCTATGTATAAATAGGTCCAGCCCCTCATATCCGGAGAATATCATCGGGCAACCTGTTACCTCGACGAACTCTCTGTCCCTGTCGTATCGGCCGAGGAAGCGCGACCCGTTATATATGTAGAACTTCCCGTTTGTCTCCATCTCTATCTCCTTGAGCCCTTGCCCTTATGGTATGCCAGCGTCTCAGCCATGGCGCGGTTGAAGAACTGCTGGTAGTTCGTATTCACAAAGCTTTCAGCCCAGTCGTAGAACGGGAAGCGCTGCGTGTACTGAGGGGCCTTGATGAAAAGAAGTATGGGCCTAACAGCTCTGCCCTGAATAACTGAATGGAACTTCTTCTCTTTATCCGAATACCAAAACCCGGCCTTGGGTGTGCTGGAGTACGCCCCGGTCTGCCTGGCGAGCACGTTCTTGAACTCTTTGCCTGTCTCTGGCGAGCGCTCCCATATCCCCGGCACCAGTCCGCCATGCTTCTGCTTGACCACAAAGAGATTCGCTGTTGTCTTTTTTCTTCGCTTGTAGCCGCCCAGCTTGCCGTGAAATTCAGTGTCAGACATACCTGTCAACGCACTAACGCCCGTTAATATCTCCGTGATCGTGCCCGTTGGTATGTTGCCGTGGCTGTCCAATTTGATGCCGGCGCCTGGCACCGTGTAGTAGCCGGACGGCAGGACGCCGAAACGCTGCAATGCCACTTCATATCTTTTGAACCTGCGCGGCCCGCCGTGGATCTGCGCCCATAGATACTTTGACGCCGGGGTGCCCTTGCCTACGGCAGAATCGTCTTTGAACCAGACATAGGCGTTCATGTCGCCTACCGAGGCTGGCCGGTAATAGACGCTACTGAGCGTCCATCTGTTCGGGCGATCAAAGACTACGGCAAGCTGTTTTTCCGTGGCATCCTTTAGCGATTTGGCTGTCGCTGTGACAGCCAATGCCGTCATCTTCGGGATGCGGTGCTTGATGAGGTCGTCCACGTCGTTCAGTAAACCCTCAAGTCCTTCTACCTTGATTTTCAGCATGGCCTTGCCTCCTTCCTCTGCCTGCTATTACGGCTTCTGACTAAAAGCTGGCCAACTTTTTTTCGCTAAAACAGAAATAAATCGTGTTTCCCGTGATCCCAGAGCCGTAGCTTATATAAATACTTATGGAAGCAAATAACTGAAAGGAGGAGATCGATTTGCATAGAATATTCAAGCAACCCGCTTCACTTGTTATTGAGATACTTGATGTGATCTGTATTATTTTGAAATTGATAAAGCGCACTTCTGATATTATCCAGGAGTTCATGTAGGGTTAGCTGGGGTGGTGGAGAGCAATTCTCCACCACTTTTCTTATTTCCCCAGCCTCACGATACAAGATAGGCTTTTGCCCTATATCGGGCTACCTCATGGTCATCACCTGCCTTTCCATGCGTGGCAAAGACTGCCAGAGCTTTATCGTTGACAGCCACCGGTCTACTTTACGACGACCCTGTTTCTCGCCGGACAAGGCTATCACCCAGTCCTTCCGGTCTGCCAGCGCCTTTATAGCTCCTCTTTTCCCGTCAGAGGTTCGTAGTGAAGCTCTTCGGATCCTTTAACCTCAATCCCTTCAAGATCAGGCGATGACGCCTTGACCATAAACCTTCTGGCCGCCGCACTAATCCTTACGTTCCTGTCTCCGGCTGCATTAATAGCGGGAATGATGATGTCTTGCACAATCTTCTCATGATCCTGCTTGGAGAGGGGACTGTCGGTGTTGATGCTCGCCTGCCTCTTCATGCCGTCTTTATCATCACCGGTCAGCCTCTTGCTCAATAGTGCATGGATGCTATCGAGCCTTGAGCGCAAACCCCTTGCTCTGGCTATCTCAAAGGCCATGTAGACGATGACGTCGAGCATCTCTTCTTCTGCTTCCTTAAGGAGGTCTCGCGGGTCGTTGTCCTTGTCGAATACGCCATAGGTCTGCTCGCCCTTCTTGTAGCGTCTGAGGGCCTCTTCAAAGATACCCTTCACCTCTGCATCCACCTGTTCCGCCATCCTTCAGCTCCTTAAAAACTGATATCCGGGACATCTATCTTGCCCCCGGTGAGTTCCTGTATGGTTTTAAGCGCCTGATGGTGCTTCCGTGCCGCCTCCAGAGAGGCATGCAGGCCATCGAGAAGCACCTTCACTATGTCGTTATCTGAATCTGTTTTTCTTTTCACTGTCGCCTGCACTGTCATTCCCAGGGGCGGATCAGAAGGCGGATACCCCTTATCTTTCTTTTTGCGCCCCGGCTTCGAGCCGCTTTTCTTTATGCCCTTCATGTGGCAGGAACCGCACCGCCCCTTAAAGAACCGCTTCCCCTTCTTCGCCTTGCCGCAGTCCGCGCACCTTTCGTCTCCAGAAGTCTCTGCGGCAGGCTCGCGCAGAGCGTTTGTGGTAGCGCTCTGCTCCTCGGCCTGTTGCCTGCCGTCGTAGCCTATCTTGTAGCACCTGAGGCACTTGCCTCCGACCTTTGCGTCTCCGCCACAGCCCGGAGAGTCGCACGTAAATGGGCTCATGCTCGGTTCCTCCTCAGCCTTTCGATCGAATCATTCCTGGCATCCCATATCCCGTAGACGGAAAGGGCCAGATAGATGAAAAAGAGAAGCGCCTGCGCGTATACGCCTCTATGGAAGTCGACCGCTATCCAGCCGATATTAGAGACCACCCACAGGTAATAGCCACTGATGCGCCTTCGTATCACCAGGAGCGTGCCTGCAACGCTTAGAGCCATCAAGACCCATGTGAAGATCGACTCGGTCATCCCTCTTGTCTATTCCCCTCGTAATCTATCTGCGCCGGGTCTATCGGCTCATCACACGTCGGGCAGGCCTTTGTGTGCTGCAAGGCTCGGCCGTGGATCGTGACTTCACATTTAAAGCAGGTGTACTTAGGCATGAGGGTTCCCTCCCACGTCTTTTCTGCGCCCCTCAATCTCTCCCAAGCCCTGTCGAACCACGTCTTTTCTACTATGGCCGGTATGCCCCTGATCAGCCCGACCTTCTCGCTCTCCCTGCACTTTGACTTGAGGTGCCTCAGATAACAGACCGCTGAAAATGAGTGTTCGTTCAGGATCATAAGACCTCCTTTTTAGTTGACGGGGGCAGGTTCCCCTGTAGTCCTGCCGTGAAAGTCGTTGGCGACTTGTGGACGCGACCACACCGCCCCGTCCGTCTTCAGTCCACCATTACCACTTGGCTCTTTGCCGTCGCCTGCTTCACCTTGTACACCCCTCCGACCGTGACGATCGCAAGGAGAGCGATGCAGACGATAAAAAGAGTGACGTTATCTTTTCTCATTCTTTTTCTTTACCTCCTTCCACTGCGGGGCAGGCCTGAAGCGGGTGACTGATGGTAGTCCATATCCGTCCCTCTCCTGCGGGGCAGGGCAATCTCCCCAGGCATCTTCGCGCCTCTCCATCTCTTTACAGGCATCCGTAACCCCTCGCGCAAAATACCCGAATATACAGCCGAGCAGTGATACAACGGTCATGAGAGCTAAGCCCCACGTTAGGGTTATGTCTATGTGCATCCGCTTTTCTCCTCTCTCTGGTTTTTCCAGCCCTCGAAACACTCAGGACATATCCCATGCGTCTCGGATCTGTCCTCAAAAGGCGCTTTCTCTCCGAACTCCTGCCGACACCAACTGCAAACGCGTATCAAGATACTGCCTCTTAGGAGGCCCCCCGGCCCCGCCCACCGGGACCGGGGGGCTGTAGGGGATCGGCGTGATTGCCGGTCCGGTTAACGCCTCAAACTCCCCTCGATGTTTCCAGTAACTCTCCGAAATCCCTATGTGCCGTGTTGTCTGCACGGCCACCAAGGCTATAGTAGAGGCCGTGATCGATTGACAGCCGCATCTGCTCCGCCCTTACTATCTGAGCCCTGCTTAAAAGCTCCTGAGCGGTGATCTTCTCCTCGAAAAGCATGTGGACCATGCCTCTGTACGCCTCAGCCTTGCGTCCCATTCTTCTTCCCTCCGCTAAGGGTTAAGTGCCTTTCCTTCATTCTCTCTCGTGGGTTCACCCTGTGCCGCTCAAGGTATTTGTCCAGGTCGTCCTTGCGAAATCTGGGCCGCGAGCGCTTCGGGTCAGGGTAGCGATAGCATGGGATGTTCAGCCCCTTGCTGGTCCACTTACGGAGGGTCTCCCAGTCCACGCCAAGGTACTCGGCGGCCTCTTTCTGGTTAAGCATGTGCTTCACGCTCATCACCCCTACCTCTTTTTCATCATCATGAGGTACTTGACAGCCTCGACCACAAGGTCGTAGGCCTCTTTCTCGCATACAGCCTTTTCCTTGCGGGATAACCTGCCATCATCTTCAAGCCCTTTCTCTGCGCTGCCAGCTACGTCTCCAAGTTCTCTGGTGATCCGCATGATGCGCACCCGGCAGTTCTCCGCCGTGTCGTTCATCTGGACTTCAGGCAAGGTAAAGGCCACCCTGCCGACCTGACGCTCGATGTAATCAAGAAGCACGTAGTTTCTGGTAAGTAGCGTCTGCGGGACGATGAAGCGCGTCGGGTGGTGAGCCGTTTCGGAACTGCTCCCTACGCAGCTGTTGACCAGGCGCTGGTACGAGACGCCTAACGCCTCGGCCTGCGCCTTCGCCGGCACGTCAGAGTGGTGCGTGAGGTCGTACAAGGCGTCTTCAAGCGTCTGAACGTTTTTTTTCATTGGCATTTCTCTCCGTGTTACCAATTGAACCCAGCGGGCCGGGTGCTATACTGAGTCCATGGAAAGACATGGACTTAATAAACGCAGTATGATAAAAAAAGGCACACCCCAATCATCCCGGTCAAAGGTGGAGAGGTGCGCCTTTTTCATCCTGAGGGGCGCGATGACGGTTCGGCGGAACGACCGCGCCCGGCTCAAGCTTTAATATGTGTACTTCCGTCGATATAAACATCCGCTGTCCGCCTCAGCTTCAGTATTTAGATCAGAGTCGCCCGTCTACAATGTCATCGTTTCAGCCCTGATGTGATGGGGCCACTATACGCTTCTACACGAATACATGTCAAGGATAAATTCGTTTATGCACGATAAAAAGTCAATCCTGACCCCAGAAGCATTTAAAAATCAGATAGTTAGGCGAATAGGGCATGAGAAGCTTTTTTCGTGGGCAAACGAAAAGGGGATTAAAAGGTGGGTTATTGAAACCATCGAAAAGGGAAAGATACCCGAAAAGCATGAGCACTTGGTTGCCTTAGCTCAAGCTCTCGAGGTCTCCCTTGACTGGCTTCTTACAGGAGAAGATCAGGCGGTCAATGTCGAGGGAATTGTCCCCTTCCAATCTCCAGAGGAGCGCGAGTATCTTGAAAAGCTCCTGGAGGTCCTCCGTAACCCGAACACAAAGAGGGCTATACAGGAGAATATCGATACGTTTCTAAAGGTGCCTCGGCCGGAAGTGGACCCTTTACCAGTAAAAAAGAAAGGGGTGGTAAACCATTCTTAGTCTATTCGATTAAGGACCGCGGACTTGTGTACGTGGTAGAAGAAGAGCCGTCAGTCTATTGGCAGGACTGCCCTATGCTGAGGGATGTAAGGGATTGCCCATTGAAAAAGACGCAGTAAGAGGTGGAAGTGCTGGTGGAAAATAAAAAGCCATTCTGGAAAGCAGGCATTGCAGCCGTCATATTGATAATAGGATTCAATCTTTGGAATGACAGTTTGAAGCCGCCAGAAAAAGTAGTACCAGAGGAAGAAAAGATTTTATTTAAATTCGAGCAGGCCGAGATCTGGAAAGTGGATAGAGAAGGGCACCGTTGCATGGTCGATCCGGGCGTTTGGCAACTACTCCCCTTTGAGAAAAAAGAAAGCGCCCTTTATATTATCTATGATGAAGAAAAAACATGGTGGAAATTGTACGACATGTACTCTGGAAAGTTGCTGGGAGAGGTGAGCTCCTGGGGGGTTAAAATTTATCCTTAACTATTAATGACGGGGCTTCGACGAATCTGGGGACAAAATTGAAAATAGAGGGATTGATCTTTCCCTGAATTCAAAGGAAACCCTTACCTATCGTATTAAAAAGATGATTAACGATTGAGGAGCGGCCAATGAGTGTCGTGCTTGTCTGGATAATCGGCGCCATTGTCGCCGGTGTGCTGGCAAATAACAAAAGGAGGAACGTAGGCGCTTGGGTGCTTGGCAGTCTATTGTTAACTCCCCTCTTAGTCATAATCCTTCTGGTTCTGCCTACGCTTGAAGATAAGAAAAGATGCCCAAACTGTGGGCTCTGGCTGAAGAAGGAAGAGACTGTATGCAGAAGATGCAAGAAGGAGCAACCCGACCCCGCGCCTGTAGCGGATATTAAAAAATGCCCGTTTTGTGCCGAGAGCATAAAAGCCGAAGCAGTTGTCTGTAAGCACTGCGGCAGAGATTTGCCGAGAGATGAGGCTCAGCAGTCATTCAAGCCCTACGAGTTCAAATGAAACTGTGGCCTTTTCGTGTAGGAGGTTTACATAGTGCCAGAAGGAACAACGGCGGTCACCTTAGCGCCTAATTTACTTTCTGTAGTGCTGTATTCAGAGGTTGTTTTGGCGGCAATAATGGCCTCTTCAATAACCATAGGAGGAGTGTACCTTGCGAACTGCCATGCGCGCAAACTACAGAGAGAGGCCTTAAAACACGATGCTGAACAACGTGAAGTAGAACGCAAGATGTCCTTGCGAAGAGATGTCTACCTGCCCGCAGCTGACTCCATCCTTAAGGCTCAAAATTTAATAATGAGGATTTTAGATCCTAAGACTCCATTGCAGGAAGTCGTTTCGCAGTTACCTCAAGAGTTGTGTGTAATCAACAGAACTCTCGTTGTTGGGTCTGACAAGACCATTCAATCTATACTGATAATTTCAGACGCATTAGGGGACACTTTTGAGACTTTAGTTTTTAAACTTGCAAAAATAACGAACCCCGATCAACACTTACACATTATAGAATATGGCATTAATCAATGTGTAAAGATTGATCAGTTGATTCCGCCTGCTCTTATCGCAATTCGGGAAGAGCTGGAACTACCTTTTGACCAGGAATACTTTTCTAAAACCTATATAAACAACTCGAAAAAGAGAAGGGATCGCTTACAAGCCAAAATAAACGCAATTAGAGATGGTACCTTCTACGGTCATGAAGAGTGAAAAAGAAAAGAAGTTGCATGAGGCTTAAAGGCCTTTTGATCGCCGCTCTATTAACTCCGGCAGTAGCCTATGGAGAGCGCCTTCATCCCGAAAAAGCCTACCAGCAGGCTTGGTGCGATCGTAACGACGGAGTGACCGAGGTCGTCCTTTCCGGCGGATCCCGCGTGGACTGCCTCACCGAGACGCATGCCGTTGAGGTGGAGTTTGCCAACAAGTGGCAAGAAGCGGTCGGCCAGGCGCTCTACTACGCGAAGAAGACGGGGCGCGAACCCGGGATTATCATCATCAAAGAAACGCCCGAGGACCAGAAGTATCTCGGCCGGCTGATCTACACGATAAAAAAGAATCACCCTATTACGCAGATATGGGTGATTACTCCCAATGAATTAACGGATTGATCTATGCCTCAACTCTACAAGCATAAAGTCGGTGGCTGGCGGATAGTCTACAAACTCCATTTCCCGGCTCATCAGCCGAAACAAAAGACGAAGTACGCCAGGAAGCTTCAGGACGCACAGCGCATTCTGGGCGATGTGGATCACCTCGAGATGATGTCGCGTAAGCGGCAGCTTACCAAAGACGAATTAATTAAAGCGCTCAACTTCCGCTACATCACGCAGGAAGAGGCCGCCATGCTCCACGGCGGCGATGTCGGCGTCCATACAACCTGGCAGAAGCTCCGTAAAGAATATGAGGACTACTCGCGCAAAAACTCCACAGGATATACCCACACCTGCAATATGAATAAGCTGACTCCCATCCTCGGGTTCTTTGAGGATTACCTCCCCACAGCCATCACGAAAGAGACAGTCACCGCGTATATAGACAAGCGCTTCAGAGACAAGGTCCTAAAGGGCAAGCCCGATAAAAACGGGCAGAAAAGAGAAGAGACTATAAAGTCATCTACCATAGAGAAGGAGATCAACATCCTCAGGATCCTGCTGGACCCGCTCGGCCCAGAGAACCCGGCCCGGAAGGTCTCTCCACCTAAGCGGAAGGATGAGAGGATACCTCGGCCTCTATGGCGAGAGGACATAAAGACCTTCTATAGAGCCCTGAGGCTTCATCAGAGGCACTTGTACGGCTACCTGAGGCCTCTGGCTATGACGTACCTGTATGCCGGGCTTAGACCGACGGAGCTCATTAACCTGAGGCCGGCGGATATCAACCTAAAGATCGGGAAGATCTTCGTCCAGGGTAAGGAGGATGTCCGGACAAAGACAGGCGGCGTTCGCTCGATAGAGATCCACCCGAAGCTGATAGTCTACATGGAGTCGTGCCTAAAGAAGGGTGGCAAGTATCTCTTCGGCGGGGAGGCAAGAATTGACCCTAAGTCCGTAAGCCGGGCGATCAGGCGGGTTATGGAGGGTGCAGGATTAGTGGGCGTGACGCCATACTCGCTCCGCCATACGTTCATAACAGGTCTGTTGAGGTCAGGGGCTGATCTGAGGGAAGCGATGGATAGGGCGGGGCACAGAAGGCTTGCGACCACCACACGGTACCTGCACGTCTCACCGACGAAGAACCCGGTAAAGCGCATCAGATTTAAGGACTGAAATACTACCACGAAAACTACCACGAGGGTCGGCTTATCCACAGGGCTTACCACGAAAACTACCACAACAACCATACCGCTTACAACCAGATAAACCCACCTGTTACCGCTTAGGCAAGATAAGTAAAAAGCCGTAAATCCAATGCCTTTCGGCGTTTTTGCTGGATTTACGGCTGTTTTATAGTTGGCGTCCCCACAGGGATTCGAACCCTGGTCGCCGCCGTGAAAGGGCGGTGTCC
>ERZ1292633.478-Hain-H41-02um-R1-478-length-46936-cov-5_pt2 | contig 42463 bp, 46 predicted proteins | sample MGYA00564406_ERZ1292633 | MGnify/ENA primary metagenome ERZ1292633 (study PRJEB36523, sample SAMEA6512639) | groundwater metagenome | collected 2019-01-08 | study: AquaDiva: Metagenomics assemblies of 32 groundwater samples | reverse complement strand
AAACCGAATTGATCTCCCCATAAAGCTGTTTCAGGTAATTTTAAAATGAACGGGCTTAAATCATGTACATAAGACATAAAAACTCCTAAAAAATATCATGAGTCGAACTGTTATATAATATCTTTGCTTGGCTTCGGAAATTGGTCAATGGTACAAAGATTAATATGAAATATTATAAAGGAACTGGATATGCTTACAAAAAAAGTTTCAGATATTTTTGACCCTGAAAGATGGCGCTCTGTTGAAGGCTTCGACTTCACTGACATCACCTATCACCATGCAATCGATCAGGGTACCGTCAGAATCGCCTTTAACAGACCCGAAGTACGCAATGCGTTCAGGCCAAAAACAGTTGATGAGCTATCAGTTGCTTTAGAACACGCCCGAATCAGCGCTAACATCGGTGTTGTTATTATTACAGGCAACGGCCCGTCCTCTAAAGATGGTGGTTGGGCTTTTTGCTCAGGTGGTGATCAAAGAGTTCGTGGCAAGGATGGCTATAAGTATCAAGGCGAAGACAACAATGGCACAGGCCTAACCGAGCAAAGCAAAGTGGATTTGGCAAAACTAGGTCGATTGCATATTTTAGAAGTACAAAGGCAGATACGTTTTATGCCCAAAGTTGTTATGGCTGTTGTTCCTGGTTGGGCCGTCGGTGGTGGGCACTCTCTTCACGTAGTTTGTGATTTAACTATTGCCTCTAAAGAACATGCAGTTTTTAAACAAACCGATCCGGATGTGGCCAGTTTTGATTCTGGTTTTGGATCCGCTTACTTAGCCCGCCAAGTAGGGCAAAAAAAGGCTCGTGAGATTTTTTTCTTAGGCCGTAATTATAATGCCCAGACGGCTTTTGAAATGGGTATGGTCAATGAGGTTGTTGCTCATAAAGATTTAGAACGCGTAGCACTTGAATGGGCCGCCGAAATAAATCAAAAATCACCGACCGCTATGCGCATGTTAAAATATGGTTTCAATCTGATAGATGATGGACTTATTGGTCAACAGATGTTCGCGGGCGAAGCCACGCGCCTAGCTTACGGAACCGAAGAGGCCAAAGAGGGACGCGATTCTTTTGTAAATAAACGCGCAAAAGACTTTAAAAAATATCCGTGGCATTATTGAGATTCACCAGAAATTAAATAAAAAGTGCGCAAAAACAACATATTTAGTCTCAATATGAAACAACTCAGTCTGATTAGAACTCATAGCTAGATTTAGTGTTAAAATTAAATATGAAAACAAATATGTTGTACCTAACACTTACAATTTTAGCGTCTTTTTTAGTGGCACTGGAAGTAAATGCACAAACAACTAGTAATCGGCCTTGGCTTCTTTCGCAGGGGGCGGCGGCACGTGAAGCTAAAAGATTTACTCTACAAGAATGGTTAGAGAATAAAGATCGCAGAGCCCTAATGGATATGTGGCTCACAATTAATACTCCTTCGCCTTACGAGTTTGTCATTAGTGGCGCCTTGCAGAATTATAATCTCGGGATAACCTCAGCAGCACTTAACTCTTCAACGTCTCACAGCGTACTGACTGGAGAACTCTCAGCCTACGCCAAATTTGTAGGTGTAAGTCTAGAGCACACCAATAATCTGGCTGAGGGATTTAATGACACCGCTGGCATTTTTAACCTGCGAGTTTTTGGCAACACCGTGCAGGGCACCCACCTTACAGTTCATTATGGCTTACGCACAAGAACTGCAAGCAATGCAAGTTTTCGTTTGAATCAGCCGTTCCCGGCGGTGACCTTTCAACTTTATTTAATGAAATATTTCGGCATCCAAAGCAACTACCGCGCCTTCACCCCAGTCATCGAGTCATTTTACGGCGACACCACGATGGATGAACTAACTTATGGTCTTTTTATCGAGTACGGCATTTTGCGACTATTTGGAGACGTTTATCAAGAACGCCAAAACTCAAAATTGGGTGGCGTCGAGACAAACTACAAACGCGAAGGTGCACGCGTGGGGCTTAAATTTTATTTTTAAGCTCTAAGACAAAAATATGTTTAATTTGACCGACTCATGCCTCAGTGATACCTATTGCTTTGGACAAAATAAATGAGCCACTATAATTGCTATAAAAAACATCTCGAAAATGTAAGCCGAAGTTTCTCTTTCTGCATCGCTGAATTAAATGAACCGCTTCGTTCGCAAGTTGGACTCGCCTACATACTTTGTCGAATTTTAGATACGATTGAGGATGCCCACTGGAGCCACTCTTCAGAGCAAAGTTCAGCCTATAACTTTTTTTTAAATTCATTAGAAGCTTCAGGGTCTACAAATTCTCCCACTGTATTAAAATCAAGTTTTGAACAATGGCAGTCCAGCTTCCCAATAAGCATTCCTGATACTGAGAAAGCTTTGTTACTAGATTTCCCCTTGTTTTTGTCTCATATAAAAGAGCTTTCAGAAAATGCGCAAAAAGCTGTCGTCAAATCAGTTAGTAATATGGCTCGAGGAATGATTCATTTTTCAAAAACAAATCCGTTCGCCGAAAAAAATATTTTACCTAGTCTTCCCGAAACGAATCTTTATTGTTTTTTTGTTGCTGGTGTTGTTGGCGAGCTATTGACCGATCTTGCATCTGAACTTGATAACAATTTTAATAGAGATTCCGATGGACTTAAAAAATCTGTTCATTTTGGGCTCTTTTTACAAAAAATTAATATCTTAAAGGATCAACAAACCGATGAGTCCGAGGGGCGATTTTTTGTTGGCTCTAGAGAACAAATTATGACCAGTCTAAAAATTGATGCTGAACTAAGTTTCGCTTACATTCTATCGATTCCGAACTCACTAAATGATTACAAAATATTTTGCGCTTGGTCATTTTATCTTGCTCTTTTATCAATTCCCTTTATTCAAAAATCATGGGCTGAAAAAAAATCATTTAAAATCTCTCGTACGCAGGTGTTTTTAACATTAAACAGTGTCAAATCTAACATCGAGGATAATCGTTGGTTAGAAAATCTTTTTCTGAAATTATCGAATAATTTAGTTGGTCCCACACAAATTGCTGTTATCCACAACAACAGTCCCTTAAATATAGATTGGGTTTTCGATTCCTATCGTGGAGATTTGAAAATTAAAGAATTCAGTTTTATTTCTTAACTTTTCACCATGACCGCAGCATAAAAACCGTCATATTTATCAATATGCGGCCAAACGCGCATTTCTTTTTTAAGTGTCCAGTTTTTTCCGGCCTCGCTGTTTAAAAACCACTGCACTTGTTCTTCGTTCTCGCGATGTAAAATACTGCAAGTAGCATAGACCATAATTCCGCTGGATTTGCACAATTTAGAATACTGACTGATAATTTCTTTTTGTAAATCAGTAAGCCTGGCGATTTCTTCCAAACTCAATTTCCATTTGGTATCTGGATTTCGTCTTAAAACACCAAGGCCCGAACAAGGCACATCTAACAGTACGCGATCAAAAGTGTTCTCAAGACGCTTAATTGTTTTATTGGATTCAATCAATTTGGTTTCAATAATATCAACGCCATCACGGGCGGCGCGTACTTTCAGCGCTTTCAGTTTCCACTCGTGAATATCCATAGCTATAATCTTACCCTTGTTTTTCATCAAGGCCGCTAAATGCAGCGATTTGCCGCCAGCACCGGCACAGGTATCGGCCACTCTTAAACCAGGTTTTAAATCTAAAAGTGGTGCCACCATCTGCGAAGCAGCATCCTGAACTTCAAAATAACCCTTCTTAAAAGCCTGCGTAATAAAAACATTTTTTCTTTTTGTTAATTTAACACAAGAGTCAAATACGATCGAAGCCTGAATATCCTCTGCAGCCAGTTCAGCAATTAAATTGTCAGCATTAGTTTTTATGGTGTTAGTTCGCAGAAACACTTCGGCCGGCATATTAAGTGCATTCATAATTTTAGTCCACTCACCGGCAAATTCATTTTTGCCCAAGTCATTAAGCCAATCCGGAAATGAGTTGGCCACCTCAGGTGATTTTTCTGCGGAATTTTTGCTTTTGAGGTCTGAAATTTTAAGATGATCAAACTCTTCCCAGTCGGGAATCTCGTTCATTGTTTGAAACAGATAGGCGGCTATAAGATCCCACGGATGATCCGAACCCACAACAAACTCAAGTCTTCTTTTGTGGCGAACAATCTCGTAAACCGTTTCGGCAAAAAACTTTCGATCGCGTGAGCCCCACTTACGATTATTTTTGAAACATTTTTCAATTACTTTGTCGGCGTATTTTTTTTCAAAAAAAATTTCCTCCAAAGCCTCAGCAATGGATTGAACTAAGTGATAGTGTAGTGGTAATGCCAAAAAAAATCCTTACTAACATAATTAAAAAGACCGACTAAAAAGGCTGACTAAAAAGTAAAAACAGCTCCAGCGGACACATAAGTACCATTGAGCTGACCATCAGAGGTTAACTGCAGATGGTTTTTCATGCCGCCCTCAACATAAAAACCAGTCTTATCAAATAAATTGAAAATGCGTAAGCCCAAAAAAAGCTGATAATCGAGGCTCAGCCGAGATTCATCCTCTAGTTGAGTAAAAAAAACTCCAGCGCCGGCTGCCGCACCAAAATAAAGGGGAAACTTAGATCCCGCATCGGGCAATGTTACAGCGTACATAAAACTCATCTTGGAGGCTTTTTCATTAAATGGGGCGTACTCAGTGTACAGCACCCGCAGGGCATAATCGATGTAGTTTGATTGGCTCAGCCTGTAGGTCATATCAAAACCAAGTTTGCCAACATTTTTCTCTTTATTAATTTTTCCCCAGTTAAAGGCATCTGAACTAGCATACGTACTCACACCAAATGCAAGGTAACGCTCCTCACTCCCCAAACCCTCTTCTTCTGAAGCTACATAGCGAGTATTTTTTGTTTTATCTTCGGGACTCGCCTCAAAATACTTGGCCGCCGCTGTTCTGCCTACTTTTGGTGCGGCTGCAAACGCAAATGGGCTTAACAATAAAAAAACAACGCCTACCCTAAAAAATGACCGCAACATTTAATTCCCCCATCAGTTTTATGCTACGCGCTAGTTTTGAGTTTTGCAAACTGACTTGATTGACCCTGACTTTAGGCTCACCTAATTTATAGTTAACTATGAAATGCCCTTTCTGCAGTCATTCAGAAGACAAAGTTTTAGATACCCGAGTTCAAAAAGATGGCGGCATCCGGCGTCGCCGCGAATGCTTATCTTGTAAATCTCGTTATTCAACTCACGAGACCGTGATGCTCAGCTATCCTTTTATAATCAAAAAAGATGGTCGGCGCGAACCCTACAATAAAGAAAAGTTAATTCGCGGGATGCAAGCCTCGTGTCAGAAAAGGCCTGTCAGCCTGGCCCAAATAGAGACCTCGGTTGAAAGAATTTCGTCTTGGCTTATTACCCGTGGTGAAGGCGAAGTGGCGTCAAATGTAATTGGTCGCAGAGTAATGGCCGAACTGAAGCAATTAGATGATGTGGCCTATGTTCGTTTTGCCAGTGTGTACCGAACATTTAAAGATGTGCAGGAGTTTGTCGAAAAACTTGAAGGTGATGAACTGATCGACATGATCGAAACAACTGGGCCGCAGCTGAGTTTAATGGTGTTTCCTAATAAAAAAATCGATAAAGACGCGTAAATAAACATCTAAGGACTACTTCATGAGAAGACAATCACGCGAAATTGCATTACAAATTTTATTTCAAACCGAATACGCACCTCAAATTACATTTGATCAAGCACTGTCTTTACTTGATGACAAAAAAGCCTATGAAAATACTGACGATAAAACCAATGCAATTATTAAATACGCAGACGACATCATAACTGGAGTTCATGCTAAAAAAGAAATAATTGATCAAAAAATTCAAGAGGCCAGTCGCCATTGGAAAATAGAACGCATGGGTGGAGTAGACCGTAATATTTTACGTCTGGCTGTCTTTGAAATGTTTCATGCAAAAGAGATGATAGAGCCCAAGATTGCTATCAATGAGGCTATTGAAATTGCTAAAACTTTCGGTTCGCAGGAGTCTGCGTCCTTTGTAAACGGTCTTTTGGACCAGATTGTACGAAATGCCCGCGGTTAACTTATCAGAAAGCAACGCCTTCACAGAAGGCTCAAGTCTATGGATTATTAGAAATGATCCTTCTTTAATTTGGTGGAAAAAGATTGATTTGAGTTCAAAATATCTCCTATCACAAAATAGTCTGAAAAGTAAAAAAACTGTGATGCCGGGGCTAGAAAATCTCATATCAATGACAAACCTAAAGCTTTCTGAAAACAATTACCCTAAAAATTATTTGCTATTAGGTACAGAAGATCATTTCCTAAATAAATGGGTTCTACTTTGGGATGAACTAACTGCATCTGAACTTAATCGGCTTATCGAAAAAATTGCAGCGCAGTTAAAAATAACAAGTATCAGATTTTTTTCTGATTCAAACCTAATCCCAAAGTTAGAAGCTAGCCCTTGGGCTGGCTCCATTAATATATCTTATATAGAAAATTGCTAAGATTATATTATACTCTAACTATGTTTAAAAAAATTAATGCAAAAATTGAAGACCTATTCGATCAACCCGAGTCCAATTTACAAAACACTTTAAAAGATTTGGGACCTGTCGCAACCAGCGTACAAAATAATTTCCAATCGCTAAATAACAACAAAATGTTAGAAAACCTAAGCTATATTTTTTCAAGTGAGGTTAATTCCAAAAATCTCACAAATTTATTTTTGCAACTATCCTCCTATTTTGAAATAGGATTTTTGTTACAAAAAGACCAAGACAAAGGCAGCTCTGCAGTTATTGCCAGCTTTGTATTTGGAAAAAATATAGAAATTGCTGAAGGTTTTAAAACCATAAACCTACCAAATCCAGGAATTTGCAACGTGGTTAAATCAAGTGCGCATCAAATCTTAACTTATTTCAATATTGAAAACCTTGATCCAGAAAATAAAATGATGTCCTACTTAATCCCGTTATCGACTCATCACTCAATTGTTGTTATGACTGAAACTGCAGAACCTTGGGCTAACTTAAAAATTGAGTCGCTGCAAAAAATGTTGATGAAAATTAATTTTAACCTATGACACCGACCCTGCCCGATAACTCCAAAATAATATTTATTATCTCAGATGGAACCGGCGAAACCGCTGTTACCATGATCCGCGCCGCACTGGTGCAATATTCCGAAAAAGAAATTACAATTCAGCGTTGTAAAAATATACGTTCCGAAGAACAACTCAAAACAATTGTTGATGAGTGCTTCGCAAAACGCGGCCTGATCGGCTATACCTTTGCAAGCCCCAGCTTACGGCAAAAAACCTCAGAGCTGTGTATTGAAAAATCTATTCCCGCTATTGATTTCTTGGGGCCCCTTATTGAAATGCTGGATCATTTTTTTGGAGTTCCTTCCTCTAAAAAAGTGGGCGCGCTACGCCAAACAGATGATATGTATTTCAAACGCATCGAGGCCATTGAATACACGGTCAGGCATGACGATGGAAAAACTTTAAATGAACTCGATAAAGCCGATATTGTCCTCGTCGGCATCAGTAGAACAAGCAAAACACCTCTTTCAATTTTTCTAAGCCACAAGGGTTGGAAAGTGGCGAATGTTCCACTTGTCTTGGGCTCGCCGCTTCCTGAGCAATTGTTTAAAGTTGATCAACGTAAGATTGTCGGTCTGATTATTGATATCGACTCATTACAAAGAATCAGAAAAAATCGACTTGAAAAATTTGGTCAAGACTCCGGTGGCGAGTACGCCTCAAGCCAGCATATATTAAATGAAATTGAATATGCCGAAAACCTTTTTAAGCAAAACAAAAGATGGCCGGTTTTCAACGTAACCGAAAGAGCACTTGAAGAAACTGCCAGTGAAATCGTGCGGCTTATTGCTTCTCGCATGGGCTTACCTGAGTCGGTTTTATTCTAAATAAGTTGTCAGATTGATATAACGACTTAACTTCGCTCTTGATCACCAGTTAACGCCTGAAACATAATCTGAGCTGTTTCGGCATGAGCACCGGTAGCTTTGTAGTAATAATGAAAATTGAGTTTGTATTCGAAATCTAAAATTCGAACTCGGTTAAGCCGCCCGCCTCTGACTTGTTTTCGGATCGAGTGCGAAGGTAAAAAACCTATACCCAATCCATACTCAATCACTCTTTTAAGCGTGCCCACATTGGCTGACTCAAAGACCGACTGTAATGCGCCTACTTTTTCAAATAAACTTTTATCAAAGGCTGGGTATTCATCAGAAAAGTGAACATAAGGTATTTTTTTAATTTCGTTTAGTGATATTTGCATCGGATAAAACTCATCTTTACCTGATCCTACTAACCACATTTCTTCTTTAAACAAAACCTGAGATTTAGTATCGCTTAGTGTAGATTTATAATTAGTTTCAATTTCAGGTAACACAAGCACATCTAATTCGCCTTTTTTATAGCTTTGAATCAAATCTTCGCCTCTTGCATAATTGACCTTGATCTTAAAATCAGGATTAAATTTCAACAGTCGACTTACAACAGGGCTCATTAAATGAAGTCCAATCGAATTTAATGTGCCAATTCGAAGCTCGCCTTTTAATTGTGCGCCAATTGATTTAATTGAGACTTCAGCAAGTTGTGCAAAACTTAATATTTTTTTTGCATGCTCATATAAAATTTCGCCTTGAGCCGTCATTTTAATCTGTTTGGAGCCTCTTACAATCAACTCTACGCCTAAGTCGTCTTCCATATTTTTCATCTGTTGACTAACTGCCGGTTGAGTTAAAAATAACTTATCAGCGGCTGCAGTCATGCTGCCTTCGGAAGCCACCATGACGAAAGTCTGGAGTTGTGATAAATTTAACACGAAATATCTCCTTTAAAATCTGGCAAAGATTACAATTTATGCCTATAATATGCAATATACGAATTCCATGCTCACATCAAAGCGAGGTCATCATGCTTAGGAAGTCTTCTGTTATATCTGTAATACTATTCTGTTTATTATACTTCAGTACACAGCTAGCAGAGTCACGAACATTTAAAAACGCATATATTTCTTTTGAAATGCAAGATAACTGGGCGTGTAAGCTCGAACAAACTGAGTGGGTCTGCAGAGCCGAGGATCCTCAGGGCGCCAAAGAAGCTGTGATTATTTTGACAGCTAAAGAAAAAGGGCCAACAGACTCTTTTCCGATTTATGAAAGCCACATGAACAGCCCGATTAACACGGTTTCAAAAACCGGCACGCCAATGTCGTCTAAGGTCGTATATCAGGCTAACACACAAAAAATTAACGACCAGCCCTGGCTTGATAGCCTTCATCAAGACAGCGAAGTTCAAAACTACTTTACCCGTTATCTAGCTACCATAAAAGATCAAATAGCCATTCTTGTTACGTTCAGCGCTCAGAATAAACTTTATTCTAAGCACAGTCTGAACTTTGATAAAACGATTCGCTCGTTACGAGTTATTGCCACCAAAGATTTACTTTCACGCCCTGATTTAGGCCCTCTTGCCGGCGCTGGAGACACCTTAGGGTCCGGAATAGGCCAAGCCATGCCTGCTGACTTACTGGCCGCTGATGAAGGCGCTGGCCTGTCGGGTAAAAAGAGTATTTTTAAGAATGAACTGTTTTTAGGTGTAGCTTTACTTTTGATTGCAGCGCTGATTTATATAATTTTGAAAATCTATCAGAAACGCTAAGATTGACAGTCTTAGTTCATTACAAAGTCGGTGAAGTAAACGTCTTTAACCAAGCCTTGACTTAGAATTTGATTTACTTCAGTTACAATCTTATCTTTTAGAAAAAGCTTGCCTTGAATTGTTTCCAAATCATCAAAGGTTTTATCATTCAAAATTCTAACAATTTTATCACGAGCTTTAGCTCGATTATCCTGATCCATTATTTCCTGAAATGCTACCGGGCTGATCATGTCAAGATTCACCAGCACCCGAATTGTTCTTTTGGGAACACCTGATAAGTTTACGATAAATTTATCCATTGTATAGATCAAAGGAGCCTGACCAAACTTCTCTTTTAAACTAGCGGGCTCTCTTAAGCTGGCTTCGGTAATTTTGGGAGAATCATAACCAAGAGTTGATATATAGACCCAGTAAGCGCCTAAGCCCAATACAGAGAAATTAATTGTAACTAAGACCACCACTATCAGTTTTTTAATTATTGCTTTCATATATACTGGATCGGTTACATCTGGACTAGACTTTAGTGCTCTAGTGTAAATTCTCAATTTAGTACAGACCCACCAGTCTTATATTCTTATAAAAAACCCGTATACAAATTTGGTTCTTACTATTAATTTATTAAGAGAACTATGATGTCTTTTTTGTATAACTTTTTTTCACTTTTAAGCATATTTATGATCGCAAGTACGACCTATGCTCAAAATACAGTTCTATACCCGAAACAAATTCTAAATCTGTCAGCAGATCAAAGAATAGCAACAAATGCTCTGCTGGCTGACAAATCCACAAGACAACTCAGCCTAATAGACATAGAAAGCCTTTTAAAAGGCCGTATTAAAGAACAGTACACTATTGATATCGGAAAAAATAACGGAGACAAAAAAAAGCGGGACGACAGCCGAACACCCGAGGGTATATACCGGTTACTAATGAGAAAAGCCCCCCCCGAAATCCCATTTGAAACATATGGATCCTTAGCTTTCACAACCAACTATCCAAACTACTTTGATAAGACTGACAATAAGACGGGTTCGGGAATTTGGCTTCATTCCGTGCCTGACGAGGTACCTTTAACTCGCGGGTCACGCGGCTGTGTTGTTTTACGAAATAACGATATTAAAAAAATAGAAGCTTCGATCATTTTAAATAAAACATTTCTGATTATCGACAACCAGATTAATTGGGTTTCAAAAGAAGAACATTCAAAAGAAAAAGAATTTGCATTAAACTGGTTCAATCAATGGCGCACCCAATGGCAAGAGCAAGATCTGGATAACTATATTAAAAATTATTCGGATGAATTTTCAGCCCCACCCTATAATAAAAAAACATGGCTGGCTCATAAGAAAAAACTCAAAGACCGCTACTCCTATGTTAAGGTCGCAGCTTTTGAGCCCAATATTATTCAATTAAAAAATCAATATGTAATTCAGTTCGTGCAGGATTACGAATCTGATGGGCACAAAGATATAGGAATAAAAACACTGTATGTGCTGAAGCAGGAAAATACCTTAAAAATAAACCGCGAAGAGTGGTCCGAGTTGATAAATAACTAAATTAACTTTTAGTTTAAATCTTTGTCTTCTTTTTCAATGTCTAATTTTTCACACTGAGCTTCTAAGTCTGGTAACATCTTTGTGTTTTGAGTAATTTCGGCTTGAGTTACACGACCTAATTTAAGATTCAATTCAGTTAATCTTTTATCAAATTTCAAATTCTCTAATGCTTTATTCAGTGACATGTTTACCTCTTGTAAAGACTTTATATATTCAGTTTAGCTTAAAATCAATTCCAGTATTTGGGATTGTCTTCTTTTTTAGGCTTTTCATTGTCTACAACCAGTCTTAAAGAGCCGGTATTACGCTTAAGTTTTGATTTGGTTTTGTTCAGCTTAAAGCGGGTATGTCCCCATAAAAAAGAAAATCCAACCAAAGCTCCCCCCAGATGGCATAAATAAGCCACTTCTGTACCCGCAAAACCTGTTGTAAGCAAAGAGGACAGATCTAAGGCAGCCGCTATCAAGGCAAAATATTTGGCCTTCATCGGAAACAGGCCCATAAAGTAAATAACCCGTTCTGAAAAAACAATACCGTAAGCAACCAAAAGGCCAAATAAGGCCCCTGATGCCCCTAAAACCGGTATAACAAGCGGAGCTTGGTTACCGCTTCCCAATGCATATAAAGCCACCCCTAAACAATAAACGATCGCCGCGCCCACTCCACATGTAAAAAAATAGGTGGTGAAAAAGCGTGATCCCCAATACTTTTCAAGTTCCGATCCAAAAAACCAAAGCATTAAGCCATTAAAAAATATATGAAATGGCGAAAGCGCGTGAAAAAACATATAAGTAAAAAGCTGCCAAACCCAGAATTTTTCTAGGACCTGATCAGGATGTAAAACTAACCAGGTGCTTAAATTCAATTTTAAAAAAGAGCCTAGAATAATCTGAATAAAAATCCACACAAACGAAATTGCGATTATTAACTTTTTTACAACTGGGGTTAAAGGAGCAATTTGTATTTGATTCATAATTTAGAGCTTAGCTTTCTTAAAGTAATCTGAAAATTTATTGTAACTGTCTTCCAGAGTTTCAATAACCACTTTGGTATCAGCAATTAATGGAAAAAAATTCAGATCACCGCTCCATCTGGGAATTATATGATAATGTAGATGATCCGGAATCCCCGCTCCTGCCTCCGAACCATTATTCAAGCCGACATTATAACCGCTTGGCTGATAAACTGCTTCAATGGCCTGAATCCCCAACCTGATAGCTCTATGCAGGTCATCATAACGTTCAGGACTTAGCTCAAGTAAATCTCCAACGTGAGCTAGGGGCAAAACCAGCAAATGTCCGCTATTGTAAGGATATTTGTTAAGCAATATATGAGTGTGCTCACTTTTATAAACACAGAGAGTATTCAGCGACATTTCGGCTTGAGCTGAATGGCAAAAAACACAAGCTTGGGTTTTTATCATTTTTCTGACGTACTTCATTCGTTCTGGCCTAAAAAGAATATTTCTTTTATAGGGCCAATCGGCCACCTTTTTTTTTGCTACTTTTTTTACTTTTTTTTTAGCTTTTGCCAACAACTACTCCCAATACCCTGGCATTAAAAACAGAGGTTGATTAAGATATTTGGTTTTAAAAAAAGTATGGGCCAGCTCCCCGGCAACGGCTTTAGCAGAAACACCCTTTGCGCCCTTCAAATAATCTCTGACCTCAGACAGTGAGTTCAAATCGTCTTCTTCGTCATCCATTGCAAGTACATCAAAAAAATTGAATTTCTCTTTTTTGGGTTTAAATATTTTGTAATCATCACCTAAGTTTGCCATTTTAGCCGCCATCTTAACGGCATCTTCGTAGGTACCGATGGCATCAGAAAATTTAAGCTTCACAGCAGTGGCCCCGGTCATCACTCGTCCATCGGCGTATTCATTAACTGTTTCTACAGGTAAATTGCGTGCCTCAACCACTGTATTTTTAAACTGATCATAGACTTCGTTAATCATCTCTTGAAATAATTGTCTTTCGTCATCTCTCATGGCTCTATACTCAGAGCCTGAATCTTTAAATTTTCCAGAAGTGATAGTATATCTTTGAACTTTTGCCCAATCATATAGTTTTTCAAGATTGGCAAATTCCATTATAACTCCGATTGAACCAATCATAGTGCCCGGAGCCACAACAAGCTTATCACAGGCCAAAGCCGAATAATAACCACCACTGGCAATTAAGCCGGTACTCACACAAACAACTGGTTTTTTGGTTTCCTCTTTAGCTCTTAAAATTTCGTAATAAAGTTCTTGCGAAGGACCAACGGCCCCTCCTGGAGAATTGATTTCAATAACTATGGCTTTAACAGATTCATCTTTTTTATATTTTTTAAGCTGACTCAGGAATTTTTTGCCATTCATAATAATGCCGTTAATTTCTAAATGAAGTATTTCATTACGCGTAATACGAATATCTTCATTATTAAAATAAGAAGTCGCAGCAGAATATATGAATAATCCCAGAAGCGTCACAACAAGACCAAGCACAAACTTTTTTCGAAAAGACCAAGTTTTCATAAAAATCCTTTAATACACCAATGTGTACCCGTTCATCATAAAATAAAAATAAAAAAAGGGAACCAATTAGGCTCCCTTTTTACTTAATATACTTCTCATGTCTTAGCGCGCAATGATTGCCACGCGTCAAGACACCTATTCTTTGTCAGTTTTCATATTTTTAAGCTGATCACCGAACATATCGCCTAAACTGGTTTTAGCAGTAGATGATACTTTTTTAATATAATCATCAACATCACCTTTAGATTCACGAAGCTTAACCAATTTTGAAGATAGTCCAATTTTACGAGCATCTTTATCAATCGTAATAACTTCGGCCTTAATGATGTCCCCTGCTTTTACTAAATCTTCAACTGATTGAATTTTTTCAGTTGATAATTCAGACACATGAATCAAACCTTCAATATCAGCAGCCAATTCAACGAAAGCGCCAAAATCAGTTGTTTTAGTGATTTTAACATCGTGCTGAGTGCCAATACCGTATTTAGTTTCGATTTGTGACCAAGGGTCACCTTCAAGCTGTTTAACACCTAAAGAGAATCTTTCATTTTGAGAATCCACACCTAAAACCACGGCTCTGATTTTTTGTCCTTTTGTGAACATTTCAGAAGGGTGATTTACACGCTTAGTCCAAGAAAAATCAGAAATATGAACAAGTCCATCAATACCTTCTTCGATACCAACGAAGATACCAAAATCTGTTACTGACTTAACTTCACCTTCGATGATTGTTCCAGGAGGATAAGTATCTTTCATCTCGACCCAAGGATTAGCTTGAAGTTGTTTCATACCTAAACTGATACGACGATTTTCCATATCAATTTCCAAAACCTGTATCTCTAGCTCTTGAGCTACTTGCAAAATCTGGTTGGCGTGTTTTACACGTTTAGTCCAAGACATTTCAGATACGTGAATCAGACCTTCCACTCCGTCGCCCAGCTCAACAAAAGCTCCATATTCTGCAACAGATACAACTTTACCTTTTACTTTTGTGCCAATAGCGTACTTAGCTTTGATTTCAGCCCATGGATCTTCAGATAATTGTTTTAAACCTAAAGATACACGTTCTTTTTCAGTGTCATATTTCAAGATCTTAACTTTTATTTCATCACCGACATTAATTAATTCTGAAGGATGTTTTACACGTCCCCAGCTCATGTCTGTAATATGTAACAACCCGTCGATACCGCCTAAATCAATAAACGCACCGTAATCTGTTACATTTTTAACAAGACCTACAACTGTAGCGCCTTCTTTCATTGTGTCCGCAGTTTGCGCCTTCAAGCTATCGCGTTCTTCTTCAAGAATTGCTCGACGAGAAAGAACAATGTTTCCACGTTTTTTGTTAAACTTAATAACTTTGAATTTATATTTCTTACCAAGATAGACATCCATGTTTCGAACTGGACGTAAATCAATTTGTGAGCCTGGCAAAAAGGCTTTTACACCGATATCAACAGAAAGACCGCCCTTAACTTTAGCTACAACAACGCCTTCAATGATTTCTTCATTTTCAGCAGCTTTAGAAATATCAGTCCAAGCACGCAGCATATCTGCTTTATCTTTAGATAAGGCCACCATGCCGTTTTCATTTTCGATACGATCAATTAAAACTTCAACTCGGTCTCCAGCTTTAACTTGACGAACTCCATCTACAACGCGGAATTCATTAATTGGAACCAGTCCTTCAGATTTATAGTTTATATCAACTAATACAAAATCCGATTGCACTTCAACAATGAGGCCATTGACGACGTCACCGACTCTAAAATCTTGTTCTTTAGTTGAAGCTGAGAAAAGTTGTTCGAACTCTCCACCTGAAGCTTGATTATTCAAACCAGGATTTGCTGGGATCTTAGCATCTTCTGCATCCAATAATGCTAACACCGATAGTTTTTCTTTTTCGCTCTTGCTTAATGTTCTGTTCATGTTTGTTTTTTTTCCTTCTAGCGCAAAGGGTCCTCTAGGAACTCTAGGGCTGAACACGTAGTTCTAGGGGGTTTTGGGCAGGCGGTCAATCAGAGAGTTATGGGGTATTGGGTGCGTAAATTATGCGCACCTCTGGATGGCTGGACTAGATAAATACTAAGCCAGAGCCGCTAATGCTAATACTCAATCTCTTTTTTAATAACGAAGCCGGATTTTTTCTTTTTTAACTTTATATTTGGGTTGCCACCAATAATGCTTTCATTGAGATTGTCGACACTATAATCCTTAAATACTGCAGCCACATTTGGATTACATAAGTTAACAACCATTTCTTGATTTGAAAATACCTCATGGCTTAATGATGTGTGTCGCCCACTCATCTTATCCGCCATCATAAAGCTAGGTACAATCGGCTTGACGTAGCCATCGCGCAAAACAGAGCTCCGTGCTATGTTTACAAATATATCCATCGCATCAGAGTTTTTATCAGAACCCGACCTCGTGTTTAATAATGCCCGTCTTTTAGCAAGAGCTGTTGCCGCAGCTCCAGTTGCAATAATTGTTGAAACTGACATCCCATTGTTATCGTCATTACTACTCTTTTGAGTATTTAAAATATCAATAATGCTGCCATAATAGGACTCAACTGCCAGAACATTTTGACCTGAGCAGGAATAGCTCACAACAGCGATTTGCGCCCGACCAAGGCTCTCATGGTCAGCAAAAAAAACTAAATTTTTTTGCTGAAACTCACTGACGTTATCATATTCTGCTTGCATTGGCTGTACATCTATTTCGTAAGCAGAATTATCCTCAGCAATTTTAACATTAAGAGATAAACCGGACTCAACAAGCAAGCAACCTGCCCCTGCATCTGTTGTAACCGGAATATTTAATTCCACATTACTATTTGCAGACTCTTTGCCCTTACTTGATGAAAATAGCGACGAAAAAAAACTCGTTTCACGCTTGGCGCTGAATACATTCTTGTCGCAAGAAAAGGCAATTGAAATGTTAATATTTAATACCATTAGAGTACTCAAAACTAAAAATCTGCAAAAACCCATTTTTATCTCCTCAATCGTCAATACTTAATCTATAAGAATGCAATTGAAGTACCATTTACAGGTAAGTTAATCTCGCGCGGGGCATTTAAATATCAGCTCATCCGCTAAAATCTCAAAATGAGACGATTTATAAACTGTGAGCTTCGAGTATGACAAATAGGGCTTGGAGTTGTTAAGAATATAAACATATTAATATCCACGAACTCTCACTTTTTATGATTGATGATCACACACGAATTACCTAGAACAGCGCCTAAGTAAAAACTCCCTCTGATATTCTGTATTATTTTCAATAAAAAGTTATTTTGTGGTTTATAGATTCACTTCAATATAGATTCTGACAAACAAGATTACTTTAGGAGAGGAAAATGAAACAATTCCTGGCTATCATTGTGACTCTATCATCGTTAACACTATTTGCATCTAATTACCCACCTGATTATTGCCATGCGCGCGTAAAAATTTGTGAAGATGGTCCAGCCGTTGTGGCCCAGGTTTCAAGCGGTTGCAGCTCAGAACAGTATGTCATTGGTTACAAAAAAAGTGGTCTTTTAAGTCACAATTCTTTTGTAGATGCAGTTATTAACTTTCACTTCAGTGAGCAATCTCCTCCTATTCGGACGACTAATCTTCGCATAAGCCCTGATTGGCATAACCTTGGCTTTATCTCAACAGCAAACCAATGGACCTTCCCAGGAAGAGGCGGGCAGCTTTCAATAACAGCTTTATCTATCGCCTTCTCGGACGGCAAAGGTAACTGGGATTCAAATAACAGCTATAACTACTACTTTCCGGTTGGTTCCAATCTACCAAACAACTGTTATTCTGTAAAAACTAATGAAGACTTAATGGGAAGAATCCCACTCTCAGTTTGGACTGTTATTAACGAAGCCATGAGATAATAAACTTTTCAATCCAACCTTAGTCTAGTCTGAGTAAATCCAGACCACATAATCACTTTAAAGGCAGCGCCTATAAGCCGATAAATTCAAAATGGACTTATGTAGCCTGATAGAAAAAACATTTCATGAAAATGAGCTCTACGAGTTGCTGTTGTTTGATATCGAAGAAAACTTTGTGCAATATTCATCTAAATATCTCCACATTTACTTTGATCGAGTTGAGAATAACAAAATTAAGGTCCTTCAAATAGCTTATTTTAAAGACTCCACAGAAATGAATAAAAAAAGTTGCACCATCATTGAAAAAAAAGAATGGTTTGAAATCGGTCAAAATCAAAACCACTTTAATTTTTTACTTTGTCGTTTTGATAGAACGGGCTTTATCTCATCAATCTGGAAAGACCAAACTCGCACAGAAGATTGGTGTCATGGTTGGGCTGATGAAGAGCCCGATCTGGGGCCAATGACACCTGATGAAATTAGACAGGCGGTCCAGGAGCTCAGTGGATTTTTTGTAGACCAACAGGAATTGCAAAAATTAAAATCTAAAAAAGCCATATAATTGAAATTCTTTATTTAAAAATTCTGATGGTTTCGTGTACTTCAACGATTCCATTATTAAACGCTTTGAGCAAACAGTAAGCCCACTCCTCCTTGCTGAATCCAGGTTCAGTTTTCGGAGAAATGCGCCAGGAAGCGTTTAAAGGGCTTTCGGGGCTTCAACGCTAAATAAATTGACTCTTTTCAGGGTTTATTTTACTTCTATTCTCCCTATATAAAAAATTTCAAAAAGGATGTGTTTTATGTCTAAAACAACTCAAAGTTTTAATGCAGAAATCAAACAATTATTAGATATCGTTATTCACTCTCTTTACTCTCAAAAAGAAATTTTTATTCGAGAGCTTATTTCAAACTCTTCAGATGCCATTGATAAACTTAAATTTGAAAGCTTAACAAATTCTTCATTAATAAATGATTCAGCAGAGCTTCAAATTCGCCTTAAACCGGACACAGCTAGCAATACACTGCAAATTATCGATAACGGCATCGGCATGTCGCCTGAAGAAGTTACGCAGTTTATTGGCACTATCGCTAAATCAGGCACCAAAGCATTCACGCAAATGAATCAAGAGATGAAAGCCCGCCCTGATCTTATCGGACAATTCGGTGTGGGTTTTTATTCGGCCTTTATGGTGGCTGATAATGTTACTTTGCACACTCAGAAAGCTGGAACTACTATTGGTACAGTTTGGGAATCTAATGGCGATGGCACTTATACCATCGAAAATACACCACGCACCGAAGGGCACGGCACCACCATTACTCTTCACCTAAAAAAATTAGATGATACTAAAAATGAAGATGGCACATTTGAAAAAGCACAAAATTTTACGGATGAGTGGACTTTAAAGTCATTGGTTAAAAAATATAGTGATTTTGTAGCTTGGCCGATCAAAATGAATGTTGAAACCAAAAAAGAAACTGAAACCGTATTTGAAGATCAAGTTTTAAATAGCCAAAAAGCCTTATGGTTAAGACCCGCAGCTGAAATTAAACCAGAAGAGTATTCTGACTTTTACCAGCATCTAACACACGACTGGCAGCCTCATGCAAAACATGTCCATTATAAAGCTGAAGGCACTTCTGAGTTTACCTCTTTATTGTATATTCCTTCAAAAAAACCATTTAATTATCAAATGAAAGAATATGAGTTTGGTTTAAGTTTATATATTAAGCGCGTGTTCATCATGGAAAACTGTAAAGATCTACTTCCGCCGTATTTACGTTTTGTTAAGGGCCTTGTTGATTCAAGCGATCTTTCGTTAAATGTATCCCGTGAACTCTTGCAACAAGATCGAATCGTAACACAAATCCGTAAAAATATTGCTGGTAAAATATTCTCAACTCTTAAAGACTGGATTACAAAGGACCGCAAATCCTACGAAACTTTTTGGGCGGAATTTGGCACCACTTTGAAAGAGGGCATTCCAACAGATAGCTCTCAAACTGAAAAAATCCAAGACCTGTTATTATTCAGATCTACTCACTCTACTGAGTTGTGTACATTAGATGAATATGTAGCACGAATGAAACCAGCGCAAAAAGAGATTTACTTTATTACCGGCGAAAGATTAGAGGCTATCGAGCACTCTCCATACTTGGAAAAATTAAAAGAAAAAAACTACGAAGTTATTCTTTTGACTGATGTGGTTGACGAATGGTTAACCCAAAGCTTGCGTACATTTAAAGAAAAAAACTTAGTTTCGGTAACTAAAGAAGGCTTAAATCTTGATAGCGAAGAAGAAACAAAACAAAAAGAAATCATTAAAAAAGCACAAACAGAACGTTTTGGTCCATTGCTTGAAAAAATGAAAACCAGCTTGAGCGAAAATGTTAAGGATGTTATTATCTCGGACCGCCTTACCGAAACCCCGGTTTGCTTGGTTTCAGCTGAAAACGATATGTCGGCTAATATGCAAAAAATTCTTTCAAAGATGGGTGAAAACTACCAGCAAGAATCTAAACGCATATTAGAAATTAATCCGAGTCATTTAATATATGAAGCCATGCTCAAAGCCGATGAGACCCAAATTAAAAATTGGGCTGAAATACTTTACAATCAGGCTTTACTGTCTGAAGGCAGTGCTATAGCTAATCCGGTACGATATTCAAAGCTGATTGCAGATTTAATGGTTCAGTCGAATAAACAGTAGACTGGGTTATTAAAAAATTTAAAATGAGATTTTATCTTGAGTGAATTTATAAATTTTTTCGACTACGTCATTTAATGACAACTCAGTAGTATCAACAACAAGTGCATCTTGCGGAATCTGCAAAGGTGCCGCTTTACGAGTAGAGTCTTGCTGATCCCGCTGCTGCTGCTGAACTTGGAGTTCTTTTTGATCGAGTCCTAGCTCTTGTGCGCGCCTTTGAGCACGATTTTCAGACTTAGCTGTAAGATAAACTTTAACTTCGGCCTGCGGAAACACCACGGTTCCGCAATCACGCCCCTCTGCAACTAACCCCTCTGCTTTGAAAGCACATTGCCGCTGATGATCGAGCAATGAAGACCTGACTTCCGGATAGTGACTGATTTTACTTGCTACATTACCAACATCTTCATGCAAAATAAAATCGCTTACATTTTTATTTTTATACCAGACTTCTGTTTTTTCAGAAGCCATTTCAACTTTCCAAATGTTCGACATGGCAAGCTCAGTCAGAGCAACTGTATTGGTTAAATCAATTTTTTCCTGAAGCGCTACAAAGGCAAGACCACGATAAAAAGCACCGGTTGAAACCCACGGGATATTAAGCAACTTAGACAGCTGACGACTAACTGAAGATTTGCCAGAAGCGGCAGGCCCATCGATTGTAATTACATAGCCCATTAAAAATCCTAACCAGATATTTCAGCTACTGAACACAGAACTAATAGAGCCTACCCGACTTCAGAAACCTCAGTCAGCATTTTTTCAATTGCGATGATAGCTTTTTTATTTTCTTCCATTTTCCCTACAGTCATACGTAAAAAAGTTTTAAAGCCATAATTTTGAACAGGTCTTAAAATAAGCCCTTTTTTAAGCAAATTAACATAGGCCTGTTCTGCGTTGCGTTTGGTGTCGAATAATACAAAATTAGCCTGTGATGGATAGTATGGCAATTTTAAGCGTGTTAATTCTTTGTAAAAATAATCTAGGCCTTCCCAGACAGTTTTTTGAGAGTTCGCTATGTACTCTTCATCCTCAAGCGCAGAAATTCCTGCTACTTGAGCCAAATCATTAATATTAAATGGATTGCGAACGCGATTATAATACTCAAGTACATATTCTGGGGCTAATAAAGCACCGAGCCTAAGTCCCGCCATGCCATAAACTTTAGAAAAAGTTTTTAAAACCAATACATTTGAGTAGTCTTTATAAAATCTGGCCGCCTCTTTAAAATTTTTATCGCGTACAAACTCGGTATAAGCTTCATCAAACACTAATAAAACATCATCGCGATTTCCGAGACGTACCAAAAACTCATCCAGTTCTTCCCCTCCAACCAAAGTACCTGTTGGATTATTTGGATTAGGAATGAATATCATTCTGATATTCATTGTAGGGTTTCGGAAGAAATAATCAGCAATCGCCTTTAAATCCATAGTTAAATCGGATCTTAAGGGTACAGTTCGCACCCTCACGCGAGCGGCCTGAGCACAGACTTGATAAGCAATAAAAGCAGACTCCGAGGTTAAAATTGAATCACCCGGCTCACAATAAATTCTAATTAATAAGTCTATTATTTCATTAGAGCCGTTACCAAGGGCCACCTGACTTGCAGGCACTCTCCATACTTCTGAAATTTTCTGAACAAGTTCATAGCCAACCGAGTCTGGATAACGATGTTGCTGCATTAAAAATAATTTAACCGCCTCAATAGCCTTAGGGCTTGGCCCCAAAGGATTCTCGTTGCTAGCTAATTTTATCACCTCTTTTAAGCCGTAATCACGCTGGGTTTCAGCAATAGGCTTACCTGGCTTATACGGAATTAAGTTTAATATTTCAGCCGATACTTTCATTGTTGACCCTTTTCTATTGAGTTCATAACATACCGATTACAACAAAAGAAAGCGCGAGTTAAAAGAAAAATATGTCTAAACCTGCTATTGCCCTGTATCTAGGCGAATCTTATGCCACGATAGGCCTTTTTGATACTACTCATAAAAAACAAGTAGCTGCGCTTTTTGAAAAATCCATTTTTTTACCTCAAGTCTCTTTAAAAAATCTACTTAATCAGACCAAATTAAAAATTCAGGAACTTTTTGATTACCAATTTGAAAGCCCCGAACATGAAATACCAATTTATATTGTAACTAAATATTTTGATCGTTTAAAACAATTTCGTCTTGGAGGAAGTATCTCACAAGTTGTTCTTAAAGGATTTGAAAATTCCTATACACTACGAGATTCAAAAGCCCTGTCACTTGCCGCCTCTCAATTAATTATACCCCTTGAAGGCTCCGAAATTGAAGCCACTCATTTAGAGCATGAACTCAGCAGAATAAAAAAAATCAATCCCGATCTGAATAAAGTCGTAATTTCTATTCCAGAAGGGGACGTTTCCGCCAGCCAAATTGAACTTCTTAATAATTTTTTTATCACAAATGGTCTTAAAATTTTTAACTGTCCTTTGGCACACAACCAAAGTTATCTACGAAAAACCCTGCTTAATGCAGGCAGCGAAGGCACCAAAGAAGAGCTTGTTAGTGATCTGAAAGAAGCCTTCGGTGAACGTGTTCAGATTAATTTTTTCAGTACAGATGGATTTCGATCTGATTATGAAAATTGTGAATTGTTCACTAGCGCCACCAACTTTTTGGCTCATTATATTAAATCGAAGCAACACAATCACGGCACTTACTTTGATATCGAATGTTTAAAATTTGTTGTTTCTAATAAAAAAAATGAATGGCAGAGCCCTTGGGGCGCAATACCAATTGAACATTATTATCATATTGATTTACACATTCACCCTTATTCAGAAGTTAAACTGAACCATCTCTCAATTCTACAAATTGAAAGCAATGTCCAACAACTTGAGCCGGGCCCGGTGGTTGCCGGCCGTGCGATTAAGCCCCTGGTGCTAGATTTGTTTTACAATGAACTTCTGAACAACGATTTGGCCAAATCGTTGTTCTCTCAGTTACAGCAAGAAAATTTAAATCTCAAAATAAAAAATTTATTTACTGTTTTAGAAAAAGGACAAAAAAACCCTTCGTTGGCGACCCGAATTACTGATTTTAAAAAAAATATTCAGTCCGCCTTGGCAAACGAAGTGCTTTCCCATTCAGCGGGAGATCCAACTCTTGTATTCGGTCCGCTCGCCGATATTTTTATGATGGATCAGGGGAAAAATAATTTTTCATGGACCAAAGAAATCATGGCCGCGGCTTTGAGAGAACACTAAATGAATTTTTTAAACTATCAATCGCACCTAAAAATCATCTTAAAAAATTATACTTCTTGTTCGCTTGTTAACGGCGAGGGCACATTACTCTACTCAAAAGATACCAATCTAGAACTATTAACAACCACACGCCTAGTGGCTTTTCAGATCATTAAAAAATATTTAAATCCAAAGCCTCAAGATTTCTTTGTTCTAAATGATCCGGAAAATGGCGGCTACCATTATTCGAAACTTATTTTTATATCGTGCTTAACCACTAATTTATTTTTAATCTGGGATGAGGATAATTTTTTTATAGATTTCAAAATACCTCCAACCCCGCTTTTTGAAAAAGGCGTAAGAAATGACTTTATTTGGCAGGCGCTTGTTCAGACCAGTAAATATTCTCAGGAGCTGGAATCTTTTTTTGATCTACAAAAAAATAATATTGATCGAATTCTAAAACTTAAAGAAATTCTAAATGCACTGGCCAGTGCCAAAAACCAACAAATCTGGCTTAATTCAACCAACGAAATTTTCTCGATCCAGTTTGCCAGCAAGGCACAGGGTGGTTTTGAGGCTTACCATCAAGTTTTACCTAATTGCATCATTAAGCTCAAATTCACCGCCGAAGAAAAGCAGAACCAAAAGCTTCTTACACTTGATTTTACCAATACAAATTTGGCGACTCAAATGCACACGTCTTCACATGTAATTGAAAGTGCAATAATAAAAAAGATTATTGATTTTTACCAAATTAATAGTTTTTTTACGCAATCAATATTGGATAAGATTAAAATTATTTTACCACCAAGATCTATTGTTTCTCGTCCACATCCGACCGGTGAATACAATCTGGAGTTACAATCAGTATGCTCTCAAATGTGTGAGCACAACATGAAACAACTGAACACCTATACGCGAAAATCTCAAACTGCATTTGAATACACCAATTATTTGAATTTTGAAATTCATACGGATAAGTGCCACGCAAATAATATTATTTCTTCACAAATTGTGTTCTTAAATAAGTTTGAAGAGCTGGTCACCAGCAACTCGATATCATTAAAAAAGATGAAGCGCTTAGAATTAATTAATCAAATTAAATTTGAGGTTTGCTGTGATTCACCTATTAAAGTAAATATAAAAAATAATTACTTTACGGAAAAATCAAATAATACCTTTAAGGTGAATAATGAGTTATTACAACGTGGAGAGCACAACTTAAAAAAGAATGATGTCGTCGAAATTATCTGGGCGTAGTTCTTTATTGGTTACCTTAGTTAGGCTAAAGTACTTTAGCACCCAGAGTTCTAAAAGCTGCTTGAATCTGCTTAATATGTTCGTGACCAGTGGTCTCAATTACAAAATCGATCTTGGTTTCTTTAAGATTAAGTCCGAGTTTAACGCGATCATGATGAACTTCTAGCACATTTGCCTTATGTTCAGCCAATATCCTTGTCAATTGACTCAAACTTCCAGGGATATCCGTAACAATAACCGACATTTCACTTAGTCGTCCGCGCTGAATTTGTCCGCGCTGTATGACTTGTGAAACTATATTCAGATCAATATTTCCACCTGAAACTAGTATGCAATTTTTCTTTTGCAATTTTATTTTTCCAGAAAGCACGGATGCCAATGCTGCCGCACCGGCCCCTTCAGCAACTGATTTAGTTCTTTCCAGTAAAAAAACAATGGCTTCTGCTATTTCACCTTCAGTTATAACCACAACATCATCAACATATTTTGAAATAAAATTATCGTACATTATCTGGCTGGGAGCTTTAATCACAATACCGTCGGCGATAGAAGATAAATTCACTTTAGATTCATTTGTTTTATTATTACTGTTCAGATTCTTATAAAGCTGAAACATCGAATCAGCAACTGCCGCCTGAACACCTATAATTTTAATTTTAGGATTTAGCGTTTTTAATGCTATAGCTATGCCGCTGATCAGGCCTCCGCCGCCTATAGGCACAACGACCAAATCCAGATCCTTAACCTGTTTAGAAAGCTCCAAACCAATTGTTCCCTGACCCGAAATAATCTTTTCATCTTCATACGGGTGAACAACAATATATGATTTTTCTTTTGCTAGTTGATAAGCATAATCTCGGGCATCATCAAAAGTCTGACCTTTTAAAATAACTTCTGCACCGTAATTCTTGGTGGCCTCGATTTTTGTAAGCGGCGCTGTTTCTGGCATTACAATAACAGATTTTACATTGCTAAGACTGGCACTTAAAGCAACACCCTGAGCATGATTTCCGGCAGAACATGCAACAACACCTTTAAGTCTTTCACTACTTGTTAATGATGCAATTTTGTTAACGGCACCGCGCATCTTAAAACTACCCGTTCGCTGGTTGTTTTCTAGTTTTAGATAAATATCAGCGCCCACTAATTTTGAAATGGATCTGTTATAATTACACGAAGTCTCAGTGATGAAACTATTTATAGCCTGCTCTGCTGTTTGGATGTCTTGAAGAGTAACTTTCATAATTCCGACCCACAAATCTTAATAAAAGACTCCACCTGTAAAGCTGCACCACCGATTAAAAACCCATTTACAAAGGGAGTATTCAATAGCTCCAAAGAGTTTTCCGGCTTGACACTACCGCCATAAAGAAGCTGAAAATCAATCAGACCATACGAAGTCAAATATTTATTTAATTCACTATGAACTTCGGCCACTTGTGCAACTGTTGCAACTTTTCCGGTTCCAATAGCCCATACCGGCTCATAAGCAATAATAAATCTTTTGGTTTTATCTAAATTTTTTAGCCCATTTTCTAGTTGAGAAATACAGACTTTGAATGTTTGACCCGCTTCTCGACTGGCCAAAGTTTCGCCAATACAAAACACCGGTGTAAGATCCAAGGATTGGGTTAAGGCTAACTTTTTATTAACCAGCTCATCTTGCTCTTTAAAAATTTCGCGGCGCTCACTGTGCCCGATTAGAACATATTTACATTTGAGTGACTTAGCCATTTCTGCCGAATTTTCGCCAGTAAAGGCTCCCGATTTTTCAGAGTAAATATTTTGCGGACCATAACCAATAGCGGTACCGGCACAAAGACTTGAAAGGGCCTCTAATGAAAAAGCCTGAGGAAATATTATAATTTCTTTACTCATAAAAAAATCAGATTTTTTAAAAACTTCATTTTTAAAGCCTATAACAAACTCACGCGCCTCTTCTGGTGTTTTATTTAATTTCCAATTGGCTGCAAATATTTTACTATTTTTTTTAGAGCTCATTAATCGACCTTTTCACTTTGTTTACGTGGCCTTAAAATTTCAAGTCCGGGAAGCTTTTCTCCTTGAAGATACTCTAAACTTGCACCACCGCCAGTTGAAATATGCGTCATTTTACTTGCATAACCAGAAGCCTCTGCAGCAGCTGCTGAGTCTCCTCCGCCCACAATTTTAATTGCACTTGATTCGGCCAAGGCTTTTGCGACAGCAAAGGTACCTTCACAAAAAGCCTTGTTTTCAAAAACGCCCATAGGACCATTCCAAAAAACAGTGGCCGCGCCATTCAAGGCAGCTGTAAAATTTTTAATACTTTGAGGTCCGATATCTAGACCCATGTAGTTTTCTGCTATACTTGCAGAATCTGTTATTTTTTTATTTTCGGTATTGCCAAACTCAGTTGAGACCACATGATCTACCGGCAAGAGCATTGATTTATTTCGCGCCTCAACCCTTTGAATCATATCTTTTGCATATTTAATTTTATCAGTTTCAACCAATGATTTTCCAACTGCAATATCTTTGGCTTTCAAAAAAGTATAGGCCATTGCACCGCCGATAATAAAACCATCGACCAAATCAATTAACTTTTCGATGACTTCGATTTTATCAGAAATCTTAGCACCACCAAGAACAGCAATATAAGGTTTCTTGGGATTATCGGTAAGGCTGGCCAGCATTTTTATTTCTTTTTCAATTAAGAAGCCAATTCCTTTTTTCTGCATCATCTCAGGGAATGCATGAATACTCGCATGAGCCCTGTGGCAGGCCCCAAAAGCATCATTAATATAAATATCACTGTAACTGGCCCATTGATTCGCAAGTTCTGTTTTATTTTCAACCTCACCTTCGTCGAAACGAAGATTCTCGAGCATAATAATTTCATTTTTCATATTGCCGTACAATATGTGTTTGACGCCCTCAGAGCTGGGCTCTTCCATTAATACAACTTCTTTATTTAAAAGTTCAGACATTCTTATGGCCACCGGCTCTAAAGAATATTTTTTATCATTGGCAGATTTAGGTCGTCCCAAATGAGAGGCAATAATCAGTTTAGCACCTTTTTCAAGACAGTAGTTTATCGTCGGCAAACTAGCTGTAATACGGGTTTCGTCAGTTATTTTGGTCCCACTCAAAGGCACATTTAGATCCAAGCGCAAAAACACAGTTTTACCCGCAAGTTCGAAATCGCGAACTGTTTTAATACCCCTTAATCCTGCAATTTCATTTTGCGCCATAACTATTCCCTCTGAGAAGATTTTCTTATTTTGATGCTGCCGCCATATACAATGCCATATCTACCATGCGATTAGAAAAGCCACATTCATTATCGTACCATGATAACACCTTAACCGTATTACCATTGATAACCATCGTTGTTTTAGCATCAACAATTGAAGAATGAGGATTTCCGTTAAAATCAACACTGACTAATTCTTTTTCTTCAACTAGCAAAATATTCTTTAATGAGCCCCGAGCGGCAGCCCTTAGAGCATCATTAACTTCTGTTACTGTTGTCTGTTTTTTTGCTAGAAAAGTAAAATCAACCAAACTGACATTCGGCGTTGGTACGCGCACTGATAAACCATCAATCTTTCCTTTTAACTCAGGTAAAACCAAACCTACGGCTTTAGCCGCGCCTGTTGTAGTCGGTATCATTGAAACAGCAGCACTACGCGAGCGCCTTAGGTCCTTATGAGGAGCATCTAAAATCTTCTGATCGTTGGTGTAGGAATGAATGGTCAACATTGTTCCGCTTTCAATTCCAAAGGACTCGTTCAGAACTTTTGCAATTGGCGCTAAGCAATTTGTTGTACATGAAGCATTAGATAAAATTGTATGTTTAGTTGAGTCATACTGAGTGTGATTAATTCCGTAAACCACCGTTAGATCAACACCATCCGCAGGGGCTGAAATCATTACTTTTTTAGCTCCAGCGGCAATATGTTTTTGAAAGTCTTCTTTGCCTTTTAAAGCACCGGTACATTCCATAACCATTTCAACGCCCCAGCTCTTCCATGGAATTTGTGCTGGATCTTTTGTTTGTGTTACGGGAATTTTTTTACCGTTTACAATCAGATTTTTTTCATCATGAGAAACATCAGCCTTAAAAATACCCTGTGTAGAATCGTACTTTAGCAAATGCGCCATACCTTCAACACTATCAAGTGAATTAATCCCGACAATATCTAATTTTTCAAATCCCTCGCGAAAAAAAATACGACCGATGCGACCGAAACCATTTATACCGACTTTTAATTTAGACATTTTAACTCCCTTTAATTTAATAATTTAAAAAATAGTTTTTCAGCATTTTTTTTAGTTTGTTCACATAGAATTTGCAAGCTCACGTTTTTAAGATCAGCTACAACCTGTGCGGTGTGTATAACATAGGCTGCAGTATTAGGCTTACCGCGCATGGGTACCGGCGCCAGAAAGGGCGCGTCGGTCTCGACATGCAATCGATCTAACGGAATAATATTCTTAACTATATTTCTAAGGCTTTCTGCATTTTTAAAGGTTACGACCCCAGAAATTGAAATATTATACCCCAAACTAAGCGCCTCACTGGCTAAATGCTCCGTGCCGGTAAAACAATGAATCACTCCTTTTACGCGCCCCTTGTATTCTGTCAGAATTTTAATTGTGTCTTCTTCTGCATCACGCGTATGGATTTCGACCGGCAAGCCTACCTCTGCCGCAATTTGCAATTGCTCTCTGAAAGCCAAAAGTTGTTCGACTTTAGGTGACTGATTGTAATAATAATCAAGGCCGATCTCGCCAATAGCGACCACACGCGGATGATTCGCATTTTTTCTTATAAACTCACCGACTCCACTATTATATTTAACTCCATCATGGGGGTGAACTCCAATAGTACAAAAAACATGCGGCGCGTGCTTTTCGGCCAAGGCAATAACCACTGGTAAATCCTCGGGCTCAGTACCAATTGTTATAATACGCTTAACACCTGCCGCCAGAGCCTGACTCAAAGCTAACTCAGGGCCGCCCTCTAGCCGATCCAGGTGACAGTGTATATCAATCCACTCTTGCATATTGTATCCATAAATCTTCAAATACCAAAGCAGTGTCGGCGTTAGAATTAATTTCTTTTTCAGTTAAAATCAGCTTGTGACACAACCATAAAAGTTTATTCACTGATAGTTTATAAAGTTCTTTTAATCTTTCAGTTTGATCTCTATTCAAAATAAATTTCTGCGATTCAGTCTTTAAAATAACCGCATCTCGCACCATCTGCAGCCAGCAATTAATGCTGTAGAGAGCCCAAGATCTATCTTTGACCAAATCTCGCCAGGTTTTATCCATTAAAAAATTTTCATTTTGACAAAATTGCTCAAAAAAGCTCAAGGCTTCTTCTCTTTTATCTATTCCATCTGCAGAAGCTAAAAGTTGCAAACGATCCATCTGTCCACGCGAACTGATATAAATCCAATCCGGGAGATTTGGTTTTATTTTTTTTATTTGTTCATTAGTTAAACTTGCAAATCTCACCACCTGTGTACGTGAACGTATGGTTGGTAAAAACTGATAAATATCATTAGCAATTAAAATAAAAAAAACATTTGGTGTGGGTTCTTCAAGAGTTTTTAAAAGTGCATTTGAGGCTTGTGCATTCAATGTCTGAGCCTGATCAATAATAACTACACGTGCTGGGCCTATTGACGCCAGCGAAAGTGAATCAAGCAGATGACGTATTTTTTCAACTTTGATAACCGGCCTCATCAGTTCTGGGTCGGGCATAAGTATTGTTAAACTTTCCGATTGTTTTTTTTCAATACGCAAACAAGCACCACAAACTCCGCAAGCATCACTTGCCTGCTCACAAACAAGCGCCTGAGCAAAGGCCAATGCTAGCTTCATTTTACCTATGCCGGAAGGTCCTACAAACATGATCGCATGTGGCCAGCGCCCAGCATTTTTCAACCTAAATAGTTTTGAAATTTCATTTTCATGCCCAAGAACAGATTCAATTATTCGAGCCATTTTCGATCCTTTAATGCACGAATAAGAATATCAAACAGATTTTCAGGTGTTTTTGAAGCATCAAGCACAAGCCATTTGGATTGTTTTTTTTTCGCCTGGATTAAAAAAGATTCTCGGACTCGATTATGAAAAGAATTAGCTTCGGACTCCATTCGATCCTCGACCTCGCCGATTTCTAATAATCTTTTTTGACGGCGCTTATGAGACTCTTCAACAGTTAAATCGAGCAAAATATTCAAATCAGGATTTAATGCGTCTGTCGCAAAATTATTGAGCCAATTAACTTGATCTTCAGAAATCTGGCGCCCCCCTGCCTGAAAAGCAACTGAACTAGCAGTAAAACGATCGCATAACACCCACTTTTTATTTTGAAGCGCAGGTTTAATCACTAAATCAACGTGCTGGGCCCGACTGGCTTCATAGAGTAATAATTCAGCTCTTGGAGTAGGAACTTCATTTTTTTTAACTAAAATGATGTCTCGAAGCTGGTCACCGATATCGGTGCCGCCTGGCTCGCGGGTTTTAATAAAGCTGATATTATTTAGGCTTAAATAGTTCTGTAACTGATTCATCAAGGAAGACTTACCAGAGCCATCAAGACCTTCGAACGCCAAAAAAAACATAGGCACTACATATCTCGTAACACTGTGATTTTGTCATCATTAAACAATGCGTCAAGCGCCCGGATTTATCATAAAGACTAGACGTAAGAACACGGCGGATATAGTTTAACTTTTTTAAGCCTATTTATTATTTTGCACGAGGAGAATCTAATGATCACATTTTTAGCCATTATACACATTATTGCCTGTCTGGGTTTAGTTGGCCTTGTTCTAATTCAAGATTCAAAAGGCGGCGGAGTTTTTACATCTCAAGGTTCATCTAGCTCAGTTCTAGGTGCTGGCGGAGCCACATCGTTGGCACAGACCATGACAAAGGTAATTGCGGGTGTCTTTGCTGCAACTTGCATTGGCTTATCTATCATGTCAGCAAGATCAGAAAAATCCGTTGTGGATACAATGCTACCCGTAACCCCACCTGCCGCAACTGCGCCAGCTACAACTGAAGACTCTACGGCAGCTGCGGCTCAAGCAACTCCAGCACCTAACGATTCGGCAGGCGCTTCGGTACCGGCAACGAATGAAAAAAAATAATTGGCTCGTACCAGTTCTTATAGCCGCAGGTGTCGCGCTGATTTTTTTTTCAACATGGCTACCGCAGAATAATTTCCAATTAAATTTTTCACAAAAAAAACTGGCGAAGGTCATCGAGACAACAGGATCTGTTAAATTTCAAAATAGTGAAATGCCTGCCGCTGTTGAAATTAAAATAACCGACAATATTAATGATCGCGATATTATCAGAACCGATAGTAACTCAGAAGTTCTTATTGAGTTTAACAGTGGTGGACAGTTTCGCGTTGCAGAAAAAACTGAAGTATTAATTGATGTTCTCGATAATGGAACCCCGGTTGTTGTTATCAGAACCGGTGATATATTTATTGAAAAATTCGGCAAAACTCCTTCCTTTTGGATTCGTCAGAACGGGCAAATTTACAGTGCCATAGATTATGCGCTGATAGATAAAACAAGAACTAATAAGTTAACCGAAGCCCTGCCAGCCTCTCATTTAAAAGAAAATATATCTCAGCTTGAAATTGAAACCGTGTTAACTTCAAAAAAGAATGATTTTTTTAGGTGCTTCGGACAACTAATACAAAAAAACCCCCAAGCTTCTGGCCAGGTTTTGATTTCCTTTTTAATAGAAAAACAAGGGCGCGCCACTAAAGTGGAGATTTCAAAATCAGATATTTCAGACGTTACTTTTAAGGTTTGTCTGCAGGAAGTAGTAGCGCGAACACGCTTCAGAGCATTTAGCGGAAATGCAGTTGCTACCGTATTTCCGCTGAAGTTTGAATAGCTATCTGTAGTCTTTTAAATAATCAATATGTCTTGGTATCCAAGATTCAAAAATGCCATCGAGTTCATAAACGTGGCCATTATCTGTTGTTTTTTCCTTAAGTGGTTCGATTTTAGGAGTCCAAGAATGTGAAATTATTTTCTTCTCAATAAAATAATTTTTTATCATTTCATAACTCGATAAACCTATAACACGCCTTCTGATAAGTTCTTCAAATGCATGCGCCAACTGATCGGCGGTAAACTTATATATTTCTATCAAACCATTTGCTATAAATCCCAATTCTTCAAGTGAAAGCCTTTGATCTTGCACTAGATCGAGCGCAACCTGAAAGGAATTATAGGTTGGTAAAGTTCGTCTACCATATTTTAGATAATATTCAGGGTCGGTATCGGTTGCCAGATTAATATATATTTTTTCAACCGGGTCTTGAATTACGATAACGCTTTGCAATCTTAAGATTTCATCGATCTGAGCATAATTAACTCCCAAATCTTCGAGTAATGAGGTCAATTGCGATTCTGTATGACGACGGGCACAGATATCAGAAAATAAATTATAGATGGTGGCATCCGACTCAGAATCATCTCCAAAACAAATCATCTTAGCATTTTTAGAAAGATGTGTTCGAAGCTGCAAAAGTGACTGAACCTTATAACCAATTTGTTTTTTTAAAAATAATAATTTCCTGGGAGATAAGTTTTTCAAATTGTCTTTATAAAACATCCCGATAGGCCGAATCTCGTCGATCACAAATTTTTCATAGACCTTTGATTCCATTTGTGGCGGCGATGCAGAAACAAAAAAAAGTGGAAAGTTTAGCTCATTAAAATTCTTCTTACGATAACGAGCCAGGCTTCTGATAATATCGGGAGTTCCTGGAACATTTTTTTTTGTAAAAGCCTTTTCGAAAATTGTATGAAACAGACCAGAAAGTGAGTCGATTGAGGTATCAAGATAGGTTTTATCTAAATCCCAGATATACACTTCGCCTGTTTTTTCACCTTGAGAGCTGGCCAGTATTGTGCTCTCAGCACTTGTTTGAGCAGTCTCTTGATAGTTGAAATAGACCACATCTAAGTTCGTTGTTGAGCGCTGCTTCCAGTGAGTCATATTACTCCAGATCCTTAATTTTTAATTCTTTAGTGGGAAACTCAATCCAATCTTCACTAGCTGGAAAATTTTTAGGTCTTTTTTCAGTCAGACCTTTATATTTTAAAAAAGCCGTAAATCCGCATATAAAGGCCTCAAATGCATGATTGTTCTCAACCATTTGTTTAAAGTCCTGATGATAAATAAAAGCAATATTGTTTTCGTTTAAGCTCCGCAAAAACTGAGCACGTGCCTCATCTCCTCCGAAAGCTGCGCGATGACTACGTAAATGAGACTTCATCACATCTAGAGCTTTGCCTAATCTCCATAAGCTTAGCTTAGGGTAAACCTCGATACAAGCGGCTGAAAGTCTTTTTTGGATAAAGGCTGCTCTTGCGAGCAATGGGGCAGAGTTTGCACCGAGGGCGTGATGTAGATTAAAGGCCTCTTCAAGATCCGTTTGAAAATGCATTTCAACACAACGTTGTGTATAGGGTGTAAATAGTTTTTTGGGCCGTTTCTTTTTAAGTTTGTCATCTTGGTGACGCCACATCCATTCAATATGGGGTTCATGACAATTTTCATAACCTGGGCATTTTTTTTTACAGGTTATACAGTTTGGCAAATTCCAGGGTGTATCAAAAGCTACATATTCAGTGGTGGCCAAGTTCTGTTCAATTAATTCATGAATTTTTAAGTCACCTGAAATCTTTTCATCTGATTTAATTTTTTCAAATAAACGCGAGAGAAATATTTTTTTATTTTCTGGGTAATACTCAAGAATGGCAACACAGGCTTTATCGGACTTTCCTCCGGCAAGAGAAATACCTATAAATCGAAGAGTTTTTTTTTCGACGCTTTTTTCGGGACTTTTTATTTGAGACAGCTTACCGGTTTTGCGCTTAGGCACTGAAACTTTTCTTTTTGACATGCCGATATAACCCTTTCTCGATTGTCAGGAGCTACCCAAACTAATACACAGCCTCCGCCACCCGCTCCGCATATTTTAACAGCAAGTGCGCCTGCCTCTAAGCAAATCTCAGATAATTTTTCAATTTCTGGACTCGTAAATGCCGGCGTTAACTGAATTCTTGCCGCATACTCCTGTTGAAAAATATCCGGAATAACTTCCCAGTTATTATTTAGTATAGCCGCCTTAAGATCATCTGCGATCTGTTTAATTTTTTTTAAGGCTGCAATAACCTTTAAGTCTCCTTCAACAACGGCTTTAAGTACTTCAAAGTTATTCAAACCACTGTGGTGTGAACGCCCGGTATATACTAATAAAAAATGATTTTCAAAAGGGGTGTTTTCTAAAGAAAGTGTTGTCTGTTTCATTCCACTTGCTTCATATTCAATAAAACTCAGCCCTCCCGTAGCAGCTGGATAGTAATCCTGTGTTCCCGTTGGTGTCCTGAGCATTTCAGCTTCGATATTATGAGCCAAATGAACTAGCTCATAAACAACAGGAACCTGTATTTCTAATAATTGATATAATGCCTTAAGTATCGAAATAGTCAGACTGCTACTGCCGCCAAGACCACCACCTATGGGGCTTTGCGATGATGTTATAACTTCAAAACCACACTTTAACTTATGCAAAGGCTTTTTAAAATGAGAAAAAATTGTCCGATAGAACCCAACAGATGAGTCTTCAGATAAATAAAAGTCTGATAAACAGTCAAATTCCCAGATTTTATTAAGATCGGCGGAATTGAAAATAACTTTCATATCTGCCCGTAACCTAATTTCAACGCTTGTCCAAATGTCGATGGCCACATTTATTGTTGTAGCACCGCCCACAAAGTTATAAAGAGGCCACAAATCTAACGTTCCGCCAGCTAGATCTACACGTGTTGGCGATTTACATATAATTGAGTTATTCAACTTTAACCTCAGACTTCTGCACAATAGAATCAGGAGATTTTAAAATTTCGACTTTTAGCGCTTCTAAATTAAGATTTCCAAATGTTTCCCATGCCGATATATCAACTTTGGCGATAAAGGTCGGCCTTTCAGTCAGCGCATAAAGCGCCCCATCAACTGCATTAGAATTTAATGCGAAGGACCAGCGGGTTTTTGCAGTATGAACCTCCAAATAAACAGGTTTTTTATCTAAACCGACTTCATTAATAAGCTTTGCAGAGGGCTCTCCTTCAAAAACATACTGCTCAATATTTACTTCAGATATTTTTTTTAGTAGCCCACGCACTTTATTTTGATCAAGCGAAATTTCACGTCTAGTACTAAGCCATTTACCGTCAAGTAGTTTCAATTCAAATTGGCCTTGCAAAGATTTAATTTTTATAAGAATTATATCCGCCAGATTGCCGCGATAAAGTTTTTTTTCTCGATAATGCATGAGTTCCTGTTCCGCAACTGTAGACCAATAGGAACTTGCAAGTACAATTTTATTTTCAGAGTCTATACGAATATAGCTATTACCTTCGTAATTCTTGACTGTACCAATTTCTATTTTTTTTGTTAATCCTAAATTATTTTTAAAACTTATAGTTGCTGCCGGCTTATCCAAACCGAAAGCCTTAAGCTCTGTATCCGTTAGGCCTATCTCTAACTGTTTTACGATTGAGATTTGCCTTTCGTTAGTCAATTTATTTAAAAATTCTTCAACAATAACATTATCCCCACTGTCTTGAAACGGTTCCGTCAATGTCCAGCCTGTTTCATTTTTTTGTAATCCAATTTTTAAGTCATTTTTGATAATCTGAATAGAGTTGATTTGCTCTGCCTGCAGACCAATTATAAAGGCTTGTTGAACTTTATTGATTTTCTTTTCCGCGTTGTAATCAAATATATAAGCTAAAATAACAGCCAACGCTGTTAAAAATGCAAAGAAAAATGTTTTGTAGTTTTTCACTAAGCATGTCTCCGTCGGTACCACAATACAATACTCATGATCATAAAAATAAACGGCAAAGGAAAAAACAATCCCACTACCGTGAATTTAAAAAATTGATTGAACTCAGGTGGTGAAACCAGCATTTTAGAAGCCAAGGGTTCTTTTGCAGATATTGAAATCAGATCCGTTTCTTTGGTCAAAGATGAGATGACATTTAAGGCTAGATCTCTGTTTAAATTTTGGTAAAGTAATATGTTACTGGCGAAATCTGCATCGGCAATAACAACAGCTGAAAATTCTTTCGTTGCATTGAGCTTTCCCTTAACTTCAACAGCCAGATTAAACGCTCTCAGCTCGCCGGTGTAATCCTTGCTGTCAATTTCAGCTAGTGCCGCAGCTGTCTTAGGAGTACTTACTATAGCTTCTATTTTAATATCTGGCGAACTGTTTACTATTCTCAAGGAATGTGGGTTTCTGAATAAGGTCATCTGATTTTGTGTAAAAACTTTTGTAATTGCACTGGACGCAGAATATTGCAATCCAACTGTAGCCGCTTGAGCGTTTACCACCTTACCCATCGGTGTATCGAAAACATTATAAACATAATGCGTCTCGAGTTCCAAACCGAATTTTTTGAGTAAACTTGCTAAACCAAAACTATTTTTTTCATCAAGCATCAAAAATAAATTTCCACCCTGTTTAAGATACTCTTCAATAGCTCTAATTTCGAAACTTTGAATTTGCTGAGTAGGTGCTGCGATCACCAAAACATGTGCATCTTCTGGAACCTTTAAGGTAATTAATAGATTTAACTTTTTTACGTCGTACGAGTTCTTTTCGAGCATTTGTTTGAATCCGTATAGACTAACTTCACTTTTTTCATCATCTACACTTCTTTCGTTATGCCCCTCCAAAAAATAAATGTGTTTTTTTTCTTTGCGGGTGAGTTTAATAAGTGCATTGGTAAAATCTTGTTCTGAATAATTTTCAATCCGATTTTTATTACCCTTATACTCTATAAAAGCCTCGCCCGTTCCTTTGGTTGCGCCAAATTCCTGCACAAGTTTAGGCTGCTGATTAATTTCAACCATCTCTAAATTGATTCTTACGTTTTTTGCATTTACATCCTGGTACTGTTTTACCAGCTCGCGGAATAGTTTTTTATTTTCTTCTGCACGTTCAGCACCATCTTTATAGAAATATTTGACATTAAGTTCTGCTTCTAATGAAGCCAGAATTTTTTTAGACTGATCAGAAAGAGAGTTTCTGTTATTGCTCGAGAAATCATAGGTAGCATAATGGCGGGCACCTACAAAGTTGAGCACAATTAAGAGCACGACTGCAATCAGAACTAAAAAACCCATGTTAATTCCATGCTTTGTGGTTTTCATCGTAAAAAAATCAAAAATTAAACTGCGATCAAGATAAACCCAGCCCATGAAGCTAAATACGGCTGGTGCTATCACAAACCACATAAAGGGCATCCATACACGAATTGAAAAAAATAAACCACCAAGAGCCAGTACACACAAGATTGACAAAATAAATAGTAATCTTCCCTTTTTACTCATTAAGCCCTCCATCTTGACGATTCAATTACTCGCTCTGTTATGAAACAAAATAAAAATATTAAACTGAAAAAGAAAATCAAGCCGCTTGTTCTAATTGTGCCCTCAATAAGCCCTGCCAGATGATTATTAAGCGATATGTGCTCAAGCACGGCTTTTAACAAGGGTTCGTCGAATGACTCATTTGCCGCGCCAACAAACCAGACAGATAAATTAAATACTATCGATAATACAAAAGCTACTAGACTATTTTCAGTCAAACTAGAGGCAAATAAGTTCATAGAGGTGTAGACAGCGGCAACCAAAAATATCCCCAGAGCGGCCACTAATGTCGGCAACCAGGAAAATTCAAAAACTCTTCTTGAAACGAATGGATAAATAAATGATACAATAATTAAAGCAAGAATTACCGACAGAGCTGCAAAATATTTACCCATAACGATTGAAGCTGAGCTCACTGGCGATGTCAGAAGTAAATCAAAAGTTCTCAGTTTTTTTTCTTCAGATATCAGCTTCATCGTTAGTGCCGGTATCAAAAATATAAAAATCAGATTAATAATGGATAAGTGCGGCAGGAAAACAGAATAGTGAATATTCAGTAACTGGGGTTGCATTCCGAATTGCAACATCGCATTTGAGGATGTTTGGGCAAATTTATCCAAAGAAATTGAAAATAATATGCTCAGCAATATTGTCATCATAAATGAAAGAAAATAAAATAGTGGGCTTTTAAAAAAACCTGCTAATTCTTTTTTAAAAATTACCAATGCTGCATTCATGTTAAACCTCAACCTTATTTTGCCCGTAAGTCAGCTTAAGGAATACATCTTCAAGGTTAGCACGAGAAGGGGATAACTCCATCAACCCCGATCCAGATTTAATCACTTCGCTTGCAATTTTCTCAATAACATTGTCTTGCTCGATCAATTTAACCCGATAATGCTGTGATGATACCACTTCAACATGGCTTACACCCTCTATGTTTTTTAATTGCAATTCAATTGAGCTTGATCTTTTCGTTTTTACTGTCAACAATACAAAATCCTGATTCATTTTTTCAATTTGATCGATAGTTTCCTGAGCGACAATTTTCCCCTCATGAATAATAATAACTTTATCACAAGTAACCTGAACCTCTGGTAAAATATGAGTTGATAAAATGATGGTGTGATCGCCCCGAAGATCCCTGATTAAATCCCGAATTTCAGATACCTGTTTTGGGTCTAAACCAACCGTGGGCTCATCAAGTATTAATACTTCGGGCCGAGAGACCAGCGCCTGAGCAATACCTACTCTTTGCTTGAAGCCTTTAGATAAATTCTGTATCAAACGATTTTTAACCTCAGTAAGTTGGGTTTTTTTTAGTGCACTGGCCACATAGGATTTAATCTTATCTTTTGGTACTAGTTTAAGCTGTGCTACATATTTTAAATAGTCTTCGACCAGCATGTCGGCATAAAGTGGCGGTGTTTCAGGCAAATAACCGATTCTTTTTTTAACTTCAATCGGATTTTCAAAAACATCAAAACCACAAATCTTTGCTTCACCACCTGATGGTGCCATAAAGCCCGTTATAATTTTCATGGTGGTCGACTTACCGGCGCCGTTTGGTCCCAGAAATCCCACAACCTCGCCCTTTTGAATAGTGAAATTTAAGTCAGAAATAGCCTGATGTTCGCCATATTTTTTAGATAAATGACTGACTTCGATCATAAAAACACTCCATGTCTTAATCAAAAAATGTAATTTTAATACAAATCAATTCTAATTAGAATTTATATCGCAATCAAGATTTCATGAGCATTATGATAGGTAACGCGCCCTAGCTTATCACCCTTTAGCGGCTTGACGTGACGACATTCGACAATTACCACCGAAAACTTACCGCCAAGTTGGGTTTTCTTCTCGGAAAGGCCTTCTTTTACTAACCAAGTTGCTACCCTTTTAATATCAAGATCTGATATTTTTAGATTTTTTTGCACGTGAATAATGGCATGGGCACTCGGGTAATCTTTCAAATGCAACCAAAGATCATTAGGTTTGGATTTTCGGAGTAAACTCATATTATCTGCCGCCGACTTTCCCATATAAGCCACCACCCCAGACTCTTCTATCAAAGTTTTACGTAAACGCCCCTCTATTTTTCTATCTGGTACTTTATTTTTTTTAGAATTCTGTAAATTCAGAAATTGTTCATATTTTTCAAGTGTCAAATTAGAAAGCAGAGCAATTTCTTGCTTAAGAACAGCCAAGCGGGACTCTGCACCTTTAATTTTAGACTTAGCAGCTTTAGATTTTTCAAAACAATTTTGCATATTAACTGAAACTGATTTCTTGTAATCAATGTAAACCGACCACTCCGGCTTTAAGTTTTTTAGCCCATATGTTTTTAAATACTCCCCCACCTTAGACCACTCTTCATTAATAAACTTGTTAATTTGCTCCTCAACCCCAACCAAAGCTTTCTTTTTTTTTGCTAAGTCTTTTTCTTTATTTTTTTTCCATATTTCAAAGGGATTTGATACGTTTTCAGCTGCATTTGAAGTGGCCCCACCTCTGCGCCTTAACCACTGCTTCATCATAAATGAAATGGATCTTACCTCTTCACCATCACTCAAATCTGTATTTAGAGTATAATTTGGATCATTCTGGGCTAAGTCTTTTACAGGATACCAAGAGATAGATTTTTTATTTTTTTTAACAATCAGATTGGTTTGTCTGGGAATCAATCTGAACTCAATCAAACAATCATCATCCAAACTTAATTTTACAACCCGCCCTAACTCTTCAAAAACCTCGATGCTTTTAAAATGATGATTTTTTGCATGCGCCGTCATAAATAATGAAATAGGCTTTGTTTTTTTTTGCCTGGACCAAGGATTATCAAAAAAATAACCTAAAAAGGGGAAGGGTCTGTCCAAATCAAAGACTAAATTACTTATTCTAGGGTCTTTGTTAAACCGGTAAAACGATAAAACAAGCCCTTCCTCAGTTGACATCACTTCCTGTAGCTGCGAGCCCTGCAGCTCATGGGTTAAATACTCGACCAAAGTCTTAAGTTCTAAAAAACTGGGCGTTTTCACAGTTTAGATCTTAGCTGATCTTTCCGAATAAATCGATATGAAATCATGGATAGCTGAGATAGTAGAAGAAGAGTTGTTTTCGCAAATGTACTTAAATGAAACTAATAATGAGTTCATTGAAAGAGTTTGTGGGATTTGTATAACTGAAATAGAAAGTGCTAAAGGTTATTCACCCAAAGGCTTTGGTGCAGATGTAATTTCAGAAATAGAACATCAGGTCACTGAAGTTTTCAGAGTTAAAACCTATGGACATTATAATTTGCAGGCTTACCGCAAGAATCAGCTAAAAAAGCGGGCGGCTTAATTAGACTCAATGGGCCATGAGTTAAATAAAACTTTAGTTTAATTGTATATATAGCGATATTGTATATAAACAGATATTAAGTTAACGACTAGGAAAAATATGACAGATCTAAAAAAGTATACTTTGCTAATTGTGGATGACGACGCAGAATTAAGAGATATTATTTGTTCGATATTTGAGACTTATGGTTTTACAGTTCTGTCTGCGAACAGCGGCACCAGCGCATTTGAAGTTGTAAAAAAACAAAAAATAAACTTGATCGTCTCAGATATCCGCATGGCCGATGGTGATGGTATGACGCTTTTAAAAAAAGTCCGTGAACGCAACCCTGAATTTCCTATTGTAATATTCATTACAGGTTTTACAGACATTCCTACTGAAGAGTGTATAAAACATGGCGCTAAAAATGTTATTACTAAACCATTTGACCGACAACATCTGGTTGATACAGTTAAGTCGTCGTTAGGAATAGCTTAACGACTCTAATTTTATTTTATTAATTTTTCTCAATCACCGAAAAATACATAGGTCCAAATCCGCAGTTATCCGGTAAAATACAGTAGCCATTTTCAGTTTCCTCTACAAACTCCATGGCCTCAAGCCAGCGAGGTCTTAAAATTTTAGGTTTTCTTTTTTTTATTAATTTGGCCACAACATTATCATTTTCTTCAGGAGAAATTGAACAGGTTGAGTAAACAATACGGCCACTGGGCTTAACAGCAAGCCATGCCGCTGAAAGTAAAGAGTACTGACGAACAGCTAAATTTTTTGTTCTCTTTTCGGTCC